>ERZ1292642.1-Hain-H14-01um-R1-1-length-118518-cov-23_pt1 | contig 118518 bp, 150 predicted proteins | sample MGYA00564403_ERZ1292642 | MGnify/ENA primary metagenome ERZ1292642 (study PRJEB36523, sample SAMEA6512643) | groundwater metagenome | collected 2019-01-09 | study: AquaDiva: Metagenomics assemblies of 32 groundwater samples
AAGAGAATGGATCGAATTCTGGTAATCAAGGCCTTGGGTGAAAAGTGTGTTCGGTGTGGATTTGCCGACTGGAGGGCTTTACAAGTAGATCATATTAATGGGGGTGGACACCAGGAATTGAAACGGGGTCCGTTCCGTGTCTACAGAAAAATTATTGGTGGTAATATAGAGGGTTATCAGTTACTCTGTGCAAACTGTAATTGGATAAAGAAATATGAGAACGACGAAAACTTTCGGGACCGCAGTCCCATTCTTGAATCTGATAGGTCTATCAATCTAACGGAGGTCAAATAAATGTCTGGAGAGCAGTTGGCTTTAGTGGTGCTCGGAGCTTTCCTTGGTCTATTTGAGGCCGGACGCCTTATTGATGTTATCAAAGAGCGTCTTGGATGGGAAGAAATGCCCGCAAAACTTCTTGCTGCCGCTGTGTCTTTTGCACTTGCGACAGGAGCCTTGTTTGTGACGGGAGAATTGAAGCTGGTAGATTTTACGTTGAATAATCTTCCGGCGGTGTTTGCTCCGCTCTATGCCTTAAGCGAAATAGTGTACTACTACAAGCGAAGCAAGAGCGAGTAGTTTAGCAAGGGGCGGGCTGCGGATCGCCCCTATCTTTTTATAGGAGAAAACAATGACAAACTGGACTAATAAGAGACTAAACGGACGATTGATACAACTTTATCAGCGAGGCATCACAGATTATGGAGTAATTGCTGATAAATTGTCTGAGGAGTTTGGCCTGGATATTTCAGTCAAGGCCGTAGACTCTAGATTGTTCGTACTAAAGAAGGAAGGAATGCTCGGACACTGGATGGATGATTCCGCAGTGACCTTCCTGGATATTGAAACAACCGACTTTAGCGCCGATATAGGCGTAATGTTGAGTTGGGCCGTAAAGTATCCGGGTGAGGATAGAGTCTATAGCGACGTGGTAACAAAGAATGAGCTATTCGAGGGAAAGATGGATCGCCGTATCGTCGAATCCCTAATTGAAGAGATCAAGAAAGCGGATGCCTTAGTTACCTACTTTGGCACAGGGTTTGACAATACCTTTATGCGGACCCGCGCTCTGATCTTGGATATTCCGTTCCCAGCTTATGGGTCCATTTACCATTACGATGTGTATTTTACGGCCAGAAGCAAACTGAAATTGCACAGCAAGAGGCTCGACTCCGTAGCTAAGGCTCTGGGATGCAAACACCAGAAAACTCCGGTAGATATCTCCGTGTGGCAAAAAGCACGATGGGGGGACAAGGCATCCCTGAATTACATAGTTGAACATAATGAGGGGGATGTGTATGTGCTTGAGGAGGTTTATGAAAAATTACGGCCTTTTGTTCAGGTAACTAGAAAATCAATCTAAAGAGCCAAGTAGAATCATTAGGATAACTAAGGAAACTAAAAGGGCAACCACGCACTGTATAGGTTGCCCTTCTAGTTTTACTCGGATTAGAAATAAGTATGTTAGACCTACGATTGCCGCGCCTCCAATTAGTATTCTCTGGAGCAGGGCACTAAAATCATAGGGCATTAGTTTTTCTTTAGAACATATCCAGTAATAGCCCCAATGCCGGCGGCGGCGGTACTGAATAATGTACCATCAATACCCTGAGATAATGCATACCACTCAAGAAATCCTATCACGGTAATTGCAAATATTGCTATCCAATATTTAGTTCTCATGGCCTAGTTCCTCAATATGTTGAGATCAATACCGGCGTTGTATCCCGGCCAATTTTTTACATCCCCACGAAATTGCCACGCTAACCATTGGCCCGTAAATCCATTAGGCAAACGCGGACTCTTTGCTTCATAGTGCGCAATCCAAAGTGGATAATCGTTAACCCACGCCACGTTCCCTACCTTGTAGTTCCAGTAGCTCGCGCGCGTGTATAATATGGGCTTTCTTCCCCACAATTGCTCTATTTCCAGGAGAGTAGCTCTTACCTTGCCCGGAGTGGCCCCCAGCGTGGCCGCATTGGGGTCTTCTACATCTAAGACTATCTCTAGTGGAGTATAGGCTTTAGCTCTATCTACGAGGTTCTTCGCTTGTCGCTTACTATCCGCGGCATATAGCCAGTAATGGAAGAGCCAATAATCACCTGCTCCGGCTACCTGTATAGGTAGTAGAGAATTAACCATATCATTACCCTGGGTTGCCTTGAAGGCATGAAGTGTAATATACTCAGGGTATGGAGGAGTAATGTAGCGCGCGTCTACAAAAAGTTTATCTGTCATCTTTTCACCGTATCATCATTTTCATTTATAGGTTGAACCAGAAGACCCAAGTCCGCGGCGATCGAGGCTATAAATTGGATAATGGGGGATTCAGAAAAATCTTTAAGTGCAGAAAGTGCTCCAACAAAGGTTAAAGCTCCACCTAGAGTTTCAATCCAAACGGCGGGTTCTAGAATAATTTTATCTCCTGTTTCAAGAAGAATATATTCTCCAGTTTCTAAAAGAAGATTATCCGACGTCGCCATTTGCATCCGCAGTTAGGAAGTCACCTGCAGTTGGGTCATTAGTTGCGAGCAGTGTCCAAGCTGGCGCCCGTTTAGTCATGGCTCTAGAACCGCACTCTGCCGCTACAAACCAAGGAATACCCAGTGCCACCTGGATAATTACCCAAGTAGTCATAGATCGTGAAGTAGTTTTGCCCTGATCCTAGGTACACTTGCAGCATGTCCCCCGTCACGGCGTTCTCTCGGCCCGCCCCCACCTGGGAGTTCACACCAGTTACCGGAAGGGTTGCATAGACCGAAACTGCGGCAGTGCCATTGGTAGTGATCGTGATAACGATGTCTGCAAAAAAGGTGCGCCCAGCCACCATGAAGCTACCGACGGCGCTCACCGTTGTGAATGTCCCACTACCGGCGGTGATGGTGGGCGTGAAAGCGAAGTACCCTGGAAATCCCCTTGGCTGATTGGTGTAGCTGAAGTAGGGGCTAGTGATGGCCGCATTTGCAATCGTGTAGTCTGTTTGCGTTATGACGGTCACAGTGGTGTTAGGTGCCGAATAGGAGGATGACAGCACATGGAAGTATTTAGCCGAAGTCTGTGTCATCTTGAGCTTCGTTCCAGCCGAATACGTGGCCGTGACATCCCCCGATACGGTGAACGTAGTGGCAGATGCGTAGGTCCAGGTCTCATCTGGAGCAAACCAACCGTCTTGAAGAAGGGTGTTTAGTGTAATCTTCTTTGTCGTGGGAATGCCCGCAACGTCATCAACAATAGATAATAGGTCTGTCCCTACCGGGTTAGTAAGTGCAGTTAGTGCTGAAATTTTAGTATCTGCCATATTATCCGCCCGCCGTCCACGTAATAGTATAGGTGAATTGAATACTGTCACCATTTACTACATTTATCGCCGAGAAAACCGTGCGGTCCATTAGTGTAACACCAGTTGACGCATTAAACAGTCCATGCTCAGTAATAGCTTTAGCAGTTGTATAAGAAATCGTTCCAACACTTCTGTAGGCCACAGATGAGGATTCTGTTTGAGTTCCAATTGCACGAGATTCTCCATCAGTGGTTTCCATGTCAGTATTTCCAATAGCCTCGCCGGTAATTCCAACACCGCTATCATGGAACTTGAAATCTCCCCATATTGCAGTTTCAGTTTGTAATTGATCTACAGCAAATGCACAGAAGGCAGTAGTAACAGAGCGCCGACCTAAGACTCCATAGTTAACCGTAGTACCATCTGCGCGAACTAATGTTGCTTGAAGTTCTCCAAAAGCCGAAACAATGCCCAGGAGATTTCCAATAGGTCTTCCGATATACCAAGCAAACTGCCCGCGCAAATTACTTATGCGCATTAAGTTTTTAACCTTCCAAATAAAGGAAGCCTTACTATGGGTCTTAAACTTTTTAGTCTTTAGTGTTCCACTTAGACCTAAAGCGTTTTTCTTGTTCATATTAATCCTCTCGCAATCCCGGTATCACCGGCATTTTTGCTACGTATGATTTAACCCGCGCTGAGGCAGAGTTTAATGTTACTTGTAATTCCCAATTTCCGGGGCGGTCTATATCTCCTGATGCCCACGTCCATGTAATAACACCATCTGATCCATCCGTGTTAAAGGTAATAGTCGCTGTTGCTATCTTCGTCTTATCTGGAGAAGTAGCAATTGCGGTCTTAGTCCCCGTATAGGCGGATAGGTTTTGAGCCGCGCCGTCTAGGTCTTTTAGAGTTACTAGAATTGTCTGCCCATAGCTACCTACAGCTACCCCGCGAACAATTCCAACATATTGTTGCTGCTCGGGCATTTTATTACCTCGTAATTCCTATGTGCATATCTGCTCTGATTGGTTCAAAGACTTGAATAGCTCCAACAGATATGCTGATTGTTTCATTAATAGAGTCAACAGTTATACTAATATTTCCGTCATCAACTGTTCCTACAATAACACTACTTGCCCCACTAGCCGGTGATCCACTAACATCCACAGTCACAGCTTGCGGTGGTTGAAGACCACAGGTAATAAATGTAATACTATCTGTATCGGTAGTCCCAGCAGAAGCTCCCATTGCAACAGGAGAACCTGTTCCCGCCTCATCACTCCAGTTTTGTACAACATTTTGGTCGCCAATATCTCCAGTAGCAATTTCCCCCCGTTTCGTCTGTCCAGCATCTACACCAGTAGTTCCATCATAGTGAAATCCACAAGAAGCAATACACATTCCACTTGCGTCGGAGGGTACACTAGAGTCCGACCATAATCCATCCTGTCCTGTTCCTGTTGTAATACTTGACGCAATAACTGGTGTAATTTGGTCACAGCCAGTATAAGAAGCAGCAATAGCGCAATGATATTCATTATGTACATATATTGCAACTGTATTAGTTCCGCTAGCGGGAGCTATCAATCTCCATAGACTAAGCCGATTTTCGTCTTCACCACTGCTAGAATCAAAAGATGATGCTATATTAGTTAAGGCTACGCCCGCATATGTAATACGGGTTGGGTTAGCAGCCCATGTTTCACTATTTACCGCAACAAATAGTACTCTATTACTTCCTGTGCAGGTATGAGAAAATGTAATATTTCCTCCTTCCCATGCTTTCGTAGAAGCTGCATCAAATGCGACGGCCATTTATGTTATCCTTATTTCTATATCTTGCAGAGTTAAGGTTGCTCCGTTACCAATTGATCGTCCAGTTGTTAAATCTATCCACGCGAGTACTTGACGACTTCCTATTGTAGCATTATCATCTAGGAGTACAGCATAGGCCGCGCCTCCGCCCGAGGCGGGAAGTGTTCCACCTGAAGCAGTCCAAACTATATCCTTTATACGAATATAGCCATACGTTTCTCCACTCGTAGCATTGGTATCGAAATCAGTAACATTTCGATTAATGGCCGTTCCTCCATCAGTATACCCATTGCCCGTGACAATTTGTGTAGTAGTATCAAAGGAAGTAACTGTAGAAGTCAGGGTTGCCGCCGAGGTACACAATCCCAAAAAGAATGGCGAAGCATCGGGAGCCCCTGCGGTATCCTGAGTATTGCGAAATGCCATTTCTAGTATTCGTCTTTTGCCTACATTAGTTATGCCGCTTGCCATGGTGGCCCCCAACTTACTACGTCGTCAGTATATGTATCAAAGGGATCAAGAATACTTACTCCCCCCGGATCAATAAATCGTCTAAACCATTCCTCAAGAAGATCAGCATCATGTACAATTCGTAGAGGGATAAATATAACCGTAAATCCCATTGATGCCAAGATTGCTGCCTGTTCTCGGTCCTTAGCCTTTCCAATGGTTGTGTAGTGTGTAGGACCAATTGGATTAAGAATTAAACGTTGGTCTTCTAACACAAAGTCCGCAACCAGTCCGCCCATTTCAATTCGGCCACCTTCAAGAGAGGTCTGAAACGTAAAGTCTATGCCGGGAACGAAGCCACGCTTTACTAGTTCAAGATAAATAATTCGCTCTTCGAGAAACCCCTTGACGATATTTTCAGGTATTGCCCTTAGTTCTAGAGGGTTTATTTTACTCGTAGTACGAGTTCCCGGAAACATTCTACGATGTAGGGTATACCATTCGGGTCGCCATTTCAGCATTCCCCGCTTTATTACGTCCCTACGCATCATTCGAATAGGACGATAAGGAGGCGCCGGAACCTTGATACGCCATTGTTGTACGCGATTGGCAGGCAGATATTTTCGAATACGAAATATCTGGGGACGTTTACCCGTAATGGGCATTTACTAGTTCCACTCCGGTTCGACCGGATCACCAGATACAGTCATAACCTCCGCAAAATTGCAACGAATAACCTGAAGTATATTGATTTTTCCGCCCTCATAATCTTCAGGCTCATACTCCATCGCCGCCTCAGAAAGAGAAGTTAGATAGCCATATACATGATCTCCAAAAGGAGTTTCAAGTTCAATAGGACCCTTAGAATTTCGTGCATCCCGCAAGTCCTTCATAATACTATAGCCGGTTCGATCATCTTCGAACATTCCAGAAGCTACCCCGGTTCCTCCAAGGATATCAAAGGAGTATCCCATCTTGAAATCGGGACGCATCATTACCATCATAGTTGCGCCCTCCAATACTGGAGTTTCGGCCGTGGCGTCAGTTACAAATATAAAACGTAAGCGTATATATTTAAATTCTTCAGTTAGTTTGTTCTGCGGAAGAGTCAATATATTAATGCCCTCCGCTGTTAAATCGTCCCATGTGTAAAATGTATCACTATCATCTATGGCATACTGTACTCTAATATATCGGGTTGCGGTTACATTATCGCACTCGGTCCAAAGAATAGGCATAGATTTATCAACCCTACGAAATCCCGCATGCACACGACTGGTAGTAACTCTATGTGTTCCAGTAGTAGGAAAGTTAGCATATGGAAAATCTGACGTTGTTTGATACTCAATATAGTATGTAGTATTTGTTCCTGCGGTAGGTTTAGTAACATGAAACCATAGATAATTATTAGCCGTATCCACAGAGATCATACTAATTGTGCCATCACCATCGGTAATGGGATCGAGTAATTTATGAAACCCTACTCCATCCCATGCAATAATGGATTCTGTATATTCTGTATCACTTGTACGTGCCGACATCAATAACCATGTCCCAAAGGGCGTAAAGTTATCAAAGCGATAATATGTGGTGTAGGGCCAAACATCTGTTATGGGAGAAGGCGTTATGTCCTGTAGGCGCGCACCATTCCATTCATAGATAATCTTGTCCTGAATTGTAAAGTATAAGCTACCACCATTTGTAGCCATCGTTCTAAAATTTACTGTGGCCTTTAAGTTTGCAAAATTAAGTGTTCGTTTAGATATCCAGGCTGTAGTAGTAGCATCATTAGTATCCATGGTCCACAGACCATCCGTTCGTGCTACCGCCAACTTCTCTAGGTAAGAAATACCAAATAAAGTTCCAGTAGTTCCCGGACCTGCTATCATTTCATCCGCATCGTCTGCGGGATCACCATACAAGGAAGAAAGATTGGAGTTAGAATCGAAGTAAACTTGTGCCTCGGAAGTCTTACCAGCAAAAATATAACCACCGTGCATTTCTACCCAGGAATAAGCACTAGATGCATTATTAGCCCCGGCGGGTACCCAATTAGCCGTCCCGGACGTAGAACGCATTAATCGTTGTCCGGTTGGTTGGGCAAATATATATTCACCATTTTCAAAAAGAATATCTATCTGAGTTTCCGCAATCGGATTAATTGGAATAGCTAAATGTGCCCAATCTCGCGCATTAGTCCAATTCCATTGTATATCAGGAGTAGTATCAGAACTAGTTGTGTGGAAATAAGATGCACAACCGTGAATATCAGCTCCAGTAAGTTCTTGTTCTTGGGCAATCTGAGTTTGCCCCGTTAATTGTACAGCAGCCGTATCTGTTTCTGCTCCGTCCTTTGCAAGAAAATCTAATACAAGTTCGTTTGCCGCCGCTGTAGGGCTTATTGTATTGGTAATTCCCGCCCACCCCGCCTCAGTAGTTACCACATCAAAGAGTGTAGTTTGATTTACATATATAAAGGAAGCTCCAATAATAAGTGCCTCGATAGTTCCCGCTGATATAGTATAGGTAACTACTATATTGTTTGTCCCGGGAGGAACAGCTAGTAAGTAAAATGCTCGAACATTAGGAGTAGTTCCCACCGAACTATCTGTAACTAAAGTCATATTAAGAGTACCATAAACTGCGGTTACATTTGTAACATTTGTTGAGTTTTCAATAATAACCCCCACAAACAGGGCACGACTCGCTCCTTCTGTTGTTATCGTATGCGATGCAGTAATGGTTCCGCCAGTAGCTATGCCTGTTCCACTATTTTCACTGGTTGCATCAAAAATTGGACGTTGTATATTTACGCCCGCCCAGCTACCCCCACTATAATATCGAAGTCCCGCGGCTCCACGTGTAAAGAAATTTGAAAGGAATACTAGACCTTGATCCTTATCGTTGTTGTTAGTATCTGACGACGTACTGGCAGTATACATCATTACCGAACGTTCGTGTCGGGTATCTATATTTCCATCAGTACTTAGATATCCCGCTTCGTCCTCATGCCAAATGAATCCAAAGCCATGTTGCCAGTTATTGAAGGAGATCGGCTGGTGCATCTGAAGATCGCCAAATACAGCCCCGGTTCCCGGAACAGTTGTCTTTGGCGAGAAGTCTGTTACATCACGGGCCTTCCAACTACCTATGTCGATGTAATAAGTCTTATCTGCCAGCTTGATAGGAAAAGTCCCAACTTCTTCCACTATCTACCACCCCAATCTAGAGGATTGAATTCAGGTACTTGTAGCGTACCCCAATTTTTCTCTTGCCAGATAGTCTGATCGGGTAGATCAAACCCGTGCTCGATCTTAAATTTATCTGCCTGTCGTTCTTCATCCGTAGCAAGCTCGGCATACTTACTCCGTTCTGCCGGGTGCGTACGCGCGCGTTGGCGCATGAGTTTTGCCAATGCTCGATGACGAATATATTGCCGAGGAACTGCTGTAGAAGCGGTATCGGTAGCCAACGGTTGTGGTTCTTGTACATACTGAATTCGCATCCGCAAACCTACGTCGGCTGGACGGGAATGTAGTAATCTCATTAATCCAGGGTAATCCTTGGCGTCGAATTCTATATCAGTAATTGGATACCAAGAATACAATTCTTCCGTGCGCTTCCATAGACGAAATTCGCTAGTAGTATCTGGTACAACGGTCATGGCCGGCACAGTAATAATACCGGCAGAACTTCCAGAGGTCGGAACAATGTACTGTCCCGCGCCGGTTCCCTTGTAAACACCAATGCTCCACGTAGTATCTACTCCAGAAAATGTCTCGGCGGTGTTTGCCAAAACTGTAGATGCAGCGGATGTTACTGAGTGAGTTCCCCCAGAGGTTATTTGTTCCATCCAAACTGACTTGATACGATAGGGATTAGTTAAGAAACCCCGGCCATCTGAATTATTAGAGAAAGTATATTCTAATTTTTCATCTTCAATAATGATATTTTCATAAGTTACAATATCAAAGAAAACCGGAAACCCATCACGAATAGCATCATTGATGGCGTTGTGTACTTCTTCTGCTGTATGAATGCTAAAAATTTCAATTGTATGTGCAGTTGTTGGGGTAGTCGTCCAGTTGTATTCTGGCATCAATGCTTTCTGATCCTGAATGAAATCAACTGTCCGGCGCTGTTCTCCCGTAGTTACATTATATACCCACGTATTTTTCCAGTAATCCGCTTTCTGTTGAAAGCGTGAATCCTTGATCTTGGTACTATCGGATGCATTGGCAAGTCCTGACGTTGCCGAGTCTTGAATCGTTATCCCACTTGGGAAGATTCGAAAGAAGGGCATACCCAGGTCGCGGGCTATTTCTCTTCGTAGGGTTACACGATCAACAGTAGGTTCAGCCATCATATTCCCCACTTGGCAGAGAGATAATTATTAACTAGAGTTATTTGGGCGGCAGTAAGCGCCGACCCAAAAGCCAGAAATTCACAAATATCTAATTGACCATATCCACCGGGAGTTCGATTTGCGGCCAAATTAGTTACCTGAGTACCTGCTGTATTTGGTAATGTTGTTGCAGAAGTACCTGTTCCTGTTCCATTTACTTGTGCAGTTACCAATTGAGTTGTGCTATTAAACAATAAACTAATTCTATATGCCGTATCGGCTGTAAATGCACAAGTTTCATTGTCTTCTAGATAAGCAAGATCGTCGGCATTTCTACATCCCGCCGTAACATTAGCGTTAGCGTTATCCCACATATAGGCATTTATACTACTCGTTCCTGTTGCCCCACACTCAAAAATATATTCCGCATTAGCCATTCCTCGTGCAACTATAGCGGTAAAAATAGAATATGAGCCAGTAAATCCCAAGGCGGGACCGGCTAAATAATCATTAACTCCATCAAATCTAACTACAGCTACACCATTTTGTTCTGCCGTTTGAAGAGTTGGCTTCAAATCCGCGGTAGCTTGAGTAAAATCTGCTCCAGTACCTTCATTGGCCCACGTAGTAATTGCTGATCCATCAGCTCCAGTTAGAGAATCGGCTCTTAACCACACTACTGCACTATCCAGTTGAACGCTAAGCTGAGGCGTCATAATGCCGCCCATTCCGCTGACTCCGCCTAAACCACCTATGCCTCCCATAGTCTTAACCTATAGGAGTTTGGTACCTAAGACGTTTAGCTTTCCCACGACTGCTGCCCCACCACTGGCTAGTTCAAAAATAATAGTCATACCAGGGGGGAACTTAAAGGGTTCTGCGGGAATGATAAACCCGGCACCATCATCATTGATATCTACAGAGAACATGACGTTAGTACTTGCTGTCGTATCAATGCCCCAAATAGTCAATTCGGCATCAGTAGACAGCGTACCTCCTTCATAGCTCCATGCAATACCACCACAACTCCACCGCGACCCAGTTACGGCAGTAAGAGTTACTTGTGCTTCTGCGGCGGTATCAAGATCGCGTAATCTTCCAAGACCCATTTCTAACATTTATCCTATCCTCCCTAGAAGCCACCCCTGAGATCAGGGGTCGTCCAGTCCTTACCAGCTTCCCCGGAACCGCTCGTTGAGCCGAACTCGGAGTTAATTTTATTCATTTCCCTCGCTACGGTCGTCCAGCCATCTGGCATACCTGGAGACCACGAAGACATACCTTTAAAGGAAGACTGCAAAACATTCTTACGTTGAGCCGTTTCCTGTCTACTTCTCACAATTTGCTGATATCGTTCTGCAATAAGCGGATGAACCTCGTTATTTCCGGGACGCAGATAAACGGATACTCCATTAAGACTAATTTTATATCCTTCCAGAGCAACCGCCGGCATGTTATCTGGACCTATTCCTGTTACAACTTTAGGCTCAACATAAAGCTGAACCTTCGGCCCACTCTGTATCTGCTGCGTCATCCATTTTCTCTTATCATTAGATCGCTTATTTGCTCGCGAGCGAAGCGACTTAAATTTCTGTTGAGTAATTTCATTAAGTTCTGCTTTACGCTTCTCGGTAGGATAGTTGGCGGTACTGCGAGCCTCAAGAATGAAGCGTTCCTTATTCTGCTCATATGCACTAGAATCAGCATCCAGTGCCGCCATGAATGCCAAGTAGCGATGAGCAAGATCGGGATCAATATCTTCTAAGTTTTCCCCACGAATAACTCGTTGAAGGGCCAACCCAATCTTCGCTGCATCTAAATTAGTTGCAGTTGGAAGTTTAGTATAAAGGTCCTTAACTAAAGGATCGTTATGCGGGCTGACCGGACTCGCTAGGACTTCCGCCTGCTCCGCCGGTGTTCGGCGCGCCGAGCGGTTTCGTCGTCTTCGTGTCATTTTTCTTTTCTCCTAATTTCAAAACATCTATGTCTTCCCCATACAATTCAGGAACGACAACATATCCATAGTCATATTCCGCCGTCATATTGGGATTGCGGCTTTCTGATTGGACAATATAGTGTTCAACCTGACTAATTGCCCCCAACGAAAAGCTCAGTTTTCCCGTCCACTCTATTTCGGCGTTTTGCAGTTCTGTCTTTCTCAAACCAAGCGCCGCAGAAACTTCTGGATCATTTATATATTTCTGTCGTAAGAATTCAAGTTCCATCTTTGCCCCGCTAACGGAGTCAAGGTTAGTTCTATATTCTTGAATTTCCGCCCGCAAGGAAGCCTTCCTTACTTCCATAGTCAATCTATCTATCCAGCCATCTTCATCATTATCGTGTCGTCTAGTTAGGTGCCCAAGATAGTTATTGGATTCTGCTTGCGCGCCCATGTAGAAATTAACCCTAGCAGTAGCCGCAAGTTCGGCCTGTAATCTTATTTTTAGTCTGTCTGCAATCGCCGGAATTTTATCGTGATACAATACACGATGCATGTCTTCTAGTTCCAACCGTGCACCATGGTATTGCATGGCCGCATCTTTTAGCCCCACTAATTCTTTTCCTACTTCCTCTAAACGAGTTCGAATCTGAGAGGGCAATAGGACATCTGATACTGTATATCCATATAGATGTCCCTTCATAATTGGAGAATTATTTGGAGTTCTAATTTCTATTCCACGAGCCAGAGCTTGAGCTACCCAGAATTCCGCACCGGGTTTTTGATACATGTACTCGCTCTGAGTTGCCATGTTAAAGCCCCAGATTTCAATTACATCAAACTTCTGGGACCATATAGCGTAAGCTATCATCCATGCAAAACTGCTCGAATAGTAGCCGTGCTCATAGGCTTCTAACCAGGGAATAAATTTTCCCGTTTTTACATCATAGGCTTTGGCCTTGCTAAAGAATAATTCATCACATTCGTCAAGGGGGAATGCTTCTGCGTTAGGAACACTCTTGAAGTTCTCTTGCATAACTATTGGAAAGTTATGTTCCTTGCCTAACCATTCTGCATGCCGCTTATCATTGGGATTGTTATTGCGACTCCAGTCTTCCTCAAGGTGCATCTGGAACCAACGATCCGCCCGGAATTCTCCGGCGCTATTCTTCATGTAGTTTGCATTGTAGGCTTCATTGCATCCCCAAATTTCTACAGTCTTTTTATTATAGGGAGCAAGATGCCGGCTACTAACAGCGAACCCGCACAGCGCAACCGTTCTAGGTTGTGTTAAGCGGGTCCGTCTAACTGCGGTAATTGTATTCTCCCATTTAAGCTCGGGAGCATCCAAGTTTCCTCTCAACGTCCCCTTGGCTTCATCCTCTATAGGATTTGTAATTGTCTCAGTCACGTTATCTCCCAACATCCAGTGTGAGTTACATATCCTCTTTCTACCATTGTCTTTAATCTATGACAATTGGCACAAAGAGTTCGTAAATTTGTAATATCATCATTATTGTGATTTCCATCAATAGGGTCTATATCCATCTGTCCCTGATGAATGGCAGTAAAACCACACTGACTACAAATCATTGTTTTACTTATTTGGTATTTATATTTGGCAAATTTATGCCGGCATGTTGCACAAACTTTACGAAATCCACTTTTCGCCGTTTTGTGTTTCGAACATAAATTACCACAAGCACATCTTGGTCTATCCATAATGCCTCCAGTACGGGTACTAGGGAGAGATACTGGAGTACCCCTCCCGTTCCCCGCATTATTGGGAGTATTAGTCCCTTAAATTGTATTAAACGTTATCCCGACGGAATGACGAACGCTGTGGCTTTAGAACTAGCCATACGCGCCCTACTCCGGTAGTGCCCCCGCCGGCATTCACGTCAACCTGAATGCTTCGGGAAGTAACACCGGGGACTCCGGCAGAACCACCAGCATATCTCTTCAATACCAACTGTTCAACTGCTCCTGCGGCACCGATTACTTCATTTCCAAAAATTGCCAAGTTTTCACTTGTATCCTTTACAACGATGGACTTTGATCCACCGGCGTTAAAGGCAGTAACAATTTCTAGACCAATTGCCCATAGAACAGTTTGTTCAGGGATAGAAAAGATATTTATGGACGTGCCCGTGTCGAAATTGATGACGTCGGACTCAATCGCATACAAGCTCGCGCGTGCAAGCTGATTGGCCCAAACATTGCCAGCAACTCCTCTCGGCCACGCAGGAATCTTAACTGCGGCCATAATTTTATCCTCCTAGACTTATCGAACTTCGGCGGTAATGTAGAACACGTAAACTTCTGCGTGTCCTTCAGTACCCATAGCACCAGCACCAGAGTATGAAACCTGAATGGTTGCATCACTGGTTGCGGGCCATACACCACCGAACAACAGATCGTCTGTTGCGGCAAATCCTGCTACTACTCCGGTTGACAGACCACGCTTTACGCTGTACCATGCAGCAGCGGTAAAGTCAACTCCGAATGCCCCGGTGTCTCCACCAAGAGCGTCGATGTCTGAGTCAACACCCAAGGCAATAGCGCCTACCGAGAATAGTTCGGAAATGTTAACCAGAACATCTACGATCTTAAAGGTAGTATCAGCAAAGGTTAGAAGATTCTGTGCGCCTGCGGAAGTTAGGTTAACGTCGTTAGTACCAGAGAAGCCGGTGCTTCCGAATGTAATACGAACAACCTTAACAACCAACGGGTCAGAACCTAGAAATGCTTCACCAACGATAGGTAATGATTTTGCGGCCATTGTACTTTAAACCTCAATAGTGTCTGACGGAAATATCCGCCGGGGGGTCTCCCCATCCTAGTTAGAATTGATTAACTAAAGTCGTTCAGGTGCTCCAGATTGCGGAGCCAGTTTCCCTGAGTAACAACCAGATCATATGCGAACTTAAAGCCCAGGGTACCTCGCTGGTTCAACGGATCGAAACCCGTCTCTCCCAGACCCTTGCGGATGATCTCCACGCTGTTTACGCTACCGCCAGTGTTTCCACCGGGCTGATAGTCAGCCGGAGCCGAAGTTGGGTTTAGGTTAGGCATCTGACTTGCGAATCCAACAACACCGTGGGAATCAGCACCGATGAACAACATATCATAAACATCGGCATTGCTCACACCACCGTCGGTGTAGATGCGGGCATTTGAACTCATATAGAACGTGCAGTTCATTAGGGTGCCTAGCATACCACTTCGAATAGCGGTGCTTGGAGCTTCCTGAACGAATGCGGCCATAAAGGTCTCATCCTGTAGCAGGCTCTTCCAGGTGTAAGGGTGAATAACGCATGCGAAACGACCACCCTCAACGGGGCGGGCGTTCTGGGCCTCCAACTCTGCAAGCTGGATCAGAATATCATCGAACGTAATCTCGTGCGATAGTGCAGCATCAAGAGAAGTTCGTGCAGTCTGACCGGCTGAGAAGTCGGTGGTTGCGCCGTCAGTTAAATCATTTCGAACTAGGGTATCAACAGAAAGTCCAGCCTGCTCACCCATAACACCAGCCATTTCCGACAGAATCGGATCATACCCCTGCTCCGTGATTCGCTGGGTGTAACCCATCCACGAACCATAGTAAACAGGAGTAAAAGTTAGCTGAGTTAGAGATGGCTGACTGCCTTCGTCCGGGGTTACGCCTTCCGCTGAAAGCGGAGACGAAATAGCTGACAATGACTCATAGCGTCGGACTTCATAGGTTCCATACCCATTTAGGGTTCCTGGGGTTGCCCATCGTCCGTGTACGAGTCGAGGTAGCGCCCGGATCAGCAAGCGTCGTTCAAAGTTAGTCTTGATCGCGCCGCTATAATTGGCTACTGAAATAACAGCCATTGTATCCTCGCGCTTGCGCGGGCTACAATGGAAAAACTCTTATCGAGAAATCTCGGGTTGAGTAAATCCTTGCATGCCCGGCAAAACTGATGGTGGGAGTAGTTTGCGCTCTACGGCGCGATACAACTCCTCAAGAGTCGGCTCTCGTCCACCGAAGTATTGCGCAGCGGCCTTTACCGCTTCTAACTCAGTCATTCCGCCCGTTCGGCCATCTGCACCTGTAGGACCAAGAATTCTCTGAGCAGGCAAATCTCCGGCAGCTTCAGCAAGTCGATTTGGGTCAGCGTTGCCTGCCTTTAGGGCATCCAACTGCTTCTGCACATCGCCCAGTTTCTTATCATAGTCGCTCGCTACTGAACGTTCTTTGTTGCGAACTTCCTGTAGACTTGACCACCCGCTGTCCGCTAAATCCTGCAACGAACCCCGAGTATTCAAATTCTCCACAGGGACTCCCAATGAAATAAACTGTTGTAGATACGACGCCGCTTGTTGCGCATCTACCGTTTGCTGCTGCATCTTCGCCAAGAATTCTTCCCGGTCCTGTAAACGCTGGGATAGGATAGTCTTCTCATAACGAAGTGCTTCCGCCTCTTCCATTCCCGCCATCTTCTCTTTATGGTAGGCGTCTTCCCATCGCTGCTTCTCTTCCGCAGTTTGGGACTTGATTGAATTAATCTGACTTTGGAGAGTTCCTTGCAGTCGTCTCACATTCCGGTCGCTTTCAGTCTTGAGAGAGTCTAGATTAGACTGTGCTGCCGTGAGTTGGTCAGTCAACTTTTTAGCTTCCGCTGCCCAATCTACCTTCTGGTCTCCCTCGGGTTGGCCGGCTACATCCTTACTAGGGACTGCTCCGGCAACATTGGCTACCTCATTAAGGGCCATGTTATCCTCCGTGGGCGGTATTGGTTTCCGCCTATTTAGCTAACCTTATCATATCAAATGGGGCATGCTATGTCAAGGGCTAGTCCTTTGTGTATTTTCCTCCCCCAACGCCTTGAGTGGTCCCCGAAGACTCACTAGCATTCATTTTATCATAGCGATCCTCATGAACCAATTTGGCATTCTCGGCCATCAACCGCTTAACATATTCTGCATATTCTCGGGCGCGTACTTTATTCAAATAATCAATAGCCGCCGAAGATAAGGGCTTCCGGTCAGAAACCATGCCTACAATCTCATTTAAGACGCCTACTGGAGTGTTCTTTCCAAAGCCCGGAGGCCAGTAAGGTGATCCTGCTATGCCGCCGGACCCCAGTATTCTAGGATCAGCCAGTTCATTAGTATCATAGGTAGAGCGGTAGCCCTGCCCAATCATCCTCTCACCAAAGCCAGAGAAGCCTCCGCCAAAGGATGAGGAACCACCGCCCCGAGAACTCCCCCCGCCTCCCCCATCACCATATGAGGCTGTACCACGCTTTTCCGCCCCTTCCCCCACTATTCCCGTTTGTGTTGTGTATTTCTCCGGGTTGAAATATTTGGCCCATAATTGGTTTATCTTGGCATACTCATCCCGCATATCATAATAGTCGTCTAGTTCTGGATGAGCTTTGCGCCAGTTACGCTTCTCTGCTCCCCCGAGAGTTCCATACACAGCAATAGTTTGTCGAAACTCCTCTCCAAACGTATTCTCGATTCCTTTCCAGAAATCATCATTCAAGCGTTTTGCCATAGCCCATTCGGTAAGTTGGGCTTGGCTTGGGGGAGTAATGTTTAGAGTTGATGCTGTACGTTCCAGCAATTCTCGAAGTTGCGTTACCTTTTCATAGTCTTCGAAGTTACCGCCGGTCTCATACCACGCGGTAAGTAAGTCTTTCTCTCCACCAGCCATAACAAAGGCTTCCTGGAAAATCTTGTAGTTCTCTCCAGGACCGGCGGCAGATAGCATATCCCAAATCTCATTTTCTACAACACCGCGTTCCGCATTTGGTAGGTTGCGCTCCTCAATAGAAGTAACGCCTGCCGCATGAAAGACGTTGGCAAGGTCTTCCGGCAAGAAACGATCTTCTCCATAATTCTCAAATACCCATCGTTGCAGATCGGGCAATGAAAGCTGGCGATGATCGTCTAGCCATTTCTGCTCTGCTAAGGCGCGCTCATAGGTATTCATGTTATCCCACTTCTGCGTCTCTTCCATGTAGGGATTCCACTGTAGTTCCATGAAGGCGGCGTTCATTGCATCGAACGGTGTATCATTCTTTAAAGAATAAGCATCGTATCCCTCAGCATTTGTCTGAGCCAATAAGCGATTCACCAGGGCTCCTTCAACCACAATACGATGGCCCGGAACCTCAGTTGGAATCTCGCTACCATCTATCCCGGTTCGGGGCTGTATCTCCTGAACTAGGAATGTAGCAGCAAGTTCAGAACCCAGAGCGGGAAGGTCTTCTTTCCATTGCTCCAGGCGAAGTTGCCAATTAGCATATGGTTCATCATCCTCAACATACCAACGAGGTTGTGTATCTTTGACATAACTCCACCATAGATTTTCAAAACGATCTACAATCATATCTTCAGTCTTATACCCAATAGCCCAGTCTCGCCGAGCCAAATCAAATACTGGAGCATCATCTAAAGCACGTCGTTCTCGGAAATAATTTCTCCAACAGGTTCGACGTACCGCTGAATCCGCCCCGATCTTATTTGATTGCTGACAAGTGCTTAAACGATCAGCCGCAGCAGTAAGCGAATCATAGTAGGCTTGAGTTACTTCCTCTTCCCACAAACGCTTCGCCATTTCATTTGCGCGCTCTTCTCCATAGGCCTGTCCCCCGCCCGGCAACTCTACCCAACGAGATGCTCCATACAATTGATTAACAAATCCTTCGGGAGTTTCCCATCGAAGGTTAGAGTATGCCTCGTAACGAGATTCTGGTTCTGGGTCTAGGCCAAAGATGGCCGCGCCGGCAAAACCATTAATCTGATCTTTCAAAAAGTTAGTCTGATCTCTTAGAGCAAGTAATGCTGCCTCTGCATCCGTAAATTCCTTTGGATAGATACCAGTAAAGAACCCAAGAAGCTGATTATAATATTGTGATTTTTCTATGGCATCCCGCGCCGCCGTCCATCGAAGATTTGTTCTATCTCGACGGTAGGTTGAATCAAAAATTGGCGCTCCATTCTCGTCAACACCTGTTGTTCGATAACCCAGAGCGGCATAAAGCTCTGCCTGAATCTGAGGCAGTTTGTCTGGATTAGCTTGTAGTTCAATCAAGGCCGCGCCAAACATTTCCTTTTCAATCATAAAGTCTTGCCATCCAACATCCTCGGTAAACATACCTGGATCGTTTGGATAGCGGGACATACGAAGTGCGCGACGGATATCCCTCTGCCACCACGGAGGAACTACAACATCAATCTGTGAAATAATGGTTCCCGCCGGATAACGATTTCCGTCAAGAACTCCACTAGCATATAATGGAAGAGCGATCCACGGGGCGGGTCTAAATCCAAATAACTGCCCGTACTCGTAAACATAAGCAATAGCCTCTTCCATCGGGCCAACGCTTTCCTTAAAGTCTGCATCCGTATAAGGATTAGGGCGAGGAAGCACATACTTAAAAGATAGCGGTCCCGTTAAATTAACCCAGGAATCAGTTCCAGGAATTCGAACGTAGCCAAACAGCCTATTCAGAGGGCGACCCTTACTATCAGTAGCCCCGTTATCAATTTGCTCCTTACGTTGTATACGGGAATACTTGCTCCACCACGCCAAATACTCTGGGTGTTGAGAAAAAGCACGAATCCAAAAGATAGGTGAGCGACTCTGGAACATCCAGAATGGAGATACAAACTTTATCATGCTGTCGATGCGATAGTTATTCGCATACTCCAACATGTCGTCTTGCGTAATCTTTACCGCGCCCTTATAGTCGTTGCGCCCAACTGCTCGTAGGGTCATTTCCTCCAAATCAGCAATACGATCTGGATTAGTTTCCTTCAATAATTTAGACCCATCCATGGCCAAGTCATGCGCCGCTCCCTTTCTCCAGGTAGCGTCTTCAAGAACACCCCGAACCAATTTTTGTTGATCGGCGGGTAGGCCCGTAAAGGATAATGTCCCATCCTGTAGACCTGTCTTCATATAGGCACGAAACTCTTCTAGAGTACGCACAACAGCAGATCGCTGAGCTACCAAGTCCGTCTGCATCTCCAGCCATGAGTGCATACCGTCAGACAACATCCATCGAGGCAGGGGTCTAGCAACGTGCAATACTACTTCCGGTGGAAGGGTTAACTGTTCAATAGTTACCCCTAGCGAGCGCGCTTCATCTTGAAGACGACGAATCGCAGAGATAGTATCTGGATGAACTCCTCCAGTTCCAGGTCCTTTAGCCATCTCAGAAAAAAGAGCATAATATTCCTGTAGTCGTTGAGTATCCGCTTCAGATAGGGTTTTTCTAGCCTCTAAGGAAGCCATTTCTGCCCGTGCGGTATCTATGGATTTCCTACTAAGAATATTTCCATCGTTACCTATTGTATAATAATACTCGTTAAAATCTTTTCCAAGAAGTACTGTTGCATTAAATTGCATAGCTACTTGTTCTTGCTGTTTTAAAGAAAGTTCATCTGCCCGTAATACTGTTCTAGGCCCTGACTGAGTACCAAGATTTTCTAGTCGTCTAATCTCATCTTCCAAGAAGGTAATAAAGGTTGTGCGGTCCTTTGTTACATCGGCTCCCCACAATCCACGAATTGTCCCGCCGGATGCTGTTGGAGTTCTTGAATATGTTTGCCATACAGCATCAGCTTCCGCAATAGCTCTATCTGTGGCCCGACCAACTGCATCTCCAAAGGCTTCTGCCATTGATTCTGCAACTTCCTGATCTGTTCTAGCCGCCTTAGCCGTTCGTACAAGCTCAACAGAAAATGGCTGACTAAAGAATTCTTCTGCATTCTTAATTGTAACATTTGGACCAAAAAATGATTTGATTAATTGATCGCGAAGCTTTGTAGTACCCCGCCATCCATTGAAGGATATACGAGTACCCGCGGCATTATCCGTAAGACGAATACCCTTTAATCTCCCATTTTCAAAGAAGGTTTCGATTCCAGCATCGCCCAGTACTTGTGATAGAGACGGCATTTCCGCCGCTTCTCCTGCGGCCACACGTTCTAGAGATGTATCTACTGTGTTAATAACCGTCTCATATATCTGCTGACCAAGGCGATCAAACTGCTCCCATGCGGCATTTCTCAAAGGTCCTGGTTCAAGACCAAGAGGACCGGGATAAACATGCAAAATAAACCGCTTTAGATTATCTCGGAACAGAAGTATTTGATCTCGTACCTCAGATAGAGAATTATCCAAAGCAACGGATTTAGTTGCCTCATCCCCGCCCGCTGCGCCTATTGTTTGCAGTTCACGCTTGGCATCATAAAAACGCCCGGCAGCTTCTCGGTGTAATTCTCCCATGCGATAATACTCATCACTCATGGTGTATACAACTTTATCCGTAATCTTAAACTGCTCGGTAGTTACGTTCAGATTTTCCCCAAATTCTTGTGCAGTCCCGCCGCCAAGATTTACTTCTGGAGTATCTGGAATTCTAGTCTCGGCCCCGGACACTGGGACATGTCGTTCAGCCGATGCCGCGGCAGGCACTTGTACTACATCATCTGCGGCTCCCGCAGGTATTTGATCTGCATTAGCTAGACCCTGTGTATAGGGATCATTGCTACGATCTATTAGTTCAGCATTAATCTTCTCAACTGCCTCATCAAAGTAGGCATCAATCTCAGAAAGCCGGCGCTCCACAGAAGTTTCTACCTTTAGTATATCTTCTAGGTCCTCCACCACTGGGCGGAAAACAAGGGATCGTAGACGCCGATCAACTCCATTCTTTGCGAGAATTTCTTCCCAGCCTTCAGGAAGCATCTGAGAGAACAAACGCTCGCTTCGTCGTCCCCCGCCTCCCAATACACTCAAGAACTCGGCAGACTTTTCTACGTCATCTGCTCCAGCTAGCCACGCGCGCTTGAAGGCAGAAATGGTCTCAGGAGTAGCCCCCGATGCTACAAGCCTTTCTACGATCTTATCTAGATTGAATTTATCCATTGTCCAGTAAACACTATCAAAATGGGCAACGGCTACTCGGGTACGAAGCCCGAATTCTACAATAGCATTAGTGTTAACAAATCCGCGCGAAATGGTCTTTCGACCCATCGCTACCTGATCCCATATCCAGGTAAGGGCTTTTACAAGAAGTGGGCTTTCTCCGCGGGCCGAGCGAATACCTATCTGTTCGGCTTTAACTTCCTGTCGAGCGTCATTCATAAGACTCAATAGGCCATACTTAAACTTGCGTCCTCGAAGCAATCTATCAACGACTGGCTCTATAAATCCAAGCTCTCCCTCAACTTCTCTAAGACCACGTGAAAACGTAGTTTTAAACTCGTCACGAAGCAAGTCTCTTCCTAGCAATCTCTTAACATTAACTCGATGAAGTGTTCCTATGTCATCTTGAATCTTACCCCCGGAAATCAAAAAGCGTGCGGTAGAGTCTATATAGTTAATGGCAGTCCAGCCGGGGCGTAATCCCAGCCACCATTCAAATAGACCATTACGCATGCCGTAAAATAACTTATATACAGGAGCAAGTTTTGCTGCCTGTTCTGTTCTACCAAGTTTGGTTGCTAATTGCCATAACGGATTATCTGATAATGTTTCCGGTCCTAACTCCGTTGCGTGCAGGCGTCGCCATACTGATTCAAAATTCTGACCAAATTCCTGTGCAACTAAACGCGGCTTGGACGCTACCTCATCTGCCATTCGTAGAGCATTACGAAATGCATCGGCTTCTGATAATTCTGGATTAGATTTACGAAGGTCTGATAATGCTCTTCGAAATTCTCGATCATGGATTACATCATAAGCAGTGTTAACCAGATTACCCCAATTCTCAGGGTTTATTCTCTTCAACCATGCTGGAGCCATATCGGGATCAGGATACTTTGCTATAGCCCCAGAATACATATCCATAAGTCCCCGAGCCGCCTTTTGCCAACGAGTAGTCATAGTAGCAGGAAGACTTTCCAATGCATCAGCATCTCCCTGTACTGCGGCAACCAAAGTTTCAATTTGCTCATCCAATCCGCGCTGAGTTCCTACTGCCCCGCTCAGGGTTTCTTCCGCGCCCTGTGCCAATTTAGTCATCATGTTATTGGCTGAACGTCGATAAGCAGTGCCCGCAGAACTTAGAGCTTCTGAGAATAACCAATCATACACTAAGCGGACGGGACGAACTATAGGTTTATCCGCTACAGCGGACACTCCTTTTCCAAACACACGTACTAATTCATCTAGTCCGTTGGATACTCCTCGCAATAGGGGTTTTGCAGCACCTAGAAAATTTGTAACGTCCAATGCAATACCCATGGTAATGTTGGTTCCCATGTTTTCATAATTGTCTCGCATATAACGAACAACTCGTGGGTCCAGGGGTCCCTGATTTTCTAGTTCGGCTACTGCCACAGCCTTAAGGAAGGCTTCCTCTCTCCATGGCTCATCCAATCGTGACCACATGAAATAAGGACTATACCAATGGGCGGCGCGAAGCTCTAACTTCTTTGCCTCCGTCATCATAGCAAGAGCAGCCTCGCCATTACCCTGCGCCAGTAATTCTTGAGCTTGGGTTTCTAGGCGAGTCTTCTCCTTTAATACATCTTGCCGCGTTTCATCTTCTCGATTACGCATGCGAAGAGTCGTAACTAAAGCTTCCCGTTGCTGCTCTGGATAAAAGGAGAATAATCCTCCTAAATAATTTTCATACTCTTCATCAGATTCAAACTCATCGCGATAAATGCCCGCACCTGTTAGGTCATTTGCGGCATGTCCCCAGAGATTTATAGCGGTGCCGGCTGCGGCATCTACCTGCATGGCCCAATAATTATTAGGGTCCATCCAAATAATTTCATCTTCACGACCTTGCGCAACAAGAGTATCAATCTCATCCCGAGAATATTTCGTTAGAGTTTTCGCATCTACCCCAAGCGGTTCTAATTTTTGTCCAAACGCGCCGGCAACTAATGCACGAATATCTGTCCAGGCATCTGCCATCCCGGTTCCCGTTAGACGAGCCAAAGATACAGTATATGTGCTGGCTACTTGAAAGTAATTTAATCCTTCTCGATCCCCTTCTTCCGCCTCACGTCCAAATACATTAGCGATACCACGAAAAGGCTCTTCTGTAAATATGCGAATACCATCAATAATTGATTCCCACCAGGATGTTCGAAGAGGCGTTGGCTGTGGAAGTTCGTGAAGAGTTGGAAGAAATGCCGAATCCTGCGGCAGAGCTTCTGTTACATTCTGCTGCCACGAAGCGGTTAGTTCTGCATCATATGCAGATGGAGTTTGTACACTAGATAGGGGTTGTCCAGATGCGTGTAATGGATTATAATACCCCTCGGTGAGAGCTTGTATTTTCTGCTCTCCCATGATAAAGAGTTCAATTCGTTCTTCTTGGGTCAAAGGTTTGATGAAGTCATTTTCCAACATGCCCATAGTATATGGAATACCCGTATCTTCAATTGACCACATACTTGTCTTAGGGTCCCAGAATAGGGGCATGCCACTATTATCTGTAGTTGGATATGGCTCATTGTTTTCATCAAAACCAAGAAATACAATATTTCCGTGCTCCGGCCACTTCTTCTCTGCATTTCGCCAAATAGGAAGAAGTTCTCTAACTTCTTCTGAGGCGTTTACTGTATCAGCAAATTCTGGAGTATTCCAAAACTCTTCAACAGCTTCCGATGGAATACGCGGGTCCTCTCTCCGATCCGGTAATACTAGAGTATCGCCGGGGTGCAAAACTTGACGACTTGGATTGGACTCCATTAAGTCGGTACGATATATCTCATTTCCATATATCTGCCCCGCTATGGAACTCCAAGAATCTCCAGGACGAACAAAGTAAATGTCCGATCCGATATGATCTTGACGGGGTGGAAGATCGCCTATTCCCTGCTGAAAGATTGGTTGCGACTCTATTACATCTTTCTTTTTCTTTAGTTGCTCCCATTTACTATCAGAAGGTGGAGGCGGATACGGATTTGACACTATTCCTTACTTAGAGCATCAATTTCTGCTATTTCTGCCACGGTACTAGAGTATGGTACGTCTTTTCTCGGACGACCACGCTTAGGTTCTGCTGAAATTGCCGGAGTTTCCGGCTTAATTCCTGGTCCCAATCTATACAATTCACGAGTAAAGAGAATCCAAAGCTTGTGGCCTTCTTTCCACAATTTTACCACTTCCCATCCTTCGAGGGCATTCTTGTTGCAAATTTCTGCCACATCTCCGGGTCCGGCTGTTACAAATCTATATTCTTTCATGCTTCCTCCTTTAGAAGTATGCGGGATTAGGCGGACGAATCATGTCACCGAATCGGTTTTTAACTTTTCCAGTTAGGCTACCAGCGGAAAAGAATGGATTAACAAATGAACGTGCAAGTGGACCATAGGCACTAAGCGCGCCGCCCTCGGTCTGAGCTAATTGAGGATCAAGAGCAGACAATAACTGATCCTGTTGAGTTTCTGTAAGTTGACTTGCTCCTGAAGTTAGAGAAAAGTCCTGAACAGTATCGGCTAGACCGCGCAAAAAGTTATACCCAGGTCCAAAGTCTTCTGGCTTAAAATTAGATAATGTAAGAAGCTGATCGAAAGCATCTAATGCCTGTTGCGCTCGTTCTCCCGTAAAGAATCTCTGTCGAATCTCCGGGGTTATTTCCACGGGCGGGGCAGTTCGGGTTAATTCTTCTGGATTTAGATGAGCAAATGCTTCGGGATCAGACTGATATAGATTCGTTGCCACTGTCATTTGATCTTCCGGGCTTAGAAGAGGAATAAGTAGATTAGAAAGAGTCTGATACTCGGAAATTGGGTTAAGCTGATCTGGCTTTAACCCCTTCCACCAACTCGGAGCACCTACTATAGATAAGTTAGCATCACTAAAGGTAGTTTTAACTGGAGCGGGTGGGCCGCTATATTCTTGTAAAAATCCCCCGGTACCACTACCGTATCCCCCCTCCACGGGGCCATGACCCACGGCTCCACCCATAGCCAGAGCATTTAACCAATTTTCATATTGTCCCTGCGCTTGCTGTATTTGTTCCGAGGTCGCATTCGAGGGCATACCAAATTCATCATACGTAACCGGAACTGGATAACCAAAATCATCATAAGTATCCGCCGGTTCTGCCGTTGGAGATTGTGATGCATTATACTCTTTGATAATCTGAGCTTTATCGTCTTCAGGTAAATACTGCCAAACTTGGGCAGAAACTCCGTAGGGCATAACTATCGTCTCAAGATGCGGTCTATTCCCGCACGCTTGGCCTCCATAACTCTTATGTATCGTTGTACATTATCAAATCCATATCTGCGCTGAAGAGCGCGGAAATTTGTAGGTTGTAACTTATTATAGGCTATAAGAGACTGGTCAGTTTCCGCACCAACTCTCTTAAGCGTATTTTCCATAGCAGAATCAAAGGGGGATACTTTATTAGCCATTATTAGTCCAAGTTATATTCGGTGGGTAATTATATGGTTGAGGATACCAAACCCATGTAGGATATGCCGGCTGAGGCAAAGATTTTCCACAATGGGGACATGTAGGTGCGCCACAATGGGGACATTTTGACGGCACCGAGGGAACTTGGTCGGGACGCCAAGGTGTCCATGTCCAACTTCCAGATGCATTGCTGGTTACACTTATATTTGTATACATTTTATACTCCTAGCCCCCCGGTCATGCCTGGTTGGGCCTGTGCCTGTCTATCTAAGGTATCATAAGGAGATTGTCCCGCCACAGGCTGTCCAACTGCCTGTGGTGATACTTCTCCCGTCGCGCTAGGCGAGCCTAAGAGATTGCCCCCAGAAGGTCCTCCCGGCTCCTCCGGGCGTCCCCCATTCTGTTGCTGGGACATTAGAAGCTGAATAGCCATCTGCGCTGCCTGATCGCCAACAGCGGCTCGTTTTTGTAACTGGAATAGGATTCCATAGTTAATCATAGCGGGATGCTGCTCGGCCATTTCCGCCATCTGTTGCTGCCACTCATCCGCAGCTTGGTCAATGTCCCAATAGCGTTCCATTCGAGTTCGCTTTGAAAGAACATCGGCTGCTTGGGTTGACAATGCAGCATTGGACATTTGCTGATTTGGAAACTCCGCCTTGATTTTTGCCATAACCTTGTACTCAGAGATATCCCGCCCAAAGAAATTATCGGCGAAACTTTCACCCTTTAGGGTTCCATATACTCGAATACGTGAATTGCCGGCGAAATTCTTAACAAGTTTCAATGCCTTACTAGCCCATTTACCCCAAAATAGTTCAATATGACGAATAGGCTCTATAAGGCGAATTCGGTTTTGGTCCGTCATTTGGCTAATAGCATACCCCGCGCCCTGTCCCTCCATCCCAAACAGGATATCGCTGAACCCCGACTGTTGTAGTCGAGACCGCAAGTAATCAATCTGTAGATTAGAGTCCGGCGGGTTGCCTGCCCACGTTGCAAATCCAATTTCTTCATCCGTAGTCAAGCTAACAGACTTACCAAATCCTGCATCTACGGTTACGGATCGCCCCGGCAATGTCTTAGTGTACATTGGAAGAGAACTAAATACGTCGATCTGTCGCTGGCGACGATTAACGTTTCGCTCAATTAATTGAACTGAGGGCTCCAGCGGCTTGATTAAGCTATGCCCCCACTTCTTCGGGTCCTTGAGATCAACAGGCTTAAAGAATCCAATCGTAAATGGAAGTTCTTCATATCCTTCCATGATCTTCGGCTCATATCCCTCAATAAATTTATCATTGAATAAAACAGCATTAATAATTACGTCCATCTCAGGATAATGTACTACTCGCCAGTAGTCAACCAAATCATAAGAAATATATAACTTCTCTGCTTCACGTCCATTAAGTGCTTCATCCTTATAACCATAAAGGGTCTCAGCATCGTGTACCGTCATTTTGGTTATGTGGAACAGATACAACCATCGTTGTCTTCCGCCGGGAATAATATATATGTCCATCGGATCAATAACTTTGGTTGTAAGTGGAAGTTCTTTAAAACCCCGAACAGGTATAAACTGGGGTCCATCAACTTGTGCATCAGGATTTGGAACCTTATCTAGAAAAGCGTGTCGCTGAGCGAGATATGGGTCCCATACACATTTAACTACTGCCGCGCCATCCCTAACCATATGTAGGTTAATCATATAGGGAATGTGCATATCCTCGCGGTCATTTGCTATGTCTATAGAACCATTAAGAAACTTCTCAACCTTGTCGGTTTCCTGTTCTTCTTCATAGGAAGGCTTCCATCCGATGGCCTTGAACTCTAGGGGATGGGAACCCAAAACCCCAACAGCAATATCTACGACATTAGTAGGTGTAGGATCGGGATACTGAACTTCATTAACCTTGGCGCGCACTTCATAGTGGGCCATGTCATAGAAGTTTCTCCACCGCTGTATGGCATTATGCCACTCTTTCGTCTCGGTAACGGCGCGATTGCGCCGATCTAGGATGGCGGATAGGGTCTCGCTGGCTAATATTTCTTCATGCATTTAGGCCTTCTCGTTTAACATATTTTTCCCACTCCTTATCAAATTCCGACTGGGATAAGCCCCCCGCGCGAAGTTGAGGTGGAAGATTTTCTTCTTCATTTATCTCGCCTAGTGTTCGTTCTACAAACTGTGATCCATCAGAAAACGGAACTTCAATCTTCAATGGAATACTTGAGTCATATCCGTGCGTCTTATACGCATAGTATGAAGCCATCGCAAGGGCTACCGCAGCATCAGTATGATGATGAGCCGCGCGTAGAGGCTTGGTAATTCGAAACCCCTTACCCGTCTCGTCGGCCATAGCATACTTCATATGATCTCTAAACTGGGCATCAGGGTAAACCATAATCTTTTGGTTTTTAAATAGATTATACAGAGTCTCGCTAGCACCCGTCATATTCTTGATCGTCTGTGGAAACTCTGTAACATTTTGAATATAGGTACCTATACGTGTCATGGATCGGTGTAATTGTGTTGGGTCATACACAATGGCTACAATATTAAATCCATCATTATGACGATCCAATATGAACCGTTCTAGCGTATGTTCGAAGTCCATGGGCTCATTAGGGGTTGGCGTCCAAATTCTATGAAATGCAAGGTAGATCATGTCTTCCGCAAAATCATATTGAACCCCAACTACCGCCGTTGAATCATGTTTAGTAGATGCATCGCAGGCGATAACTACAGGCAGAGAGCGCCGAGGATTCTTAACATCAATGTCCAATGGCTGTTCCAGGACTGTAACCTTATCCCACCAGGAAATCGGCATAAATGGCTCCGATCCTGTCACCCATTGGTTTTCGTGCACTCGGGCGTAGTCATTAAGTTTCATGCCCGAGTTAAGTTGTTCTAAGTAATAATCTTCTGTTTGCCACGGCATCCGATGGGCGCTATCCCAATAGGCAAACATTCTTCCATTTCGCGTACAAGTAGGTTCTCCGCTAGGATGAACAATGTCGCGAAGTTCTTCTATGGGCTCCCCATTAATAACTATTTGCTGATACAAATCCCATAGAAGGTCCGATTCCCCCTCAAATCCGGCGTATGTACTAACAAATCGCAAAGACGTTGGCACACCCGGAATTCTGATGGGAGTCATTTCTACCCACAATCGCCGGCTAGACTCGCTTACATAGGTCCACAACTCATCCCATAGAGTAAGTGCGTGTCTTGATCCAGAGGCCGTCTTATATTCCTGGGCGATAGCTTGCATGGATCGTCCCTCGGGGTATGTCAGCAAGTCTTTAGTTGGAAGTTTTGCTAATTTACCCTTCGGCCAATTATCCCGCGTAGCCTTGGCGTCGAATAACATGTCATCAAACATACGACCCATGGCGTGTTCATAATCTCCGGCGAGACAAAAGCTCTCCGTATTGGCGACGGACTGATCGGTAAACCACGCGCCTACGCTTGCCCCAATAGTAGTCTTACCTGACTTCTTCGGACAGGAATATATGATAGTTGTATAAGGCAATTTCCATACCCCATTTTCTTCGTACGGGGTTAGACAATGCCCAAGAATTCGTTTTTGATGATCTAGAAGACGAAGAGGTCCGCGCGGACTTTCTTTGTCTGTTACAGGATCATAAGCTCCACGTACCCAGAAATTACCTTCCTCGATCCACTCGACATAAGGTTTCATTCAATACTTACCTTTAGGTATTATATCTTCTTACTCTTGCTTCCGCCCGGCGGTTTTACAAAAGCATACTTCTTGGCTACAGTTTTGGCCGCTGGATGAGAAATTTTAGGCGGAATAATTGATGTATTTGGAGAAATGGCCGGGGACTGATCTTCTCCAATTCCATCAAACTGTCCAGGTTCTCCAAGAGAAGGAAGATTGATTAGGGGTCCCCCCGTTGTTGGAGCCTGTCCGAAGCCCTGTACAATCTCTTTTAATATTGCCTCTAAAGAAGTTAAAAGATTGTTTCCCTGGGGGGCTTGTCTAGCGCCGGGAATCAGTCGAGGATCGGTTCCCCAAGAGGAAGTAGATGCACGACGCGTCCCTTGTTGGGAACCCGTGGCATCTCTAAGTCGCGCCTGAGCGTCTTTTAATTTCTTATCTGCGGCTCGCCAACTAAGCGAACCGGGCTTGTGCCGATTTCTCTCATTAAACGCATTAGTTACGGCGTCCCCTAAACTGCCACCAGCAGAAACGCCGCCAGAACCCGGGGTACCTTTAGGCATACTAATCTCCAGCGGAACGACAAAATAGGACAATCGTCCACTATTTCCATTATACCACTTGATTTTCAGCTACGTCAAGGAAGAAGTTCTTTGCGTTTTTCCAGTTCTTCGGGGTATACTACCTTTTTCCATGAGCCAAGAGCTTCTTCTATGGACCGAATATCCCGGACAAGGCGGGCAAATCCCTGCGGTTCAACACTAGCCGCCTGATCGCTCCCCCACATTGCCCGATCCATGGTAATATGGCGCTCGATAATGACTGCGCCCATGGCCCGGGCCGCTAGAGTTGTAGCTAGTCCCGTCTCATGCCCACTGTACCCTATCGGAAAGGGACCAAACTTGCTAGAAGTAATCCAATTCTTCATGGCATTCAAATTTAACCGATTGTTGGGCGTCGGGTACATGGAGTTGCAGTACAGAATCCCATAATTATCGGCACCATAGCGATGTAGGTCTTGTCTCGTCTGTAGCACTTCTTCCTCAGTATGCATTCCCGTAGACCAGAAGAAAGGAATACCCCGAGTAGCTACCATATGCAAAGTACGATCTTCCCGCATAAATGCCGAGGGTATCTTTAAAAAGTCAAAAATCGAATCATAAGTACCTGTTTCTTGAAAATTATGCATATTAGCGGCTTGCTGTGCCGCCTCTCTTCCCCACACACTAACCCCAAGGTCTACATCATATCTATCCGCCATAGACCTAAACACATGTATATAGGCCTCATGTGAAAACTCTAAACGCTGTTTGTACTCTAGATAAGACATTTCCCCCCAGGGGGTATCTTTTCTACGATCAATCATGTGATCGGGAATACTCTCCGTTATACTTCGCATTTGGAACTTAACGGCATTGGCCCCGGCTTCGACTGCGGCGGCTATTAGTTCACATGCCAATACCAAATCGCCATTATGGTTGATTCCAATTTCGGCAACGATATAGGCCGGACTGCCCGGCCATATCTCTCTATCCCCTATTTTCATTACACTAGTCCTAAATGGAGCTTCTTAGACAATTCTAAGTTAGTTATAACAGCGGTTGATGGATAGTGATAGTAGAGTAACTTCCAATTTCCCCTCACAGCCAAATCAACAATGGCCTCATCTACTTGTGCAATATCTACATCATCAAAAATAACAAAGCCTTTGACATACTTTTCCATCAAGGGGAAGTCATATTTCATTATTTGGTCATATTCATGTAATCCATCAATAAATCCCACCGTATAGTCTGCCTTGGGTAATCGCTTTACATTTTCCGATGGCTTGACTATTTTAGTAATATCAGTTATTTTAGCCTTCTCTATTACCGCCCGATACTCTTCATCATATCCGGGGTCAATAGTTACGACCTTATTTGTAAATCGCCGAGCAACTAAGGCACTTCCTCCATATCGGGTCCCAATTTCTAGGAAAGCCCCAGGTCGAAGTAGAAGACATTGAGTTATAATTCCACACGTAATGGGACTAGTTATGGCCCCTTCGGCATATCCAAACGTAGATATGAGCGCCTTCGTCTGTTCAAAGGCAACATATCCAATCATAAAGTCTTGTCTAAGTCCAAGATTCAGAGCAATCTCAGTACCTTTATTTGCCATTAGTAATTTCTCCAATCATCTATAGGAAACACCGGGCATTTCGTGTCTGGCGTACAATTAATGATTGATCCTCCTATTTTAGTAAAATGTTCGAGCGCCACCCCATAAAACCCATTTGTCTTTAAAACAAATCCTTCCTCACTCCAGTACCATTTTCCAGGTCCCCGCCCATAGTCTTTCGTGTTTTCTCGCTCATATGGTATACCCACATTTGCATTATAATTAGGATCAAAGTGATCGCCCCGAGGGTCTCGAAAAGTGTGATTGAGTCCGACGATAAGAAGGTCTTTAAATCCTTTCCAAAGAGCAAGTTGGAATAGTACATATGTAACAGTGCCACCGGATACAAGAGCTTTATCGGGTTGCGCAGAAAAAACTGGCATAAGTTTCCTATCATCGTCATAGTAATTTCTCCAAGGAGAGACCGTTACATTTGCCGGCAAGGGCTCCTTAAAGAATGTTGCCACATCATCTGATAGGAAGACTCCCTTACACTGAGGAAAGACCTTCCACGCCTCTTTTCGAAGTTTTGCCGTCCAAACCATCTTGACATCAACAATGGCAAGATAAGTAGGAATGTATTTCAGAAATACCCGGTTAGACCCAAACGTAGTAAATCGGTCTAACCACTCGTTAGGTACGTTTTTTAGACTCGGCCCGTTTGCAATAACCACTGCTCGTTCCATGCTACCGCCACCTTCTTGCCAGCATACTCCAAAACCCAACCAGGAGTCATGCGAATTTTAGTTATACATCCGGTTAAATGAAATAAATCCGCATTATCAATAACAATAGCCCCATTCACAATTTTAGACAATATTTCAAATTCCCACATAGGAATGGGGTGAACATGATATCCATCAATTAATGCGGTATCAAATCGTTGTTCAGGAGGTAAAGGCCATGGGAGAGAGTATTCCTGGATTAAGGTTATTTGTTCAATTAACTTTTCATCTTCTCTATTTTTTATAAAAATTGCAGAATGCCCAGTCTCCTTAATTCCCTGATATTGGTCGTTGGCTTTCTGCTTCTCCATAGGATCAACACAATAGATATGGGCCGAAGGACGAGCGTGCGCCATGATAAAGGCACTTTTTCCATTCAGAGTTCCTATCTCTACATGATCTCCTTTAAACATCGCCCCAATGATTCGTAGAGTTTCATACAAATCTGCTTCATTTTTGAATATATGAGTTTCCATCGGGGTACCGTCCCATTAGATCACGAACAAGGTTTCGTCCCTTTTCATCATTTGGAAGGTGGACAATAAGCATACGCCCATTCCGAGCTAATCGAGCATTAGGCTCAATAATCTTCGGCGGGCGCTTTCTAACCTCTTTATCCCACTTTCGCTGATATTCTCGCTTGCATGCGAAACAATAGCTGTAGTTAGGTGGAAACTGATCGTCGGGCAAAAATGCGCCATCGCCATTATCGTGACGGGCACACCACTTTTTACCCCTCGGAGCAATTTCCGGTGCGGCTGATTTGGGCATTTTATCCTCTAAAATCTGCGGTCGTCATAGGATCATTTGTAAGTTCGGCATATGGAGGGGGATTCCCCTCCGTTCCTGGAAATAACTCTCGTGAAATGTTGAAATCGTCCGGGCGTTGAAATGCCTCCCATACTCCCTGAGACAGCACTGAGAAGGCATATTTATGACTAACACCTTCTCCATATCGAACCCAAACCCCAACGGGATGCCAATTCTTTTCCCAATTGGCACTCATCGTTGTCCACTCCCCGTCATAATTAATGAGGTAGTTGACTCTGATCTCTTCGCTTGATTGCGGCATCTAATTCCTCACGAATATTTCCAATTGTTAGAATGACATCAAGAACAAGAATCTTGACACTAAAGGAAATTTTGGGAAGTTCTAACATAAATAGCCCCCCAAGTCCCGCGCCATCATTTACGTTGTGTATCAAAAGGTGTATCCCCCACCCAGTCTTGGTAAACACGCCATACTCCCACAGTCTCATGAGTTTCCCATCCTCCGGCAGGCCTAAATTCTGCCCACGCGCGAATTAAACACCATTCTACAAGCCATCTTGGCAGCAAATCAACTATTATCCACTGGAGCTTCTCTATTTTTGATATTTTCTCGAACTCGCTGCCATTGCTCGTTCCGGTAATGCTCCCAATTTCGGTTGTTTCGGGTATATACATCAAATAAGTTCCTCGTTTCTCTACTCCACCCCGGAAACATATCATTCACAACATCACGAGGTGCCCAATATGGAATATTTGTCAATCTTTCTTCCTGCCCATAAGCAAATTGCCATGTATACTCGTCAGAGAGGTATATCTGAATGCCGCGCCGATGTGCCTCGCCCGCCCATAGTAAAACATTTGGAGCTTCTAGTGTCTTTTCTCGGCGATCTGATAAGCGAACAGCAGAAATATCAATGAGTTCATATCCCAAATGAATAGCCATGGCGATTTGATATGAGAAAGTACACGAGTAAGCTACCGGAAAAGGCCAAGTCCAGAGAAAATCTAGCGCCGCGAGTGGAAGAGGAACAATACTCGGCCAAGAACTGCCTAGGGCTTGCGCCGTCTCAGGCTGTACGTAGATAGGAAAATCATGTTCCTTCTCCATCCACTCTAAATGTTCCGTGCGTTCCTTCTGCAAATCAGCTAATCTATGAATTTGGAACCAAGCTGTCGGTTTTAACCCCGCCGGCTCTGTCAATACATGTAGCCCATTGCACGACCAGAAGTCTGTATCGGCTCCTACCTGGGGATTGGCAAAGTCAAAATTAATCTGTAGGGTTTTCATGCCCAGTTTCCTAAGATACCCAGGACAACTAGCGCCGTCAACATCAACCCTATCCACGCCAACCATATCTCATTCCACGTATCGAAGGGATAATCATCAATCTTTCCATCCTTAGGTTTGTTATCCTGCCATGGAAATCTCATTTATCTATTCCCTGTCAAAAGTATAATAAGCGCCGGGGGTACAACAAACACCGCTATGGTCAAAATCGGTGCTAAGATGTCTTGCCACCACTTCGGTTCCGTAGTATCATAGGGCCTAACCCAAGAAAGAGTTAATTTTTCACTATAGGGTAGCCGCCAGTTCTCTCGGGCGGGATATTCATATCCATCATCCATTATATTCCCTTTTTCTTTCTTGCATCGTCCCATCCGGCTAAAAATCCCAGGTTATATATAGCAACTAATTCACCATAGGTTTGTACGTCTTTTTTAAATAGGTCCTCATATTGCCTATTTTCCTTGGTTTTATACATTTGCCACAATAAATCTAATTGTTTTTTGCTTAACATTACGGTAATTTCTCCTTTTCTCCGAAATACTCTTTTCTATATTTTTAGTATACCACAGTTCGGTAATCTTGTCAATACCGAATTTTACTATATTTTGGGTCCCATCACTATAATATGGATTTCCTTATTATAATTTTTGACCTAAAATTATACTATGTAAGAGAAATAACCGCCAATAAAATTGGTCATATGACCACCATACAGGGGGTAATCAAAGGGGGAATAGCGCCGAATAACCGAAATACATACCACTAAGCCAGCGATATAAACATAATGATATACCTACTAAGTACCTACCCCACCTAATCGACCAGGATACACCCCCGCCTTGAATGCTAGATGAATTAGAACTATACCGCATCCATGTGTGTGTGTATGCAGGGGATGGGCAGTATACTCATGGCTATGGGATAGAGGAGACGATGAGATAGAGTAATCATGCCAACATCAAGAATACGATCTAATGTACACATATCACACCCAACCCACTATATCCCAAGTACATAACCATATCTATTCCCAAACCTAACCTAACAAGGAGATTATCGCATCCCTCTATATACCTAGTATCAGTTCAGTGTTACATAGGATGCTCAAATAACCCGCCCGAACTAAGATAAACAATCTATGCTCTCATGTATGATGGTCGCAAGATAAACCCCGCTCCCTCATACCTTCGAGCTTCATATCCTCTTCCTTGCTCCTCAGTATAGCATGGGCGTCAAGGATTGCTGATACGCTGGATAAACAAAGCTCCCAGCTATCAGCAGTAGTACATCCTTGACATCCCATGCCTCTTCGTCGCTACAGGAAGTAAGGCGCAACCCGGCGCACATACCTGAAAGGAAGACTTCCAATGTTACTCTGGCTAAAAGCAATACTCTGGGTTCTAAAATGCGGCATACCTCCAAACTATAAACACTTAGGATGGAGAAGTCAAGTACAATTCATGCACGACGTATTTGAACAATGGCCAAACTAACCGTCCGTGTTCAAAGGAGTATACAATGAACCCCGAACTGAATCTACGTCTTAAAAAAATCCTTACAGAAATAGATAGCTGGCTCAGCAACGATTGGGACGATAACCTTACACTCTATAGTGCAGGCTCATTCCTAATCGAAGTGAAATCGCTTCTACTGGCGCTCAGTAATCCCAAACAAGGAGAATAACATGCTTATATACCCTGTAGTTGAGCTATTCGGCACAGTATGGTGGATGGTTGAATATAGCCATGAACCAACCCAACGAGCTGTAACACGTGTATGGTATGAAGTATTTGAAACTAGAGCGGAAGCCGCCGCCTTCATGTACCAAATGCGAGGAGAATAGCATGATATACTTACTGTTCAGGAATAAAGAAGCCGCCGCAGCAGTATTCCTATTAGTATTCTTCCTAACTGTCGTAGGTACTATATGCGACACCCTAACGAAAGGTTGGTAAAATGATGCAGATTGCAGTGTTCCTATTCCTCTGGTCGCTAGGCCCCGCTAGCCGTGAAGCAATAACAAGGAGACAAAAATGTCTAAGCCTATTCAAATCCGACTAGGCCTTCCACTCTTAGAGCCTAGCTTCACAACCGAAGAACTTCAAGAACTGTCCGACACGCTTGCGGAAATAGAGAAGCATGAACTACAAATGTTCCACATGCACCAGCAAGCAAGGAGACGATCAAATGCCCTCCAATTTGGAGCTAGAGTACCAGAAGAAACTAGCCCGACATCAGCAACTAAGTAAAGACCACGAGCACTGCATCGGAAAAACCTATAACCAATTCGGGTTATTCGTCAAGTGTCTTGACTGCGAAGAAACAGACATAGACGAAGAATTGAGAGTGTCTCGCCTGGACAACGAACATCAGATGAATGTGTGTAAAACCTGCGAAGAAAACACACTACTTACTCTAATAGATGGAGTATGTGGAGCCTGCGCAGATGAAACACACACCTATGACTTCGAATTCGGCGAAGCACGTGAGCACTGGAGTTCCTTTACTTGGTGAGATAAGGAGTTTCCAATGGTAACTAATGTATATGATGAAGACCTACTCTACATCCAAGAACTAAGTCAACTGATGGAAGAAGAAGGAATAGAGAACCTTCAAACTCTCGTATGGAGTGGGTACAAGCTGAACCCATCCCAAAGAGAGCACCTTATCTGTCTTGGAGTCGATCCAGACAATTTCGAAAACCAAGACCTCGCAGATAAGGAAGACTTCCTTGATGGCTCCTCCCCTGATGAAGGTTAAGAAAAAAGCCCCGCCCAAAAGCGGGGCTTTTTATTTGGAACCCCAAACCAAACCCTTCTTCCTGCTCGCTTTTGCCCTTACTTTGTGCGGGCAAAAGCTCGCAGAAAAGAAAGAAAAACCAAGAACAATTCTTGGTGAACCTTTACAACTGAAATACGTTTCAAAGCAACCCCCAGGGATCAAGCCAGCAGGGCTAATCGACGGAGAAAGCTCTAACTCTGGCCCTAATAACACCCGTCGGGACTAAGGCCACTATAGGCCTCATGAGAACTGGCACCCTGGCGGATGCTTTGAAGCATCAAGGAGAATAAAATGGCTAAGAAAGTAGTTGGTATGCGTAAGGATGAGCAAGTGACCATTGACTACGGACAGCGGACCGACTTTCCGCTTCTAGCCGAAGGCGAACATGATGCTGTCATCCACAGCATGCGGCCAGAAAACGGTCCATTAGGGACCTACCTGCGAACCAGGTTCAGCATCGAGAATGACGAACTAAATCGGCAAGCATGGATGAACATCAGCCTCGCCGACGGCGCCCTCTGGCGAATCAAGCAGATGGCACGAAGCCTGAAGCTAGTCGCCGAAGCCCGAACCTACGCCAACAGAGCAGAGTTCGAAGCTGATGTAGTGCAGATGTTTACCGGACAGCCGGTTCGCATCAGCATCGAGAACGAGAAGTTCCAAGGCGTAGTTCGAAACCGAGTGGTATCAGTTACCGCTCGTAACTAAAAATATTCCAGGTAATATTAGAGCCCTGGAACAATTTTCTAGCTCGCAAAATCAGACTCGTGAGATGGGTGGAGCGGGCTTATTAATCTCACACAAATAAAAGAAAGGCCACTAGATATAGATGCCGTGTAAACAAAAAACACGGCTAATAGTGGTGTAAAAATACAATAACTGAACTAATCTACCCAACAAGCTTCAAAGAACTAGACTGGACCGGCTTTATATGGTGGCTTATATCCATAATACTAGGATATATGCTAAACATAATCCTGTGCTACAACCTAGACCTAATGTGGAGATAAAATGAACAAACGTATAACTATAATTCTCGCACTATCCGCAGCTATTATCAGCGGAGTAATACTGGCCCAACCAGCCTTCGCCGGGCACCAATGGATCATGCTTCATCATGTCAATCAAGGACGAGGCCAAGAATCATTCGACCAGTGCATGCCCATCGAATCGTGGAACGGACATGAGGATCACGAAGGAGATTGGTACGAAGGACCATACGACAACGACGATTGTACAAACGACCCAACTCCAACCAACGTACCAACGGAGATACCAACCGATGAGCCAACGCCAGCTAGCACACCAGAGCCGCGTGAAACACCAACCAACGAACCAACTCAAGAACCTACTCCCACCAAGCCTAGGCCTACTCCTACTGATAGAGGCCCTACTCCAACCAATGATCCCCGCGATACTAGGCCTACTTTGGTTCCTACTAGTGATGATTGTCCTTCTCAAGAACCATGCGGATGGCTCTTCCACCTAATAGGACCAGAAGGACAAGAAGCAGATTTCGCTTCATTCTCACCTAAACCCAATGGCGGCTGGTATCTACCAAACATTCAATCTCAACTCAAGTGTTTAGGTTGGATAGCAATAAGTGCTCCCTACGGTCGCCCAGTATACACAAATGATATACTTCGAAGTTGTGAAGGCGGAGACTGTTATGAGCAATAAAAACTGGTTACGGGGCTCATTAAAGGTTATAGTAGTTGTAATACTCGCTGTAAGCTTGTTTTATGGCCTATGTTGGGCTTTGTGGTTGTTCTAAAAAAAAATACCTGGAACCAAATCAATGAATCCTGAAATAATACTAATCCTAGGCGGTATCAGCGCAGCACTCCTAGGACTAATAGGCATCCAACTAACCCAACACGACAACACACCAGTACTAGAATTAATAAACGAAGACGAATTACAATCCTACCGCATAAGCCGACTAGTTGAAGGCATAGGCTATTGCACACTCTGTAAACAAGAATATAGACTAACACCAAAAAGCAGTCAAACTACTTGTTCTATCTGCCTACCACCAATAGAAATACACAAACAAGAAAAAGGAGAAGCACACTACCAGCCTGAACACAGAGACCGATCAATGAACTATGGTAGAAGTTACAGACCACTATATATGGATTGGCCCGATCTATTTCAAAAAGAAGGAAATGAACAATGAATTTCATCGCAAGAATTACAATCGGCATCTGGCTACTGGCCTTCACCATGTTCGGCGTAATAGTAGTCACAGTACTATTGAATAGCTAAAATGACCATAGCAGAAACCGCCCTAGACACCATACATAAATGGTTCAGCATAGATAACATAGGTCCAAAAGAAAACAACGAACTAAGTTTTCTAGCTTATGCATGTCTTTCTCAAGCAGTAAATAATGCCAACCAACTAACCGATAACCAAATAAATGTAGTTAAGTGTTCCATCTTCGCCGCCTTCCAAATGGGCAGGCGACATCCTTACACTGGACCAAAATGGACAGTAACAGAAGAAACACCCAATACTCCCGAAGCCAAACGGTTCGCGGCACCCGGCTTATAACCGGATTATAATTGGTTCGACTCCAATCGGGAGTACCTGCACTTCTAATCGGCACATAGACTTCAAGTCCACACATTGACTTTAAAAGGGTGGGCGGAGTAGACCTAATAACCCTTTTCTTTATCTTTTTCTAAATATTTAAGAAAATTACAATTCCAACATAATACTTGAAAAAGACATAAATCAATTTCTACATCACGTATTTTACGATAAACAGTTGAAGAAGACATTAATTTTCGTTGAGAACTACCATTACCATTTACATGATCTATAGTAAGTACACGAATATCCTTTATACCACAATGAACACAAATACCACCCAATTGACTAACAGCATCAGTTCGCAACTTTATGCCATAACGTCTACGATTAGCTTTATCCTTATCAGGATATTTTTCACGATATCTACGATTTTGAGCATTAACTTTATCTGGATTCAATTTTCGCCATTTTCTATTATATTCAGCAGAAGAATTCATTATAACCTCCAATCTAACCCTATGGTATCATAAAAACAATGAGTATGTCAAGTTAATAATCCCATATTATATCAAATGAAAAAAATAAATAACCAAAAAAGAATATATATTTGGTTAATGAGAAAAATCAACCACATAGATACATGGTTATTTTATAATACCGTATGGGCATCATCAAAAAATTGGAAAGCCAAACTAGATTATACAATAAGCTCAACACTCGCTAGTATTTTTTATTGGCTAGCTGAAAAAACCAAAAAATGAATTGCCCGCACGGTCTCCCTATGCACATATGCCTAAAACCAGACTGTATAGCTAACAATACCGCATTTACTAGCCCACTTTTCAATGACCCCAATTTTATAGAAGAAGCAGATAAAATAATAAGATCATACGAACAACCTGAAATAAAAGACATACTACCCGGACATTATTCCATTGATTATATAGACACCATATTTGGAAGAACTTACTATCTATTAGACATCATCAAAAAAGAAGCCTGCGCCGCCTGGGATATCATAGGAGATAAGGTATAATTAATGCCTCACGAACCCCGAGAAATAATAAATAGCGTAGGAATAGAACTAGAATTTATGAACATTAATAAAAATAGTAACTCCTTTAACCTAGACATAGCAAGTGCACTACCTGGATATAAATTAGATCACGATGCCTCTTGCGAATCCTACGAAGAAAGAATGTTTGGCCTACCAATTAAATTTACTTCAAAAAAAGCACAAAAAATATTACAACCACTACTAAATACCATAATTATAGGAGGAGAAATTGTGTCCCCAATAAAAAACACAAATTCTCCTCAATGGATAAACGACATTGAAAACATATGTAATATTTTAAAAGAACATGGAGAACCAGAACATACGCCAAGAGCAAGCCTTCATATTCATATAAATCTATCCAAAGAAGCACCACTTTATGTACTAAAAAACATATTAAAACTTACTCTAAAATATGAAGCCTTCCTTTTCAAATTAGGCGGAATGGGGCAAATAAATAGAGGAATAGAGAATAATTTTGTATTTCAGCGGCCCTATCTCAAACATGGACCACCAGTAATTATACACAAAGGAGAAAACTTACCCATACTTAATCCATTTGACTTACTTGAAGCTGAAACAAAAGACACATTCTTTTATAGATATGGAAACAGTACTCTCCTAGAAACCAAATATGTAACACAAAGATACATGTGTGTTAATTTCGTACCACTTCTAACTCAAGGATCAATAGAATTTAGAACTGCCAATAAAACTCTAAATTCTAAATACATAGTAGCCTGGACTAATTTTTGTAAAGCATTCATTACAAACTCTTTTACAACTTCAAATATAGAACTTGATAAACTCAGACCACTAGCAAATAACCAAGAAATTTCCTTAAATACATTTTTAAATGAAATTCAACCACTAAATCTAGACGAAGATACTTTAAATATCCTAAGTAAAATTTGGAAAGAATCTCCTACTCCATTCTTTGACAATATATGGAGATATTCTCACTTAAAAAATCCTACAGGATTCAGAAATATAGGCTATCTTCCTACAATTCTAGACAAAAACACAAAAGTAAAAAAAGCAGTATTTATTGATATACACAACCTAGAAAATCCACCGGAAAATTAATATAAAAAATGTGCCAACTAACTCTAATAGATTTTAAAAATACTAAATTATCTAAATTTATCATAGAACCCCTAACAACTCTAAACACAATAGGAATAACGGGACCTTCAAATAATGATGGATTTGGATATGTAAGATTTTTAGACTTAGACACTATAATAAAAGATAAAGACAGCGCACAAATTTGGTGGAGCACAAACATAACTGATTGGCAACAAAAAAATAGAAATATAAATGGATTATATCACGTAAGAGCATGCAGCCAAGGCACAAACAAATTAGGAAATGAATTTGCACATCCTTTCAAACTTAATAATTTAATTCAAATACACAACGGAACTTTAAGCTTTGACAACTTTGGTCCAAATAGAAAAGAATTAAAACAATTAATTAATCCTAAAAACACAGATAGCCAAAATTTCCTAGCTACTCTAGAATTTTTTATAGAACAAGACCCTCCATTAAAACCAAAACACATAAAAAAAACTCTAGAAAACTGGGAAGGAACTTATGCCTTAATGTTAATGGATAAAAGAATTCCAAATAAAATAACAATTGTCAAAGACGACGTAAAACAATTAAACATTGCCCAATTTAAAATAAACAATGAACCAGCAGGAATTATAATCAATTCAGAAAATTTTGAATTAAATTTTATATCAAATATATTACTAAATTTTGCTCACTCCTTAAATATACATTTATCCTATGAAATAGAAACCCTACCTAATTTAAATATTTGGGAATACACACTAAATTCATATATATTAAATAAACCAATAACCCAACTAACACAAAATCAAAATAAAATAATTCCAATAAAAGAAACTACTAGAAAATGGAACCCCCCAACACCTAACGACCTATATAAAAATATAACAAATTACACTACACAACTAGATATTTCTTATGAAGAACTATTAATTTTATCTGAAGTACTTTTCACAAAAACAATATTAAATATGCCTGAAGACACATTAAAGGAACTAGAACAATTTTTACTCTTTCTATGCCATACTCAAATAAATCAAAATAAAATTAAAGCATGGCAAAAAATACCAACAATAAATTCAAAATTAAACTTATACAATACAGAGGCGTTCAGTTTTCCTTATTTCCTTAATAAAATCAAATACATAAAAGAAAATGCCCAATCATAACGGACTATTACTCTACAATAAGGAATCAATAAAATCTGCAAAAAATTTAGCCTACAATTTAAATTTATATCCAATACACAAAGATGAATCAATATTAAAATTATCCAAAATATATCCAATAAAAATAAGATATGGAAATTCATACTTTGAGCAAATAGAAGATACAAAATACAACTCACCAGAAACAATTGCACTATGCTCAAATAGCAAAAAATTTTCCAATTTTTGTATGCACAATAACATATTTAGTCCACAATATAGTCCAATACTTAACATGCAAAATGAACCAGAATATCCCTTTTTACTACGACGAAATTATCATAGAAGTGGAAGAGATATAGTAATAATAAATTCACAACAAGATTTACAACAATTTACTATAGAACAATTAATACTAAGATTTTATGTAAAATACATACCAACCGAATATGAAATAAGATTACACTACATACTAGGAAACATAGAAAAAATCTTCCTAAAACAACCAGGACCTTTTGCAGATACAAATATTCCAATAAGAAGCACTTCTCATGGATGGCATTACAGTATTAGACCAAATGACGACGAACATAGATTTGTAAAAGCAAAAGAACTTGCTTTACAAATAGCAGAAAAAATAAACCTACAATTTGGTGCCTTTGACATGGCATGGTCAAAAATAAATAAACAATATATACTATGGGAAATAAACACGGCCCCAGGACTAAACGAACAAACACTACAACTATACACAGAAAGACTTAAAAATATATTATGAACCCAATAATTACCGCCAATTACAATATAAGTTTTGCAGACAAGGCATTACTTTTTAGCTACGATTTTGCCAACATATATAAATGGGAACAATGCAAAATACTATACGGACAAGAAACTTACTTCCCAGTATCAATTAGAAGCTCACAAGAAAATACATATATTATAGAAACATTAATAAAAATAAACAACAATATTCAAAACAATTTAGTTCAAAACTTTAAAAACATAACAGAAAAAATAGAAGAATTAATCTGCGATTCCTCCTATATTCCCCTAGCCTACAAAAGAAGTGAAACTAATTGGAATGCCTTACCAGAACTATTAGACCGAATGCGACCCCTAAACCAAGAAACACTGCAACAAGCTTTAGAAGATAAAAATCAAAGATTCATATTAGCCATAGGAAATAAACTAATTACAGCTTCTCAAGTATATCCAATGGCCGCAGTAAGTACTTTATTGATAAATCATTATACAAATAAAAAAATACCAATAAATACTATCAACAATGAACTTACATTTAATGGATTTGCCATAGCCGTAGAATTAATAGGAAAAAATTTTCAAGTAAACAAAGTAACACTACAAACACAATATAGAACATTAAAAGAACATAATCTTTTACCAAACATAGCAGAAACACTTAATCAAAATACAATTAAAAAATTAAATACTAAAAAATTAATAAATATATTTAATAAATTTAAAGAAAACAATAAACAAGAAGATAAACTTTCTCTAAAAGAAATATTAAATGGAAAATTGAATTCAAATATAGCATTTTTTGTAGCTAAAGGATTTTACAAAGTAAATCCAGATTGTACTTTAAGACGAACCAAAGACGGAATAACCTTAAGTACATTAGAAAAACAAAACATAATTCATGCATTCTTAAGCGAAGGTTATCTTTATTTAGGTGTAACAAATAAATGCATGTCCTTACCCGACCTAACATTAATGGAAAGCGCCTTTGAAGAAAAAAATGAACTACTAATAGGCATTTCCATAGACTATGAAACATCCTATACAATACAAAACATAATAAAACAATTTGAAAGAGAAAACCCACATGATATACATATTTTGTAATAACTGCCGTAATACATTATATATGAAATTAGAAATAACAAATTTAATGGCCCTTATATCCTTTAAACCAACAAAAACAAAAATAGAAGGAAAAATTACAGAATATTACGCAAATGAACCCTTAATCACATTTAAAAATCTATTTTGCCGTCACTGTAAACAAGACATAGACCTAAATAATGCCCTAGCTGAGTGTTGTATGACAGGAAATTATATATCCATAAAAAACTTAGAATGCATAATATTTAAACAAACAATTACTTTAAAACAAACAAAAATAGTTGTAGAAACAGATAAATATACACCCAAAGAAATACTAAAACACTTTGCTACAGACCCAGAAAATTGGGAAATAGTACAAAAAATACCATTAACTAAAATAAATTGGGAACACAAATGAACCACCTAAATCACATGTTCGGAACTGATCCTGAAGCATTCATATTCAAAGAATATAAAATAGACAAGCAACTAGGAAAAATACCCAACATTATTCCCCCTATAGCTTTAGTAGAAGATTTTGGTGCCAAATATACAAATAGAAATGGAAAGAAAGTCTTACTTTATAACGAAGAATTTCAATGGTCAGAAGACGGAGCAGCCATTGAGCTTCAAATGAATCCAACAAATGATAAAATAGAATTTTGGAACAGATTAGCCATTGCCAAAGACGAACTAAGAAAATTTCTACAAAAATATGAACTTTCTATGACAATGAATACCCCAATCGGATTTTTTAGCACAAAAAAGTACTGGGAAGATCGAAATGAAGAATTTCAAAGTTGCGTAATCTTTGGTTGCGATCCAGACATGTTTCCCTATCATTATGTTGAAATAGGACTAGATAAACTAGGAAACAATAAAACACTAGATGTCAGTAAACATCCATATAGATATGGCGGCGGCCATATTCATATACAAGCTCCCAATAAAGACCCAGAAATATATATGAAAAATTGGGAACAAGCCGCAATAATATTTGATTTCTTTGCGGGACTTTCTCATGTATTAAACAGTACTTCTCAAATAATCACACTCCAAGAAAAATTTAGATTAAAATACTATGGAAAACCAGGAAGAATAAGATTACAAAAATATAGTACTAATCCTAAAATATATGGAATAGAATATAGAGTATTACCTAATACCTGGACAACCGACAACCAAAAAACCTACAAACTATTATCTTGTTTAGATATTTCCGCTGATCTAATAGAAAAGAACAAAGCAAAAGATTTTCTATATGATTTTGAAAAAGATATTCCAAAAATGCACGCGGCCATTACAACCCTAAATAAAAGAACTGCAAAGATTTTATACGAAAGGTGCATAGAATGGCTACTAATACAAAAATTATTGTCGCCAAATCAACTCGAAAATTTAATCTAACAGAAGAACAAAAACAAACAATAATTATAAACAAAAAAGATAAATACAACAGTGTATTGTATGGAAAAACTATATCACTATTGAAGAATGAAGCATGTTTTCTACGTTTACCACATAAACTAGAGGGTTCTAATAATCTTTACTATGCTATCGAATTTAAAAATAAAAGTAAACTTAACCATAAAAAAATAATACAAAATTTAAATACATTATTTAAAATTTATTTCAAAATAACCCATATAGAAGTAAATAAAAACATACTCCTAATAAAAATACACACCAAGTCCAACATAAATAAACAGTTTAAAGAAGCGGGATTATTTCTAATAACAACTATACTTAGAACCCTTGATAGCGAATTTTCAGATGAATGGAAAGAAAACACCGTAGAAAATCAAATAACAACTATACATAATTTAATTTATTATTTTTATGCTGACACACACTATGGACATTCAATAAATACAAATCTAGATATAATCCAAGATAATTCCTCAGAAAAATTTACACATACTTTAAATTATTTTCTACAAACCATTAAAAGAGTATTTGGAACCCCCGAATTTAACCTATCTCCCCCATTAAAAGGAAGCACCTTTAAAACAAACTGGGATAATGGATGGGGATATGACGGAGCATTCGCTTTAATAAAGGCTCTAACAAAAGAAAAATTAAATGATTAATATAGGATTATCCGCTTATGGAATGATTAAACACTGGGAATGGAGAGAACTATTAAACCCACATTTCCCCCAAATAAAATTTACAATTTTAAATATAAATTCTCCAATCATAGAAAACTTAGATTTTATTATATTCGATGGTGGGTCTGACGTATCCCCACACCTATATAACGAAACACCACACATAACCACACACAGCAATGAACAAAGAGATAAAATAGAATGGCAAATTGGGCAACTCCACATGAACAATCCAAAAACCAAATTCATAGGAATTTGCCGAGGTCATCAATTTCTAAATGTTCTAATGGGAGGAACACTATATCAAGATTTACACTCAGTAGGACTAGAACACAACTCATTTCACCAAAACATACAAACCAAGAAATCAAAACTATCACAATATATACAAAACGACTATATAATAACAAATAGCTACCATCATCAAGCAGTTAAAACCTTAGGAAACAACCTAATTATAAATCTGAGAGAGACCAATACAGGCATAACTGAAGGATTAGAATCCACAGAAGAAGACAAAATAAGAACAATACAATGTCATCCCGAATTTCAAAATTTTGAACAATGGAACAATCTAATTAAATACCTATTTAGAATAGAGAACTAATGGAAACACCACAGCCAGAACCTAAAGAAAACGAAGAAATAATAGAAGAACTTCTAGACGACATGCGATATGGAATAGGTGGTGGATAATGTCACAAACATTACTAAAAATACAAGAAAAAGTCAAAAAAACTAAAAAAACAATATATAACTTTAATGTAATTGAAAAAAGAGGAAAAATCATAAAAATGGTCCAACATGAGCCCCACACATTTGTTAAAATATCCTATACAAGTTTCCCGGGCACCTGTGGAACAGGAATACTAAGCAACATTAGTCACTACTCGCCACAACTAGCACAAAAATTTGCACTTGAAATTATGGAAGAATATGCAAGAAAAAACCGAAAATCAATACTAATATATCTAACAGCAACTTATCAAAAAGAAACTATACACCTATTAAAAGAAAATAAATGGAGACAATCAACCATACAATTTATGAATAAAAACTCAAGACACAGAAATACTATATTCTACAAAAACCTATATATCTAAAATCATGACAAAAAGAACGCCAGGACATACTCAACATAATAACATGAGAGAATTCCCACGAAGAGAACTCCTTAAATTAACCGTAGCCGCCTTTCGAGCCGGATTGGAAAATATTCAAAGAGAATGGCCCGTTCACGGACTATGGGATGAAGCATATAAACGATGGCATTGGTTTGACATAGCAGGAACATATAAAGACAAATTTTTCCTAATAGATTTTGCACCCGGAACAGAAGAACATCCAGTAACTAACGCAAAAGAATGGGAAAGAAAGGCACAAAAAAAAGAATGGGCAACTAACCAAAATATTCCACTTCTAATAATGGAACACAATTTCACAACTCTAGAAATGACAATACTACTAAAGAAATTCTTTATGGAGAATACACAATGACTATAACTGATCCAAGATTTTGGGACTGTAATTGTCAAGAGAAATATATTCATGCAAACTGTGTTAATACTTGGTGCATAAAATGCAATACCCAAGAAAATGAACAACCAGATTCAATGATAAATGAAATTTTAAAGGGATTACAAAACGGAGCTGGACAATTTACATCAGATATAGACTATGGTGTAGCACTAGGATTATCTGAGACGGAACCCTTAAATAAAATGAATACTTATAGATATCAAATACAACTATTTCTGGAAGATAACAATAACTCAAATGGCCCATACAATTTACAAAAAAATGAAAGACCTTCTCCAAATTGCATAGTAAATCTATACAATTCCAACAATCTAGAAAATGTTATTAAAAGATTTGAATATGCTTTAAGTATACTACAACCACCCGATGAATCATAAATGTACAAGCTCCCGCAAATATGCAATGAAATACTGCCCAATCCACGGAGTATTCTATTTCAAGCGTTATCCCCATGACTGCGAACATTCTGAACTTCCCAAAGTAATTATAGTTCAAAAACCCCAAGGATGGAAAAAAGGAAGAAAATGATTACCTATAATATAAAACTAACCATAAATGCATTAGATGACACAGCAGACGAAGTGGCCAATATACTAGCTGTCCACTCTGAAATTGTAGGATGGGAATTAAGCCACATACAAATAGAAATAGAAAAATCCGAAAAAGAAGAAGAATGATCCCTATTCTCCTAATCTGGATTTTTATCGTACTATTATTTTATAATTCCAAAGATTTTTCAAAACCAGTACCCTATCTTTGGTGCAATACATGCGATGGCTCTCTCACTGAACATGGATATTGTATTAACTGTAGAAAATTTAGACCACATTAAATAAAACAAAACCCATAAATCAATAATATCATTTTTAAACAATTTTGAGAATCAATAACATATATCTCAATCAACCATATAATAAAAATAACTTAGAACCATTTTGAATAACGCTTCGTGGCCTGCAATTTGACCAAAATAAAGGGGGCGAACCCGCCGGGGATGGCTGGAACGCCCCACAAAGAGAGAGAAAGACCGAAGATGGCCTCTAAGAGTATTATACCTTGACAAGACGTCTCAAGTCAAGTATACTAAATATAAGGAGAATTACCCAATGCTCAAAAATCCCCTTTTAACTCAAAAAGTCCTACTTAAGGCCACTGACTACATAAGCTGGCCGCTGATGGCTTTTGATTTTCTTAAAAAACATGGATCAATACGACTAATAACTATATGGTTTACAGCCGCCTCTATCCTACTTATAGTAAATATGGGAATTGCGGCGTGGCTAGGAGCCATTGGAATGATGGCCCGATTTGTAGTACCAATGCTCTTCATGATTGGCCAATTTGTACTACTGTTTTCCTTCCTGTCAAGTACCAAGACCATTGAAGTATACCCAGGAGATAAAACAGCCGTGGCCTTCGGAAAAGACTACTTTGGAAACGAATATCTAGTAGAGGCCATACGACAGTGGGTATCCTCACTGACCCCCGCCGGAAAGACCCGATTAGACAAAATGGGAGGACAACCTATTAATGGTATCCTGCTAGAAGGCCCGCCAGGAACGGGTAAAACTCTACTAGCTATGGCACTTGCTAACGAAACGCATGGGGCTTTCTTTGGTCTAAGTGGAGCAGATTTCAGGGCCATGTTCTTTGGCGTATCTGAAATGAAGATGATGAGAACATACTCCAAGGCACGTAATGCAGCAAAACAATATGGAAGTAGCGTAGTATTTATTGACGAAGCGGACAGCATCGGAGCAAGCCGTGGAGGAGTAACGGGAGGGCAAACTGCTGGAGGAATGTTCAGCGGAGGAACTGGAGTACTCTCAAAGTGGTTAGTAGAGCTAGACGGAATGAGGAACACAAGCCGCCAAGATTACTTCAGAAATGCAATGCGCCGATGGCTAGACCTACCTTTAATAAACCCAGGCGTAGTACTTACCATAGGAGCAACTAACCGATTAGCTGTACTGGACCCCGCCCTAACTCGCCCAGGCCGACTAGACAAGATCATTAGAGTTGATTCTCCCGATAAGGAATCACGACGAAAAATTATCGAAGGATATCTAAATAAGGTAAGTCACGATGATACAGTAGATGTGGCTATGTTAACCGATGATCTACAGGGAGTAACCCCAGCACAGATTGCATCGGCAATTCAACGTAGTGCTCCACGCTATGCCATCAACGACAGTAGGGCATACATAACCCAATCAGATATTGAGTCAGCACTGCAAGAAGACCTAGTAGGATTAGAAAACCCAGTACAGAATATGGACCCAATACAGAAGGCACAAATCGCCACACACGAAGCGGGACATGCTGTAGCTGCTCTAATTATCCGACCATGGAAGCGTGTAACCCATGCTTCTACAATACGTCGAGGAGCGGGTATAATGGGGTATGTCCGAGACGTAGAACTAAAAGAAGTCTATGGAATGCCTCTATCATACTATGAGGCAAATATTATTGTAGCCATGGCGGGCCATGTGGCAGTTGAAGAAATTATGGGAGAACCCTGGACTGGAGGATCATCAGACTTCGATCACGTTCGAGGATATCTACTAGCAATGGCTATGTCTGGTCAACTAGGAGGCATTCCCCAAGACCCCCAGGACCCGTTCAAGAACAAAGAAATCAGCGAAAATAGAGATAAGAAAGAACGAGAACTATGGGAAGCCACAGAAAAGTTAATCCACGAGAACAAGGTAATGCTTATGGCATTCGCCGATGCGTTATTTGAACGAGACGAACTAAACTCAGGCGAAGTATATGCTCTAGCCGCAAAGTTTATGGGAGAAGACAAATGAGCGCACGTCAACGAATACGAAATATAGTATGGGGAAAGAACCTAGCACGAGCGCGCAAGTATCTTATAATGGGAATACTTGAGATTGCCCTGATCGGTCAAACGGCGGTATGGGCACAGCCTAAGATTGATAAGTGGTTATACCCAACTCCGCCGGCAGAATCGGGCGCCTGCACTCTTCGAGGAATATCCATGAGCGGAACTGTACCATCTGGAGACACAGTAAGAGCTAGAGCATGGATAAAATTGCCCGCAGATGTCAAAATCAATGGATCAGTGTTTGTATGGAACGGAGAAAAGAATAGAGTAGAGTTTTGGATGTATAATGAAACACATTTGTACCAGATAGAATTTTTGTGTTTTGAAATTGTAACCCCAGGCACCAAGTATTCTTCCACATTTGGGGAGTTTGAGATACTCAGCAGCGAAGAAGCAGTAAAATGGGACAAGGAACTAACTACACAAGAAACTGGAGATTCTGATGGCTAACCCCCGCTATGAGCAGTGGTGGGATGGAGAGGGAGAAACCCTGGCAAACGGAGCAACGCTAACCGTTTCTTGCTGCGATTGTGGCCTAACCCACCAATATAAGATAAAAATAGAAAGGGGAACTACCCCCGGAAAGGATAATGTAACCCTAACCATCCACCAAAAGCCCCGCCTAACCCTATGGAGAAGGAAGAAATTGGGGCTTGACAAAAAGTGAGATATCGTATATAATAAAGACAAGGGGCCGGGAAAAGGGTAGTTAACCGTTATATCTGCCGAAATTGAAGGGAGAGTTACACCGTATGGACGAGAATATTCCAAGAAAAGAGACATTTGAGCAGGAGTGGATTAGGCTAACTACGCCCGACCATGCCCATTTGTGGACTATGAATTGGTCAACTTATAGCATGGAATGTACCCATCCTATATGCATAAAGACCCATGAAGACCGAGCCAAAAATGAAGAGTAGATATGATCTAGTATGGGACTTCTGGACCTTTAAGGGAGGTACTCCGTGTCTTAATTGTTTGATGCCTTCCATTACATTACATGAGATTATTCCTAGATCACGATACCCCGGCTGGAAGGAAGATTTATTCAACAGCATTCCATTGTGCGCAGAATGTCACGAACATATACAAAAAAATACAAAGGGATGGGAAATTTATCTACAATTATTGAGTATAAAACGATCAAACAATATTATGCAATGGAAAGGAATGTCCGATGAAAATCTTCGTAACCTCCGATCAACACTTCAAGCACACGAGGATGATAGCCCTGGCAAGCCGTCCAGTTCGGGACGCGGAAGAAATGGACAGGAAGATGATGCAAGCGTGGAACGAGACGGTACGCCCGAACGACCTAGTTTACCACTTAGGCGATCTATCTTGGGGGACCGCTGAAGATGCTTGTAAAATTATCTATCAGCTAAATGGAACCATAAAATTAATAAAGGGTAATCACGACAGATGGTTAAAGGATGCCCCGGATGAATTATTCTTGTCGGGGAAAGTCGAAATGCTACCCGACCTTTACAAACTCAAGTATAACAAGACGACTATCTGGCTTTGTCATTACCCCCTACGCTGCTGGGAAGGCAACTTTAAGGGTTCAATGCACCTATATGGACACGCTCATGCTACTATAGAACCAGAGAGATTGCCCCGCTCGATGGACGTAGGAGTAGACGCCGCGGGGATTTACCCTCTGTTCATTGGGGATATCTGGACCAAGCTAAACAAAGACCCAATAATTCCAGAAGAGGCGCGCATACGAGACGCCAAAGACAATGAACAACTTAGAGAGGAGATTGCAAGATGGAAACTGATGCTAAAGAACTAGAGAAGTGGCGACGGCTTATTGAAGATGGAGATTGGGCCGTAAGACGACTATGGAAGGCATATGCAGGTAAAGAATTAGACGCTACCCCTCTAACAATTCAGGCATTTATGGCGTGGCTAATACGCCATGACTTTCCAAATTTTATAGATTGGGAAGATGAACACCCACCGAGAGTCAGCAAAGGAAGTCTTCCTAAGATGGGAGTAGACGGCGCGGGGCTTAAGATAATTAGTAAACTGGAGAGAAGAAAATGAAACTTAGTGAATCTATAAGGCCAACGGCATTTGAATGGTCTACTGTTGATGACAACAAACCTGAGTTGATGGAACGTGAGTCGTGGGCAAATGAGGCCGCCGCCCTCGAAGCCAAGCTGGAGGCGATGGCGCGGCTACTTGAAGAATGCCGTAAGGCTATAAACAATGTCCCCGATAAGTTCGTCTTCGGGGTTGGTGGGGATGGCCTGACGCATTGGTACTTGGCGGATGAGTTGCTATCTAACATAGACGCCGCCCAACAGGAGGGAAGATGAGTGAGCAAAGCATCATGGAGAGACGCGCCAAGTTCGTCTACGACGCCGCGAGGCTGGCGGCGGAGGCGGCGGGAGCACCGATCATCCCGGTCACGTGGGACGAGCGGGAAGACGCATTCCGCATCCAGTTCTTGGATGTCATTGACCGCCAGTGTGGGCCACACAGATCACGTTCGCCAGAAGAACTTCATGGCTCTTGGATGCAGGCCTATTTCGCGATGGGGTGGGTTCACGGCGGGCAATATGACCGGGACGCCAAGACGCATCCTGACCTAGTTCCCTATGCCGACCTCGGCCAGCTGGAACGGGACAAGGATGCCGTGTTTGTGGCCCTCTGCGAGATCGCTCGCCAATGGATTTATGATGCCGCCCAGGAGGAGAAGGAATGATTGAGTTTTTGTTCGGTTTGCTTATAGGATTGTGGTTGGCAAGGCTCTGGTATTTATTACATTGACGACGATGGCCCACATGAGGCAGCGCCAAGATATGTACCTTCCAATGAGAAGGCGCGACGGCTTTTGCTGGCCCCTGACAGTCCGAGGAGCCGGCAAGCGTGCTATCTTCTGCAAGCGCATGGCCGGATACGCCAAGGTTGATGAGAAGCTAGGGATCAAGTGAAAGACCGGGCACAGGAGGCCCGATAAGAACATGGGACTGAAATTAGAGCATCAAGTGGTAATCGGTATCTGGTTGTTGGTGTTTGGGTTGCTGGGCACCATTGTCGTGGCGACCCTAATCACATGGTGATGAACGGAATGCAGGTCTGGCTGCGCCTGCCCGAAGTGCCGGACTTCCAGCGGGGCAGAACATCGAGAACGACCGGCAAGGTGTACTACCGGATACGCCTTCACATGAAAGAACGATGGGCCGAGGAGATTCGGTATGCGGAGCAAGCCGCTAGATACTCGGCCCCCCGCAGGTTTCAAGCCTGGAACCCAAAGGGCCGAGAACGGTAATGCCGCCCTTGGAGGGGCGATAGAATGACTGATAACCGACAATTCAAGCTGGTGTTCTGGACCTCGGTGCTGGTGACGATCATCAGTGTTCTGATCCTGGCGGGAGCCATCTACTATGGGCTGGAACAAGCTGGAGATCGCCTGGGCTCTACTGTTGTTAGTGTACAGCTTGGTGGTGGTTGCTGTGCTTTGTGTACAGGATTGGCGCAAGCTGCTGAACCGACGCCGACGACAACTCAGACTACGCAGAAACCCACCCGGACACCTGACCTACCGACGGCTGATCCTACAGCTACAGTGGTGGGGCCGACGCCAACCCCTACGCAGGGAGCCCCGACGCCTGATCCGACCGACACTCCTCCACCGCCGACTCCGACACCTGATCCTGAACCCACCGAGAAACCCAAGTGCAACAAGGGCGAGGGCAACGGCTCGGAGGGCTGCGACCCAGGTAACAACCCCGATAAGGGTAACGATGACGAGGATGACGGCACCTGGCGGGCTGGGCCATTGGCTGTCTAGGTAACTAGCGGACCCCGAACACCTGATGTATACTACCCCTTCAAGTGGAGGGGTAGTTTCCTTATGGCTAGGATCACTGAGAAGGGACCAAGACCGTGGACGGTAAACGAGATAGTAACGGTCATTCGTGACATACTCCCCGATCTCAGTGCCTCTCTTATTCACGCAATAACACACGAAAATGGCGGGTTTGATGAGATTGATGTGACCGGGTTGTCCGGGTTGCTGGCTGATCCGCAATCGCCCGGTGGTCTAGCCGGCGGCGTACTGTCAGGCACATACCCCAACCCAGGGTTTGCCGTAGACATGGCAACCCAAGCTGAGCTCGATGCCCACATTGCCGACGTAGCCGATGCTCACGATGCCTCGGCGATTTCCAGCGTGCCCGCCGGCGGCTTAGCGGCACTCGATGTTCAGGCAGCCCTGAATGAACTCGACACTGAGAAGGCAACTGTTGTTGCTCTCGCAGCAACTCAAGCGGAGGTAGACGCCGAGGAAATTGCTAGGGCTGCGGCCGACGTGACACTCCAGGGAAACATCGACGCCCACCTGGCCGACGCCGTTGATGCCCATGACGCCTCGGCAATCTCAAACGTTCCGGCTGGCACAATAGCGGCGACGGACGTTCAAGCGGCGATCAACGAGCTCGACACCGAAAAGACAACGGCTGCAGCGGTCTGGCCAGTCGGGTCTGTGTTCATAGCTGTGGTGAGTACAAACCCGGCCACCCTACTGGGTTTCGGCACCTGGGTAGCCTTCGCAGCAGGCCGTGTCCTAGTGGGCATTGATGCCAACCAAGTCGAGTTTGATACGGTCGAGGAGACTGGTGGAGCCAAGACCCATACGCTAGTGACCGCCGAGATGCCGTCCCACACCCACATCCAGGACGCCCACAACCACACTCAGGACGCCCACAACCACACTCAGAACTCCCACAACCACACGCAGAACGCTCACGATCACGCTACGTTTTCTGCAAGCAGATACACACTGGTTACGGTGGGTGCCAACTACTATACATTCAACTCGGGCGGCACCTTACTAAACCTCAGAACCTCAACAGATACGGCAACCAACCAGGCAGCAACGGCAACCAATCAGGCAGCGACCGCCGTCAATCAGGCAGCGACCGCAGTGAACCAAGCTGCCGGCGGCGGAGGGGCGCACAACAACCTTCAGCCCTACATCGTGGTGTATATGTGGAAAAGGACGGTCTAAATGGACATACTGATGACTGGGTGCTTGGTGCAAATTGGGGTGGCGGAGAATGGGGGCCGTAGTATAATTCTCGTACACGAGAAGAGTGGCATCCGGGTCGTGGCTCCGCTAGACTCCGAAGTCGTGACTTGGTTGATCGAGACGCTTAGCAAAGAACCAGAAAAGCCAGAAGAGCCAGAAGAGCCGAGGGGATAAATGGGTAAGCTGATACTGCTCAAGAAAACAAGCGGGTCCGTGGTTGGGCTGAGGCCGGCGTCCATAGTCGATCTTGATTTCACGCCCGAGGTTGTTGGTGTGTCACTCGCTCAACTGCGGATCGTGACGATGACGGCTCAAGGTGCTAAGAAGCAGGCGTTTAGCGGCGACGAGGCAAAACGCTTGTTCAAAGAGATAAAGAAAACACAGGCCGGGGACGAAGAAGTCTAACTTCCCGCCAAATATCCTGCCAAAATGGCGGGGTCATGGCCAACAGGGAGCAAGGGACATGAACGCAAAACAGGAAGCATTCGCCAGGGAATACTGTCTCGACCATAACGGAACTCAGGCTGCGATCCGAGCCGGCTACGCACGATCAAGTGCTGGAGCACAGGCCCACAAGCTCTTGAAGAAAGCCGAGATCAAGGCATACGTCCGCACTCAAACGGAAACGAGAGCGATGACTGTGGACGAGGCGCTGCGCCAGGTTGCGATCATAGCGCAGACAGCAAGAGTTCCTGGCGACAGGCTGCGAGCTCTCGACATGCTGCTCAAGGCTGGCGGCGCATACATAGAGCAGCGTCAGATAACAGGGAGCATCACACTTGCCGACAAGACGCCCGGCCCAAAGAAGCGACGAATCAAATAGCCTAAAGACCTCACTGTGGGAGCTTGCGAACTTCACGCCCAAGCAGGCTGAAGCATGGCAGGCTCTCATGGATTACGACTACTTGCTCTACGGCGGGGCTCGGGGCGGGGGCAAGAGCTACCTGCTTCGATGGTCGATGCTTCTGTTCCTTGAGAAAATCTATCGAGAGACCGGGCTGAAGGACGTGAAGGTTGCCATCTTCTGCGAGGATTACCCGACTCTCAAGGATCGTCAGATCAGTTGGATCGAGACCGAGTTCCCATCGTGGTGCGGTGAGCTCAAGTCAACGAAGGCCGACGGGCTAGGGTTCCACCTGCACCCCGACCTGGGCAGTGGCATCATCCTGCTACGAAACCTCGACAAGCCCGACAAGTACAAGTCCTCTCAGTGGGCAGCCATCGCAGTCGATGAGCTAACCCAGAATCCCTACCCGGTCTTCGGTAAGCTGATCGGCTCCAAGAGATGGCCCGGCCTGGGGTTCACCAAGTTCATCGGAACTACCAACCCAGGAGGCATCGGCCACTTGTGGGTGAAGGACGCATGGATTGACCGCACATTCCTGGGCCACCCGGAATTGAAACAAAAACAGGGTCAATTTCATTTCGTTCCCGCCTTGCTTGACGACAACCCATACCTACCGCCCGAGTATCGAGCCGACCTGGAGATGCAGGAAGAGAAGATCAAGCGAGCCTGGCTGTACGGCGACTGGAATGTGTTTGAGGGACAGGTCTTCAGCGAGTGGAACCCAGAGCTCCACACCTGCGAGCCATTTGAGATACCTGACTACTGGATCAAGCGCCGGGCTGTGGACTGGGGATACGCTAAGCCCTGGTGCTGCTTGTGGTCAGCTCAAGACCCAGATACCGGGCGTAAGTTTGTCTATCGAGAAGCCTATGGCACAGGACTGACTGACGTGCGCCAGGCCCAGATCATCAAGCAGCACAGCGAAGGCGAGCTATTCAAGGTGACATTCGGTGATCCCAGCATGTGGCAGCGCAAGAATCTGGAGGGTCTAGTCTCCAGCACGGCCGACGAGTACAGCAAGAATGGGGTCAGGCTGACCAGGGGAGACAACGACCGGATGAGCGGGATGCGCAAGGTGCATCGAGCTCTGTCCAATCTGCCCGACGGGCTGCCCGGACTGGTGATCTTCAAGACCTGCAAGAACCTGGTCCGCACCTTGCCAGCCCTGCCCTATGACGAAACCAATGTCGAGGACGTGGACAGCGACGCCGAAGATCATGCCTACGACTGCCTGAGATACCTGCTTTCCGACCTGGCAAAGCCCCCCGATCTGGGGGATAATTCAGGGACCAAGCAATGGGAACGCAAAGCCCAGGCCATAGCTGAGCACTTCAAGTAGGAGAGACCATAGCCAATGCCAGTCAAGTACACTAAGTCCAACAAGGCCAAGTCAGTAGGTATCCCCGCCACCAAGCGAACCAAGACCGGCCCCGCCTTTGTGCGGCCAGGCCCCAGCGTGCCGGCTGTGGTGCAGCCCGAGGGAAGCTACCCCGAGTATGATGAGGCCCAGTTTCAGGACTTCAAGCAATTGGGCGAGACACTCAAGGGCGAGTACAAGGAACGGGACATCTTGCTCGACGAGATGGAGCAATACTGGTCGATGATCCCGTTGCACCCCATCCCCAAGGACACAGACGAAACCGCAATCACCTACGACACCAACATGACCAACCGACTTATGGGGGCGCACCGGCTGCTCAGTGCGACCGAGCCCGAGTTCTCGTTGCCGTCCGACATTAGTAGCCCAGAGGTCATAGCCATCGCCTCCGATCTGGAGCGAGCAGCCAAGATGATGTGGCAAGCGAGCGGCAAGATCAAGGGCTATCCCCAGGAGAAGGAAGCTGTGCTCATGGCCCTGCACACTGGTCAGGTGGACATCGCCTTGACCAACTTGATGCTCGACCCATTGCAGAAACCTAGAGACAAGAATGGCGAGGAGTATGAGAACGTCGCCTACTGGCGCAAGATGGCTGCTATGCAGAGCACGCCGATGCTGTTCGAGGTCTGGAACACACGCCAGGGCTACGTGCTGCGAGACAAGTTTGGAGTGCAGGCGTACTTCCGTTACTACCAGACCACTTGCGGCGAGCTCAAGGCTGAGTGGGAAGGTACATACATTCCGTTCCTGCAGGGCAAGAAGCCGACCGAGAAGATCAGAGTGTGGGACGGGATCAGCGAGAAGATCAGGGAAGTGTGGATCGAGGGAGACGCCCGGCCCTTCTACGTCTGGGAGAATACCAAGGGCATCGTGCCTATCGTGAGCCAGGTAACAGAAGGATCGCTGCTCTTCGACAAGCGTGACCTCCAGGCCAGGCCGTTCCTGTACACAGCGCACAAGTCCGGCATTCCGCAGCACCAATCACTCGCACTCACTGCCATGTACACCATCGTCAAGGCCATCGCAATGACGGCAATGCTGAAGCACACATCACCACAGGGCGAGGACCTAGCAATACGCATCAACTCAATGGGTCCAATCTCAGTCATCGAGCAGAAGTTTGGAGAGAACCTAGAGTTCGTCTTGTCGAAAGGTGCAATCGACCCGGCTATTCCCCTTCTGCTACAGACGGGCGATCAACAAATAGGCGAGTCCACCATCTACGCCCAGGCATTGGGCGAGCCACTTGGGGCCAGCGCACCGTTCAGCATGGTGGCTCTACTGCACCAGGCCGGCCGGCTGCCCCTGACCAACCCCAAAATCCTTACAGGCTGGGCCATCGCATCAGCTATGCAGCTAGGGTTCCTGTGGCTCAAGGCCGAGGGCAAGATGATAACGCTAGGCAGCATGGGGCCAGAGATCAAGTTCAACCCCAGCCAGATACCAGCCAACATTCAGTTCAACGTCAAGCTGGACATCGACCTGCCGCAGGACATGCGAGAGATCGCCGGTGCTGTCGGCGCATTCAAGGGCATGGTGTCAGACCGATGGATCAGAGAGAACCTGATGAGAGGCGTCGGCCAGTCCGAGTCCATGCAAGAGGAAATTTGGACAGAGCAGATGTCCAACCTGATGGCACAACAGTTGTATCAGCAGATGCAACTGGCCCAGCAGCAACAGGCGCAAGCAGCGGCTCAGGCTCAAGGTCAAGCTGGTCAGTCAGGGGTTGCTCCAATAGAATCAGAACAACCCACGACACCGCCGGCCCCGCCCGAAGAAGAAGCGCCGCCTGAAACACCAGAACCCGGCGAGGCACCGGTGAGACCAGCCCAGCCATACAGGCCGTTGAGGTAGCAAATGAGTTTCGCACTAGTCGTATTCATGTTTGTCGCCGGGCTAATTTGTGGTGGTGGGTTCGTTGCGCTGTGGCATTACATCGACGATGCTGACGAGCCAGAGGGTAGCTAGAGATGCCACTGACAATTGAGCACGCAGAGAGCGCCTATCTGGGAGCCACGGCCCGCCATAAGAAGTGGGCTGCGGCCTTCATCAAGCAATGGAACGCCCCTGTGGCCGATGCGGTTATGGTTACTTGGTGGCAGACCGTGCCCGCTGAAGTAAAGGCCCAGGCAAAAGTGGCAAACCCCCAGGGTTACGCTATGATTGAGAAGAAGATCACCGGGCTCATGCAAGCAAGGGGAGGATAAGACCATGTACGCACTGAATCTAGTAGGAGCAAGCCACGATCCCGCCGACGCAGCAGTCCGGTACTTGGGTGTTCACCCCTCATGGTGGCACGATGATGTCATCGGACCAGCAGTGGTTGGCAGAGACGGGACAGTAACCGATGTAGTCATTCGGGTGTTTCGTATTGGAACTGCGCCCGATCCAGCCACCGAAGTTGCGACGCTTGCCCTGATGGTCAACGGCGTTCCCACGGCTATTGGCACCCTAGCAATCAACGCAGGTATCGAGTACACGCTAATTACAAATGCACTCGCCGTAGCAGTTGTTGAAGGCGACGAACTGATGGTTCGTTTCACCTTCCCGACATGGGCGACTACCAACCCAACACAGTTGCATCCCACCGGCCATATTCTTATCAGGGACACTGCAGAACAAGCAGCCCTTGACGATCACTCGGCTCGACATGAGAATGGCGGAGCAGATGAGATCAGCATAGCCAGCCTCGACGGAACCTCGGTCGATCTCGCAGCCCACCTTGCAGACGCAGCCGACGCTCACGATGCCAGTGCCATCAGCTTTGTGGCAGCGGGAGACATCGCAGCGACCACGGTGCAAGCTGCAATTGAAGAGGTCAACACCGAGGGCGACACTGCGACCGCCCTAGTTCAAACAAACCTGGACGCCCACACCGCAGACGCAGTGGCAGCACACGCAGCCTCGGCCATAGCTGTCACCCCGGCAGGGACACTGGCAGCTATTGAAGTGCAGGCTGCGCTGGTTGAAGTCCTTGGCGATGTTGAAACTCACGTTGCCGACGCAGTTGGTGCTCACGCAGCTAGTGCAATCTCCAACACGCCGGCCGGTAACATCGTGGCCACTGAACTCCAGGCCGCCGTCAATGAACTGGACGGTCAAGACACCGCACTTCAGGTGCTCATCGACGCAATCGAGGTCGAGATTGGCGAGCCGTTCCCGACCTCTCGGATTGACGCACTCGAAGTTCTGATGGGCGCTGGCGTGTTCGACCCGCCTATCACGATAGCGGAGGTAGTTGTCAGGCTGCGAGAACAGAACCTCTTGAAGCCAATCTCCGGCGCTGGCATGGGATAAACTAATGCCCGCTTACAAACCACCCAAGACCGGAAAAAAGAATTTCGGAGGACTCTCCACGAAGCCCGCCGGTATGCCCGCTTGGCTCCAAGCGATCATGCAAAAAAACAAACTGACTGGTGCTGCCGGCTACGCCACTGGCGCAGGGGCTCCTCCCATATCAGGAGGAAAGGGCGCACACTTCGGTCAAATCAAGAAAGCCTTTCCGACGATAGCGAAGGGCGGTGGCGGGGGACTGGTCCCAACTGGCGGGCCGGCACCACAAGAAGAGACTACGCCATCGCCATTCGAGCTTGAGCGTGGCTATGATCCAACGGCCGGCGGGTTTGGTGAAACAACCCCCACAGCACAGCCGGGCTGGTTCGACACTCTGCTCGGCGGTTTGCAGGCGGGCGGCGCAAGTCTGTACTCGGACATTCAAGGGATCATTCCAGGTATTGAGCGAGCGGTCGCTGGGTTTGGGCAAGAGTTGCTGAATAGCCCGCAGTTCGAGGGGCTGAATGAAATCTTCCCCAATCTTCAACCCGGCCTCAATGAGTTCGCCACAGGAGAACAAGACCTCGGCACGTTCCTTGGCGGTGGCGGCGGCGAGGGGGAAACACGAGGGTCATTTACACCAGAAGAGTGGGTAGATATAAGAGCTCGACAACGAGCAGCCGGCAGGTTCCGAGGTCGCAACGCCGCCGGCCAACCGACCACCCTTGAAGAGAACTACGGATGGGCACTACTGCGAGCAGCCCAAGAGAAAGCCGAGGCAGATGCGGCAGCCTATTACCAGACCCTCGGAGAGCCGGTTGACCTAAGCGGGTTCGGTGGTTATGGCGACGGCGGCGGGTTTGGTGGCTTCGGTGGGTTTGAGCCCGCCAAGAATGACCCCGCCTTCTGGCTCAATCAACTTCGCTGGCTTATCGCATAAGGGGCAGCCTCTATGCCCCCGACTCCTAACTCAACACACGGCGGACAGGAAGATACTCGTTCAATCGAAGAGCGGTCCATTGCAACGCTCCCTGAATACTTCCGCAAACTAGCCGAGCGTTACCGAACAGTCTACGAACCTAAGCAGGGCTATGCTCCGGGCAAGTGGCCAAGCCCTGAGTACCCGTATGCGCCTGGATATCACCCTGTCCCCGAGTGGCTGCGAGCTACGATGGAGAACCTTGGTGCAAGAGAAGCCAAGGGATTTCCGCATCCCGAGTTCGAGCCGATTAGCGGTTTCGTCGAGGGCAAGCTAGGCTATCTGCCTGGCTATTGGGAAGACCCCAAGCGCATCGCCAACTGGTACCACGTCATGCAGACGATGCCAAAGGATGCAGTTGTCCCAGCCTGGATGGATCGTGACAAACTCACCGCAGCCTACAAGTACCTCGAACAGAAGAACGGCAACACCCCCTGGTATCAGTGGAAGTGGCTCAACAAGGACGATCCAGGCCGCCAGTTCCTACAGTCGTTCGACATGCCGCCGGCCAACGAGATGTTCCCGGAGGAGCTCTACTATGAGCCGGGCAAAGCACTTGAGACGCCGACAGGTCTACCAATCCCAGGCGATGCAAGGTTTGAGGCGCTGCCTGGTTGGCAGAAGGTCTTGGTCAACCTATTCGGCACTGGTCCCTTCGTAGGTGAGCAGCTTCTACCCACCAGCCCCATCGCAGGGCCAGCCATATCAGGCGCAGTACGAGCGGCACCGCAGGGGGCGATCTTCGGAGGCGTGATCGGTGGTTTCTTCGGTGGTGTGCCCGGACTTGTCGCCGGCACGGCTATCGGTACAGGCATTGGTGGTGGCGCAGGCGCAGCACTGACGGCGATCCAGAAGCGCCGAGAGTTAGGCGTCTCGGTCAAGACCGATCCCCTGATGGAGCAGGTGCTGACTGGCCTACTGGGTGTCTTGCAGTGGCCGGCCCAGCAGATCGAACAGGTCATCGGAGTAGGGATACAGACAGCAAGCTCACTCAAAGACCCAGAGAAGTACGGCCCCGTCTCAGAGGTATTTGGCAACCTGCCCGCTGCTTATCGAGCAGGCCAGTTGACCTATGAAGCAGCGCCGGCCAGAACAGGGGTAATCAATCTGCTGGAAGGGTTGAGCGCAAGGATAGAGGGCCGTGATCCGCAGACCATTGAAACGGGCCAAGTGTGGGACCTCGGTGATCCACAGCCACACCTGATCGGACCCGACACGCCCGAGACTTCAGGCCATATCTGGCAACACGCACTAGCCGAAGCTCGCCGTGTTTTGATGACCACCAACGCAGCCCCACGAGATGTGCTGCTTGAGATGGGCAAACGATATGGGATCGGCGGAGAGCTTTGGAACCTGGCGGCTCAGTCGGTGCTCGACCCGCTCAACTTCCTGCCGGTAGCAGAGGTCGAGGCAGCCAGGGCCTACGCCAAGTACACCAAGAACGCAGCCCTACTTGAGGCAGTGCGACGGACCAACAAAGAGGCGTTCACCCGTCGAGGCGGAGTCAAGGTACTCGAACACTTCCAGCACATCCTCAAGACCGAGACGCCAGTTGAGACCATCACGGCCCAGGGTAGATTCTCTCAGTGGTTCGCCGGCGTGGACGAGAAGGGTGAACCCACCATCCTTCAGCCATCGAAGATCAAGGCACCCTGGCCGATCAACAAGGTGCTCGACTCATTCGGGTTGACGCCCAAGGCCCGAGCCACCCGCACGATTATGACTACCGCCGACGGTGTGAAGTTCATTCTGCTTACGTCCGAGGACCCGAGCGTCATCCTCAAGAATTGGCAGAAGATCGCTAACACCCCAGGCCCAGCAGCCCAGGAGTTAGGACTGCGCTTCCTCAACGCACCCGATGGCCACCTGCTCATTATGGCCATGCGAGATTTCAACGTCGAGACGCTCAACAAGTTTGCGGCTCAATGGAATGCGACCAGGGGACAGCGTGAATTGCTCGGAGCCATCACAGAGATGCTGGGCTTCGACGGAACTAGGCAGCATGGTAAGACACTGCATTGGCTCGGTGATCCAGAGCAGTCAGACGCCATGTGGGGCAAGTTGACGCAACGGATGGCAGAGGATGCAGCACAGGGCGATACGGCGGCCCAGGCATTGCAGCAGATGGTGGCTAACAACCTGCTCGACAAGGCCAAGCTCCAAGATATGCTCAAGGTGTACCTCAAGGATGGTTTGCCATCGACGGCCAATCAGTGGAAGTGGCAGGTCTACGATGCCTGGCTGGATCACATCACCAAATGGACAGTGGACAAAATCGGGGTGAAGATCGAGCCGGCAGCTTATCGTATGTCCAACGTCATCAAGAGCGCAGCGTCGTTGCTCCTGCTCGACGGCAACCCGCTGTACCTAATCAACAACGTGACCAACAACGCCTTCACTCAGTTTGCCGACGGAACCTTTGGGTTGAAGTCAGAGAAGTCCATCATGTCGTTCTGGCGGGAGTTCGGCGTGTTGCCATTCAAGCTGGAGCAAGCAATGGGTGGACCAGCCGAGCTCGGTGGACAGACCGCAGGACTGAAGGCCCCCGACATTGCCAAGCTCTCGATGGTCGAGGCGGCCGAGAAGGGCATCGACGCAGATGTCTGGCTCCAGGCCAAGTACACAGAGTCGAATGTGAAGGGACCACGCAAGCTGGCAGAGATCACCAAGGGAGACGGGGGTATGGCCGCCGCTGATCGGGCCATCGGAGAGTTCAGGCAGAAGGTAGGTATCTTCTCAAGGCTATCGTCCTACGCAGAACGGTTACAGGGCATGAATGGATTTACCAAAGCCACGCAACAGTGGTGGTCGAGGGCCTGGCGCAGGGCACTAGGGTTTGATCGAGCAGCCGGCAACATTGAGGACGCACTAGGTTATAGACTAGCCGGCGAAATCTACGGCTACATTGAGAGCAGCATGAACTACGAGGCCATCGAGAAGAAGCTATTGACCGAGGCCACGCTGAAGAAGAACGTCGAGATGGTTGTCGATGAGGCAGCCCGAGCCACTGGCCAAGACCCGGTGAAGGTGCTTGATCTGATGCGCCAGGCCGATGCAGTCGAGTTTATGAACGAGCGGTTGGTTGGAGTGAAGACCCCAGAGGGCGTGCGCCTGGCATTCGACGACCTCAACCGCCACGTCCAGGAGCACATCAACACGGTACACAGGTCCGAGGTCGAGATCAAGGCCGGCGAGATTGCAGAGATGATAAAGGCCGGCGACCTGACCGGGTTGCATGACGCATGGTACGACCTCAATCGCAAGCTAGAAGAGTGGTGGACATCCCACGTCCTGAGATGGGGCGATGCGATAGACGAAGCCGAGGCTCTGTTCAAGGCTGACAAGACTTCGGCAGCGGAGCAAGTCTACAAGAACCGCCGAGCCAACGCAGCCGCCGAGTCTCGCCGGATCATGGACATGCAGACAGCCACGGTCGATGGGTTGGTTGAGGGGCTGCGGGTCAAGGGCGTTGATACTGCCGAGAAATACACACTTGGGCTCCGCCGGCAGATCGCCCAGAACCGGCTGTTCTTTGAGACGGCTGCAGATTTGTGGGATGGGTTCTGGCAGGGCGTGAAGGACGGAACCAATGAGACTGGTGCAGGCCGAGCCGTTGCGGACCAACTGGCCCGAGACTACGACAACCTGATGCGAGACACCATCGACGTTCAGAAGTTCATGGACGATGCGATCATTGAGGCCACTGTCAAGGTAAACCCAGAAGCAGCCGAGCGCCTGAGCGTCATGCTTGAGGACATCCGCAACCACAAGCTGCGACTGATGGAACAGGAAGCAGCAATCCGGGACGCCCGCTACGACCTGCTCTACTATGGAGATGCAGCCGGGCTCAATGGCCGAACGGCGGCCGGCATCCTGATGAGGGCGTTCGCTGAGTTCCCCGAACTGCTCTCATCGTTCGAGGGGCTCATCAAGAATCTGGCCAAGCGTGGTGACATGGACAGCAAGGCCATGCTGGAGGTCCGCCGACAAATCTACCTACGCTGGACCGAGGATGTGAAGATCAAGGGCATCCGTGACTACTACGAGATGCGCACAGTCGGGATCACAGAGGCAGTAGACGGTGGGCCTCAGCGGCCGGCCGATGCAGAACTGCCGGCCCAGCCACGCATCACCACCGAGGACACCGGCATCCAGGTCGAGGAGGCCAGGGTTGCAGAACTTGTGGCCAGTGGGGAAAACCCTAACGATGCCCGTAGAATTGCAACCGAGCAGGCCGCAGCCGCCAGGGTCGGGGTGGACCTGACCAAAGAGACAAGCCTGAACGAGTTGTACAAGTTGGCGAGGGATGCTGGGATCAGCACGTCAACTGAGGAAGGCAAGCCATTCTACGGACACCTGCTCAACGCCCTGAACAAAGACCTGGGGCTGAACGACAGCCCGCTGAAGATCAAGAGCGTGCGAGACCTGACTGATCTGCCCGGCGACGGATTGAACCAAGCTCGTCAGGCGTTGGTCAATCGAGCAGTCAAACACCAGGCGTATGTGCAGGAAGCCGAGCTCACCAAGCTCAACGTCGAGGCCCTGCGCACGCTTGACGACGGGATCGACGACATCGGGCAGCAAAAGCTCGCCAGGATCGCAGAGGCCAATGGTCTTGAAGAAGCCAGCCGCATGTCGAAGCAGGATGTGTGGGACTGGATGACCACACGCCGGGCCAGGGGCGACACTTATCCGTTTGAGGCGGCCACACCCACCGAGGTCCGCCGGCAAGTCTACGAGTTCTTCCGCACACACCAGGCCGGGGACGAGCAGACCAATCTGGCAATGCAGGTACTTGAGGGCCATGCTAAGGCTTTAGGTCTGAGCATCGAGGAACTGGCCGCACGCTACGGGATGACCGAAGATGATGGTGTATTCTCCGAGGCCCTGATGCGACGCTACTACCAAGAAGGCCACGGCATGGATCATCCCTGGGTCAAGCAGGCGCAAGACTACTTCGGGATCGAGACAAACCCAGACAGCCAGGCAATTGGGTTCATCATGCCAGATGGAACAGGACTCAAGGGCCTCAAGGCCCACATGGAAGTTGGCGAGCCCATTCACGGGATGGCCAATCTCCCGGCTATCGACGAGTTTATTCGCAATACCGGAGCAATCCGCTTCCGGGTTGAACAGGGTAATTTCATGGCCATAGAGATGATGTTCAGGCCATCGGACGCACAGCTTGCATTCTTGACCAGAAAGATGCTGAAGCACGGAGCGGGAGTTGTCGAAGTAAAGGGAATGAATGGGCGCACTGTTTTGGCCAGGGTGATGAACGCAGCCTACGGAAAGGTCACACCAGAGATAGTCGGCGATGTCTTTGCGGCAGTGGACAAGGCCGCACCCCGAGCACTCTATCAGCTTGAAGGACCGCCGATAAAGAAGGCCCCGACGTTCTACTCATTCATGGAACGGGTAGTCGAGGCCAAGATGCCTGAGCGGATGCCGGCCGATCAATTGCTCAACTTTCTCAAGGCTCAGGGAGTGAAGCCCGACGAGATCAAATGGTCAGGGCTGGAGGAGTTCATAGCCGGGCGACAATCAGCCGCCCAACTTGCCGGACCACCTGAAGGATTCACCGGAACTCAGTCAGAGTGGCGTGCTCAACCGTCCGGCCAAGTCATCGAGAAGTCAGAGGTCCTGGGCTTGATCCGAGACCTTGAGCCCAAGCTACAGATCGTTGAGTACCCGACGCACTCAACCGAACTGCGTGCGGCCAAACCCCTGGCTGGCGAAGCGGAGCCGGTTTGGGAACATTATCTGATAGGTATGGGTGACGACCCCGCAAGGCGGTCGCCCGGCGGGGGCGCAGTCCTTAATGTATGGGAGCTTTTCCAACCAGTCGATGGCAGCCACAACCAGGTCATTCGTTTCCTGATCCGACAAGACCCACCCGGCCAGGAACGCTACTCACTAAGGGCCAGCCTCGGGGAGTTCCGCAACGCCAGTGGATTAGGGCCGCCCCTCCCAGAGAACTTTGAGGCCAGCGGGAACCTCCACATTCCCAACGCCGATCCATTCATCGGGGGATGGGACTATCAGCGGGTGTTCGATTCCCTCGAAGCCACACAGGCAGCCGCCCTCAGCTTAGGGTGGTACACAGAGAGCACGGGCGCAAGATGGGATAGGTACAGCTATCCAGGCGGAACCAACTACCGTGAGGTCGTGCTGCACCTGCCGAGCTTCGAGGACACATCGCTTGAGAACATGGCCAGGATCAATGATGCGGTCTTTGCCAAGTTTCCCGCCGCTGAGCGTATAACTGAAATCAATTCCTACAACGAGGCAAGGCTGCGCTTCTACGATGCCGGACCCGAGATCGCCTACACTTTCGACGCACACGAAGCCTGGCTACGGACCATTGGCGGAGGCGATGCGAGCGGGCTTCGCCAAGACTGGGATACACACTTCCACGAACCGAACGTGCTAGGTTGGGCTCGGATCAAAGATCGAGTGCTGCCGGACGGCCGGCGTGTCATGTTCATCGAGGAGCTTCAATCAGATCAAGGTCGTCGGATTAGAGACCTTCGGCAAGATCAACGAGCATTCGATCTGTCTATGGAGCGCAGACAGCTACGGCAGCAGCGTGGCACCGGAGACAACAAAGCAATCGAGGATCGACTAAGAGAGCTTGATGTTCAGTTGGCAGGGAAAGACATCCCAACCGTTAGACCGTTTGACGAGCCGACCCTAACCATGCCCTGGGAAAAGACCTGGCACGAACTTGTGCTCAGGAAGCTGATGAGCCAGGCAGCCGAAGAAGGCTACGATGCTCTGGGATGGAACACCGCAGAGGGTGTCTTCCAGGCCGAGACAAACATGAGCGTGGGGGAGGCAAGCCAAGAGAGCGGGACAAGCATTCAGTGGGTAACACTTGATACAGACGAAGGAACCGGATATCTTCAGGTCTTCGATGCAGAAGGCAACATTGAGGAGCAGGGCGTCTACTCGGAGGACGAAGCCAGGCATATAGCGGGAGAAGCTGCGTGGGAAAACCTGCAAGAGGACGAAACGATCAGAAGACGGTCAGGGGAAAGATGGAGACACTATGCCGGAGCCCTGGCCGACTACCTTATTCAGGGCTATGAAGCAGAACCCTACTATGATGGGCCAAAATCTTTCGGGCTGAATACGCTTACCGATCCCAAGTCTGGGCGATCCTTCGAGTGGTGGACTGATCCACCGAGTAACCCAGGAGTGGGATTGCTTCGAGAGACCACTTATGCGGGCGACCGGCCCTTCACCAGATTCAACGATGCGCAATTGGCAAAGGAACTAGGAGAAGCCATAGCGAACAAGCTCATCTCTGATCCAGCTTTCTCCGAGGATCGGAAGGCAATCGACATCGACGAATATGAACTCAATGAGATAGCCAACAAGTTTGACTACACTCACTTCACGGCAGAACTAGAATTAGAGTCCTATATCGAGAACCTTGGTGACGCCACCGTGAGCACCGCATCAGTAGCAGGAGCAGGAGAAGGAGGACTTAGCGAGCAGTTCGAAACAATGCTCAATGGCTTCAGGGGCTTCTACGAAGAGAACCAAGTGCCACAGGCCATCAACAGGATTGGCAAACCATTCGGTGCCAAGGCCGAGCCGATGGAGTTCGTCTATACCCAGGGAGCAACGTCGTTCGTATCCAACGTGGACGGTAATACCTATCGAGTGATACCCGACGAGGGTTCGTATCGCTATCAGGTGTTTGACAACAACGGAAATCCTATAGACGCCTTCAGGAACATCGAACAATTGGCAACATTCCTGGGGTTGACCGAGGATTCTGTGTTCAAGAAGTTTACGAACGAAACAGCGCCAGGTTTCATGGTTCGGATCAACGACGCCATGCGTAATGGAGTTGAGTATGATGGGCAGAAACTCTTTCAGCAAAACCTGGAACCGGGTCAGCAGTACCCACACAACGCCAAGGGCATGACCACCATGCTCACCAAGTCCAGGCGGATTGTGAAGGCGCTTCAGAACCCCGACTTCACAACGGGAGTCCACGAGCTTGCGCACACATTTAGAGCAGACCTGCTTCCGTCTGAGATGGACGTGGTTGTCAACTGGGGCAACAAAGAACTCGGTCTCAAGATCGAGGGGCACAGCGGTGGCCGGTTCCTGGGCGAAGAGACCGCAACCGTTGCGTTGGAGGAGGCGTTCGCCAACGGCTTCATCAAATACTTTGTTGAGGGCGTGGCCCCGATCAAGGCCCTGGCTAACATCTTCGCCAAGTTCAAAGCCTGGATACTTGAGGTCATTGGATCAATCGAAGGATCGGAGTACGACATCAAGCTCAACGATCAGATGCGCCAACTCTACGCCGATCAGTTGGGGGCCCGAGCACCACCGGATCAGAGCTTCAGGTTCGATGCAACGCAACCGGCCCCGGCGGTTTCGGGCCGAGTGGACACCATTGGAACCAACGTAAAGACCGTCAAGCTGCGCCATAGCGTCACCATCTACGTGCCCGAGAATGCCAACGTCGGGCCAGAAGTCTACAAGCTGATCGCCAAAGAGTTTGCAGGTGTGGCAGGCGGCGCTACAGTCACGCACGGAGACGGCTACTGGGGTGATGTATCGGAGCCCGTCCACCTTGTCTCGTCCTATGTGGCGGCCGCCGATCTCCAGGCATTGAAGAGACTGGCCAACAACTGGAGCAAGAAACTCCGTGGTATGGGAGAAGAAGCCGTAGCCATCGGGACGCTGCAGGACGGCAGGAACGTGCTCAACATTCTGAGCGAGAGTGGTGCCAATGAGTCGCCGCTCAGCCTCTTCCAGATGGCATACGAGAAGCGGCCTGGCTCACAGATCAGCCAGGAGATTGCCAGCTCCAACGATCCGTTGGTTAGAAACATCTTGAATGGCATGGGTGAGGCCCAAGATGCGATGATCGAGTTGGCCAGGATGATCGACAACAGAGAGCGGCCGGTAGGTCTGGACATTGCGCCTAGCCTAGTTGACGCACTGAAAACTATTTACGACATGCGAGCAGGGGCACACACCCAGGCGTCTGTGCTTGAAGCGGGTCCGCTAACTACCAACGCCAATCAATTCATTCGAGCGTTGGTTACAGACCTGATGGTGCTGGCCCGCTCACCCTCGGCCATCAGTGAGGTCATTCGCAACTACGCTAAGATGGTTGAGCTACTGCCCAGGATCGACCCAACCATTGCAGAGACCGGAGCGTACCCGAGAGCATCCGAGGTCTGGGTAATGGCCAGGAACAGGCCGGCCATTCAAGACCTATTCCAGTTGCCACTCGAGGTTGAGGCCAACGCATTCGACCAAGTACCTCCCGCCCGAATGACATCCGAGATGATGTCAGAGGCTTGGATTGGAATGGCCCCGACAGTTGACTCGATCCGTGATCTGATGGCGGCCCCCGATGGTTTCGTCCAAGACATCAACCTTGAGGAAGCCCGAGCCCGGCTGACGCCCGAACAACAGAGCGAGTTTTCAAGATGGGTCAAGAGCCTACGTGGCCAGATGGCACAGACCAAGTACGGGGCCATGAAGTGGGGCGAGCACATGCGGGACTTCGGCTTGCTTGATTACACTGCTCAGCGGGGGATCGACCAGATACTTCAGGTGCCATTCCAGTTCCCGTTCTGGCCATCGAGAACCTACCTGCGTTGGATGATGAGGACAAATGACTTCCCGGCGCTGATGGCTACGTTCGCCAGGATCAACGAGCTTAGGCGCAAGCAGGAACTAGCGCCCGGTTTCCCCCGCCGACTATGGGGCACGGTTAGACTGCCACTTCCATTCCAACCCGATTGGATGGGAGAGGGCGTGTGGATCGACCCGCTCAAAATCTTTCCGCTGATGAACTTGCTGAACACGGCTGACCGTGTGCAGATGTCAGAGAACAAGCTGAACAAGCGAGCGGCCTACATCATCCAGAAACAGACGGCCGATGGTGCGATCCCAGTTGGTGATGCTGAGAATGCGATCACGACAGCGAGTGGTCCGATCTGGGATGCTGCTATTGCGCAGGCCAGAACAGAACAGGAAGCCGAGTTCGCTGATCCGCTTGACTATCTTGGCATCCTCTCGAACTTGATGCTGCCATACGGCATCGCCCACGAAGTCATCCGTGGAACACCCGAGCGCATCGGCCCGCTGCCGCTGACCAGGGCCGTGAAGACAATCACCGGCGGGCTGGGTATCGGGGGGCCCGGTGGTGTCAATCTCGAAGGCCCGATCCGTAAGGCCCTACACCTGCCGATCTATGATCGCTTCGAGGACTATCGGATCGAGCGGATGCTTGCCTCGATGGTAGCAGATGGGGACATTGATGTGCGAGCGTCCAACATCGCAGCGCAGGAAAGACAAGGCCCGATCTACGACGAGGCAGTGCGCCGGGTCAGCCAGGCGAGGTTCTTCGGTGCCTACGGCAACCCCGCATTCTGGTTCGGAATGGGCGGAGACACATTCCCAACTGGCGAGCTTGCACAACGTCGCCTGGGCCAGGAGTTCAGCCTGGCTATCACGGCCAAGCAGATCGGTGACTCTACTGCACTCAACAGGTTCTTCGAGAAGTACCCAGAGTACGAGGCCCGCCTGGCCAGCTTCGACACACCCGAGGAACGGCAGCGTGCATTTCTGGTCGATGAAATCTGGATGAAGTACCGAGAGCTCGGATCAGCCAACAAGGAATTGGTGCGGCTCCAGTTGGGCGAGCAGTTTCAGCAGATGTTCCTGGATCGAGAGACCCGCACCTATGAGAACATCCCTGTCGAGGCTCTGGCTGCCTGGGCTCATGCCATCGGCGGTTACGTGCCGGACAACGCAACCAATCGGGTCGAGTACAAGGACCTAGCCCCCGACATTGGGTTGCTGCCGCCACAGTACGCCAAGATAGTTGACACCTTCAGGGACACTCGGAACAAGAAGTTCCCCAACTGGTTCGCAGTCCAGCAGGGCTACTTCTTCTCCGGCCCGTCCGGGTCGGCCGAGCGCAAGGCATACCTGGCTCAGTGGCCAGAGCTCGAAGAATACTGGGACTGGCGAGACGATCAGCTTGACGGCAACGCATTCTTGAAGGGCTACTACAATCGCTACGACTTGGAGAACCGAGACGCCGGCAGCTTGGGCAGCCTGAGCATTCCAGAAATCCTGAGCAACCCAATCTTGATGCGACAACTGGGCGTTTACCAAACGACCGGGCAGCCGCTAACGTCGGGAGCCCAAGAGGAACTGCGGCGCATCTTCCAGTTGCTCCAGTCGCCCGGCGGAGACTTCCAAGAATGGGTTGAGCAGTTGAACCTGCAACCGCAAAGTGCCAATACGCAGATCGGATATTGACAGTTTCTACTGTTTGCATCCCCTCGATAGTAGAGGGATAATTTCAGAGTATCCAAAGGGAGGGCCGAGTAATGGCCGACAAAACGAATAGTTCCGTAGGTCCCCGACCGTTTGCAGGCCGGGCAGCGCCCTCGGGCGGACAGGCGAGACCTGCATCCACTGAGGCAACGCAAGAGAGCACGGAGAACGAGACGTACACGAAGGCCGAGGTTGAGGCTCTGTTGAAGCAGCACAAAGCTGAGACGTACCAACAGACCCAAAGCCTACTCGACCAGTTGGATCATCGTCAAGCCCAGAGGTTGAAGGCCACGATGGAGCCCGTCAACAACACCATTGCTGCTCTCGAAGCAGCGGGTGTGAAAGTTGACCCGGCAACTGCGGATAGTGTTCGCAGTCAAGCTAGGGTCAATGCGTTGGCCGGCCCAGGTGGTGCCGAAGATGATGCCGAGGATCAGGGTCGGCAGACCCAGGCCAACGGCAGAACGTCCGAAGCCAACCGAGGCAACGGTGGTCAAACACTTGGCAACCTGATCGTTCAGATGATGCAAGAGCGTGGGGTGTTCGTGCTTGACACGGACCCCGAAGCCAAGCTCATCAACGTTCAGGAGCGAGACCCGCAGAAACTCCTGTCGATGGCAGAGAAGGCCATCAGCACGAAGATTGCGAGACTTGCAGGCGTCGAGGTCCCGGCGGAACCAACGGAAACCGAGAGCGTAATCGGGACCGAAGAGAAGGGTCCCGGTCCCAACCCGAAGGGGAAGGGCACCAAGGGCACGAAGATTTTGCCCGAGGGAGAGCCGCTGGACTATCTCCAGGCCGGTTACGACGAGTCACCCGAATACCCGCACGCTGCATAAGCTGGCGGGGAATAGGGGGAGGATATCAAGATGGCGTACACACTGTTCGACTACGCACAACTTGCGCCTTCCAACCTCATCAGAGGCGTGATCGACGTTTTCCGTCGAGAGTCCTTCGTTATGGATCACCTTCCTTTCCCGCCTGTCAAGGGCCTGCAAGAGACCGTGACCCGTACCGCTGGACTACCAGCAGTTGGATTCCGCAAGATCGGTGAGACCTTCGGGCAGTCGAAAGCGACCTTCGAGCCTGTGTCGGAGCGAGTGTTCGACCTCGGCGGCTTCATCGACGTTGACAAGATTCTGGTGAAGGCAGACCCGAGCCAGATGGCCGTGCATACCGATGCGTTCGTAACGGCCATCAGCTACGAGTTCAATGACTACTTCATCAATGGCGACCCCACGGTTGACATTGATGGGTTCACTGGCTTGTGGTACCGGCTCCAGAACTCACTGCCTGCCCGGCAGACTGTCACACCGGCGGCGCTCGTCGATGTTTCACCCGACAGTGCGGCGCTTGCGGTAGCGTTCAACGACCTGCTCGACGGAATTGACGAAACGATCTCCGTTCTCGACGGCCACATGGCCACGCTCTTCCTGGTCAACCGAACCCTGTGGTTGCGGTTGAACTCTGGGCTGCGACAGCTAAACCTGTTCGCCCAGGATGTTGACCAGTACGGGCGCTCGGTCATGCGCTTCGGGACCGGTGGACCGTGGATTTACGATCTGGGGACGCAGGCCGACCAAGCTACCGAGATCATCGGCAATGTCGAGAACCTTGCGGCATCGGCGTTGATTGGTGGCACAGCAACGTCGCTCTATGCGATGCGGACTGGCGGGAATTACCTGAGTGGAATGCAGCTTTACGGTCTGGACGTTCAGAGGATCGGGCTGCTTGAAAGTGGTGTTGCTTACCGAACGGTCATTGACTGGCCGGTGGGCATCAAGCACGTCAACCCTCGGGCGATTGCACGCCTAACCGGCACCGTGGCAGCGTAAGGGAGGATGACAACATGCTAGACACCAACCTAATGCTGCTCAACGAGACCGTGCTGACGGGAACCGCTGACGTAACCCCGCAGGTGGGGGCGTTCGTGAACTTTGAGAACGTGGGCGGGGGTGTTGCCCCTGTCCCGGCCGGGGCTTCGGCCCAGGTTCGATCCCTGTCGTGGTTGCTTGTGGTTCACACGCCCCGAGATGCAGACCTGGAAGGAACTGAGATTTTCCAGTTCTCCATTGAAACCAGTGCTGATGGTGTGGTTGTAGAAGAGACGTTCAGCTTCGACGACTTCACCGTTCCGGCTGGCGGGCGACGGGAGCGAATAACGATCCAGAGCAAGTTCCCCTGGTTTCGCTACCGGATGGTTCCCCAGGCTGTGTTCATCGCTGATGAGACCATCACTGTCTCATTAGGGCCGACCGACGGCGGCGACTACGACCAGATTTAGTCGTAGCGTGAGCAGCTAACCTAACCGAATAGCAGGGGGCCGTACATCCGTAAAGCCGGGTGGCGGCCCCTCTGATTTTGTGGCATACTGAAGACCCTACCGAGAGGAGCCGAGAATGGCTAAGTTTTCCAAGAGCATCAGAAAAGCGGCGTTACTACTGATTGACGAGCTTGACCTGACAATTGCGCAGGTCGGCACGATTAGGGGCTCAGGCAAGGGCGGTGTGCTTGTGAAGGCCGATGTTCTTGCCTACTCCACCGGCAAGTTCATCGGGAAGATGAGCAAGGCCAACTCCAACGGGAAGCTGATGATCCAGTACGAAGACCTGCCTCTCCTCCGATTCAGGATCAGGGATGCCCTGTGTGGCCTGCGTCAGACGATGGGGCCGGCCGGCCGGCTGGAAATCTACACCATCGACGGCAACTACTTCACGGCCAAGCCAGTTGAGCCCGAGGAAGTTCCGTTTGAGCAGGCCGATCCGGTCGTGCAGGGCGAGAACTTCGAGGTCAGCTAAACAATGGCCGAGACCCTGTTTGGATTGACCTTAGCCCTAGCCCGAGAGATCGAGAAGGGTGGGTTGTATGAGGGCGCCACTACCGTCGGCGGGGTAGGAACGGACTTGACGCTGACCGACGCAACTAACCCGCTGACCGCCGGGGTGCTGAACGGGGGAACCCTCTGGATCACAACTGGACTTAGGGCGGGGCAATCCAGGATCATTACATCGCACGCCGCTGGCGGAATCCTTGTGTGGACCCCGGCGCTTTCTGGGGGGACCTTGGCGGTTGGCGATCAGTACGCAGCATTTGGCCCCGAGTTTCCGAGAGACCTGCTTAGGCGAGCGGTGAACACGGCTCTGCGAAACCTTCCTCCGTTTGCCAGATACAACGTTGCAACTTTGACCGTGGCCAATCAGGAAGACTACGACCTTCCGGCCTCGGTTGAAAACATCAGGTCGCTTGAGGTCGCCAATTTGGTCTACGATGCGCTCGATCCGGCAAAGAGCCTGCACTACATGCGGCATACCGGATGGACCGAAATCACACAGACAGAAGGTTTGGCGGCCCCAGCCCCAGCAATTAGGTTCTGGAAGTACCCGCCCGCCGTTGATGGCTACAGGATCAGGCTCGGTTACAATGTGATCCATCCGGTGCTAACTGCCGATGCCGAGTTCATCAATGACGGAGTGAGCCCGCCCAGACTGATCTACGAGGCCCTGGCTGAAGCATGGCTCAAGCGGATTAGGCCCAGGGACTCCCAGGCACTCGACGAACAGGCGCAGGTTATGTACAACCGTGCAGTCGCTATGGCCAAAATGATGCCACGCCACCATATCAACACCCTACCCCAGCCTATCTTCATCGCAGGCGTCGGGTCTCGTGGGGCGGGCACAGTCAACCCAGACTTGGTGCCGTAATGCCCGTAAACGTCTCCCCGACCGAGCCGAGACCCTCGCACCATCTCAGCCTGGTAGCCGAGGACGGGACTGAATTTGGGTTTCTTCTGTGCGATGGAGATGGGAACATTCTGCCCACGGCCATTGCCCGTTCCAATCTCCAGTCTCAACCACTGAAGACCAGCAGCGGCGAATCGAAGTACAGCGACACCGAGCTTCCATTCGTTGTATCTGCTCAATCAGACTTTCAACAGGGCATCGGCCAAGAGCGGTTCGAGGACAATCAAACCAAGTATCAGTACGGCCGCCGCACACAGAACACCATCGGAAAATTGACGCTTGGACCCAGAGAGCACTTCACCACAGGTCTTTACCCGCTCTTTGTTTCGCAGCCCCCTGAGAAGAACGGGCGGATTGGCCGAATGAAATGGTATCTGGCCAACCCGGCTGTTCCCGACAGGATTGCGACCAGGTTTTTGCCAATGGCAATGACTGCGGACAGACTGTACCTCATGGCCAAGACCAGAGGAAACATTGCGAATACCGCCGCCCATACACTGCATTTCGAGATTAGGGCCAACGATAACGGCGACGCACCGGGCACGTTGATAGATAGTGGTCAGCATCTCGTTGTAAATGATACAGACGGGATGATGCGCTGGCTAGAGTTCAACGAGGCTATGCCCGCATTTACAGGCGCAGACTCTTATTGGCTGATCGTGTGGCCAGACAATGCCGCCGATGCAGCCGATCACGTTGAGTTGGGCTTCGGGCTTCGTCCGTCCGATTGGCCCGCCCCCGGAGGAACCAGTGTAGTTTCAGTGGACGGGGGGGCTACCTGGGACGCATTCCCCAATGCCGATTACCAGCTTCTATTTAGGATTGCCGATCTGCCGGCGAACCCAGAAAACAACCACGGCACCTTCTTCGAGTACAGGAACATGCTCTACTTCATTACTAGGCCGGTTGATCCTAGCGCAGCACCGAGCTTGTACAGGAACGGCTGGCGAGGAGCAGCCGACTCAAACGTAGGACAATTGAGCAAGCTGATCGACGCAACACAAACTTGGGCGTCCGACCCTGTGGGTTCTCTCGTCTGGGTGTACACAGGACCCGGATCGGAAGAAGAGATTGCTTATCGCAGAATAACCGCCGCAATCAACGGTGAGTTGACTGTAGAATTTCCCTGGAGGGTTGCACACACAACGGACACAGAGTACGTGATCCTTGGCTCGACTAGGTGGTTCGAAATCACGCACACCATTCCATTCGGCCCGACTGGCAAGATGGCAATTGCCGCAGGGATAGGCCCGCTTGCGTCCCCCGACGACGATGAGCGCATTCTGTATATCCCACAAGGGCACAACCTAGTCGCAAGACCAATCTGGATGTATCGAGAATACAATGCGGCCGGGACCTGGACCGTACAGGACAAGTCGATCAACGACGCAACCGGCGGTGCCGGCAACTACCAGGCCAGACACATCATCTTGGTTGAAGACCCAACAGACGGATCAACTCTGGTCAAGGTTGAAGACAACTCCGGGTTGGATAGGACCAACGTGGTTGCCGAGGCCAGAAGCCCTGGAACATGGATAGCGCAGGCGGCCTGGGGCGGGGACGAGTTCCTTGGCGATGCTCCTCCGGCTTCGTTGGTCAACACCATCGAGTTCGAGGAGCCTAACAGCGGTCAGCGTGTGGCCTGGGCATTTGTTCGTGACAAGATATTCGCAAGAGGAGATAACGCCGACAACGTTTGGCGTTCGGTACTTCTTGAAGCTCTGAAGAAGTTTGCATCGGATCGGACTGGGTATGCCGCCGCCGTACATAACACCTTCCTATACCTCAGCCTGGCCGGCGGACTGCTTGAGCAGTTGACCAATGGAACCCTGGTAGACGTTGGGCCAACAAAGGGCGTGGGTATGCCCAGCTTGAGAACCGGAGAGATTGCATCAGTTGAATCTTATCCCGGAAAGATGTTCGTTGCAGTAGATGCGGGGTTTGATTTGTCTAGGATAGGCACTGGATACAGCAGTGTGTTGCAGATGACGGGGCTTGATTCCCACGACGTTCTGTACGAGGCGGGCCGTGGCCGCAGAATTAGATCAACATTTGCTCAACGCATTCCATTTCGGGCAGCCGGCGGAGCGAGTCAAAACGATCATGGGTTGGTGAACCGGCTTTGGATTCAAGAAGGCTTTGATCTAATGTGGCTCGATCTTCCGCAGCAAGGGGTATCACCCCTCAACGATCCATACTACCAGTTCGCACCAGAAGGGTTCGTTCAGATGAGTCGAATCTATGCCCATCTCGACGATAAACTCAAGGCGTTTTCGTCCCTGAAGGTTGTTGCCGATTCTCTGGACTCGGATGTTGACACCGGAGCTCCCAACGGAGGCTCGTGGATTGAGCCCCTGGTCTCCTCGTCCGGGGATCAGGACACCAATCTCGACCCGGCATTCGGCGGATTTATCAGCGTGGGGCCCAGCCAGGAGATATTCTTGACCAACTATACACCCGATCAGATTGTGCCCGTCAGAGGACGTTTTCTCTCGGTTAGGTTGATGCTCAATTCCGTGAGCGGGGTAGAGGTACCGGAGATCAGAGGAGCGTTAGTAGAATCCTTGCTGGGTCTGCCAGTCAAATACGCATTCAGCCCGACGTTCCTCCTAAGAGATGACGAGCTTGACCTGAACCAAGACCCACAAACCTTCGGCACGGCCCTGAGCATTGCCGATCAGCTTGAGACCTGGGCAGATAGGTTGGAGATGTTCACGCTCCACTCCATCTCCCCGACACTGGATGGAAAAAAGGTCGTCATCGCATCACCCGAGATGAGACCAAAGGGCATTTCGTCCGAGAGCGCAGCAACTCCTGAGCAGCTCGCCAAAGAAGCCTGGATCGGCAGCATCTCCATAATTCAGGTGATCCTGTAAATGGTTCTTCTTGCGAAACCCCGCAGAAGGGCCAGGCCCCTCCCCAAGAGTCCCAGAGTGGGGCAAGAGCCCGCCCAAGCAGAGAACCTACCGCTTAGCTTCCAGGGCAAGCCTGTAGACAGCAAGGAAGAAGGCCGCACAATCGTGGCGCTGCTCACGATAGGCTGGAGCTTCACGTACAAGCGAGAATACTTTGGGGGCAGGAGCACGCCAGGTGGGGTCGAGGTAGACTTCCTGGTCTACACCCCGGTACTTCCAACCCCGATGCGACTCCAGACCCGCTACTACCACTTGCTCTTGAAAGATGGATTGAAAGACATCTTCGACTACGCCAAGCTCCAGCGCATTCCGGGGCTGGGCCCAGTGGTAGACTTGTGGGACCATGAAGTGACTTCGGTTGACCATGCTGTTCGTTCAATCATTCGTCTACTGGGGAGACCTGGATAATGACACTCAATCTTGAAACCTGGGCCGACATCAGCGACTATCAGAACCACAGACCAGGCAACGACACCTGGCGGCCTATCAGCTTTGACAAGATGCGGGACGCCGGGGCGGTCGGGGTAGCAATCCGCAAGTCGCTGGGCAAGGTGCATGATCCATCGTTCGAGCGCAACTGGGTGGCAGCGGGTGCGGCCGGGCTCAAGCGAACCATCTACTGGGTGCCCTACGTCAACTTCGACATGGTACCTCAGTTGAAGGTAGCGGGTGAGTGGCCGAGTGGGGGTGTGTTCGACGAGCATCTAGATATTCCAGCCTGGGTTGATGTCGAGCGGAGGCCGATAGTACCGGCCTGGAGGGTGCTGCCCAGGCTGATGCAGGCCCTCAACTGGACCAAAGCCTTCTTCGGTGTCGCCGAAATCTACACGGCCCAGTCGGTATGGGATACCTACTACTCCAGGAAGCTCGGCTGGTGGAAGGACTGGGAACTTGTTGTGGCCAACTACCAGCCCCAGCTTTATCACCTGGCCACCCATGTTCTCAAGTCTGCCGTCGCAACTCAGGGCATTAGCCCGGCCGCGCCCATAGGGTGGCGTCTCGGGGACAATGGGAGGGTGCTGCCGAGTGAGAAGCAGTGGCGACAATGGCAGATCAGCGCCGACGGGAACGGACAGGGGCCTGCCTTCGGGGTCAATTCGGCCGCCATCGACATCTCGTTCAGGCAGATCAGGACCGACCCCGAGCAGCCCCCGGACAAGATGGTAGAATTGAGGGAAGCCTTCGGTGAGCTCAGAATGCTGCACAATCGAGAGACCGAAGTGCTGGCCGAAATTGCGGCGGAATTGGGAGTGACATGAACGGTGAACTTAGAGATAGGGCCATAGCGATCATAGAGGGCGGCGAGACGCAATCGGTTGACGAGAAGCTAACGCTGCTTCTTGCCATCGCTCTCGATACTCATGGTGTCGTCACGACGCATGAAGTCAGGATCACAACGCTTGAGAGATACCCGTCGTTCGTCAAAACGTCTCTCCGGGTGATCGGGTGGGTCGCCGGTTCCGTAGTAACCGCCGGCGCAGTCTATCGGGCCTTCGTAAAATAGCCCTTGACAACTACAATCGTTCTGTTATAATCAATAGCGTGCCCAAAGTAGTCGAGACCAAGGTTGAGTATCGACGGGTGATCGGCATGGACGATTACGGGTCCATCACCTGGAACGGCAGCGAGACCATCCAGCTTGAAGAGGGCGACGTAGCTGCAGACGTGCGGAAGGCAGCCTACGAGGCTCTTCGGGCTGAAGCCAAGATCGTTCTAACCCCCATCGTCATCGAGCATCAGCGACAGGCCAAGGAATGGGCTGACTTCATGGCGGCCAAGGGCAAGAGAAAGCCCAAGCCCAAACTGCCAACCCCAACCGCTGTACCCACTCAGGGTGAACTGCCTTCTGGACCCGAGTTGCCGAAAACGACAATTGAGGAACTCAAGCCAGACCCTACCAAGATGGGGCTGGTCCGGGTCAACGAAGAAGGTCGGCGCATACGCAACGTCGAAGAGAAGTCTTTTACGGTTGATGATGTCAGCCGGGCGCTGAAGCTCCTCACCCCCGAGGGTCAGGACATGGACAACGCACTCAGGTCGGATATTCGCAAGTGGCTGCTGGCCGGCCCGCTCAACCCAGGATTCGCAGACGATAATCTGAGCCTGGCCTATTCTCTGTACACGGCATATCGAAAAGAAGGTAACACAACGATGGAAGCCATGAAGAAGGTGCTGGCGTTGTGGATGCAGGACGAGAAGGTCGGAAAGATCAATGCCGACGCAGGGAGCTCGGAAGAGACCGACGACCCCGCTACTTCTGAGCCCACTTCCGAGAATGCCTGATCCACCCGCACCCCTAAACAATCGGGAGGCCGAGCAGATTGTCATAGGATGTGCCTTGATCGGGGAGGTTTCCGCCATCCTTGAGCCAGGCGATTTCTTCTTACAGGCTCACCAAGACATCTGGCAAAGGATCAAAGAACTCGAAGCCGGAGGCCAACCAGTTGACCTGGTGAGCGTCGGCCCGGCAGTGGGGCTGACCGAGCAGCATCTATTGACACAGGCCGTCAACATTACCCCGTCGCTGACGGCGCTCGAATACTACGAGAGCATCGTGTTCGACCTGTCCAGGCGCAGGGCGCTGATTCAGATAGTTAGCGAAACCGCTAAACAAACGTATCGGCTGGATCAGGGCATAGATCAGATCGTAGGTGAGCACTACACCCGGTTGACGGGGGTGATGCGTGGCATCGGCGGCGAAGCCCGCAGGATGAACCCCGACGCAGTGCTCGACAAGTACCTCACGGCCCTGGCCACGCCAAAGGACGTATGGGGGCTGCGCACCGGGTGGGGGGCATACGACATTGAGTTGGGAGGGGCGCACCTCAGCGAGGTGATCCTGGTCGCCGGCGAGCCCAAGATGGGCAAGTCGATCTGGGCCGTGCAGACTGGGCTTCAGATGGCCGGGGTCAGGTTCTTCGAGGGACAGATGCTCGATGAAGTCCCCGGTGCGATCTTCGAGATGGAGATGACCGAAGAAGCTCTGCAGCGCCGAGCGGCCTGCGCATTGGCAAAGGTATCGGCCCGCAAAGTAATGACCGGCCGACTAGGACATGACGAGCAAATCAGGTTCACCGACGCACTCAAGCGTGTTGTTAGGGCACCGGTATTCGTATCCGACCGGACTGACTGGACGACCGCAACGGTGCAGGTTGAGGTCAGCCGGCTAATCCGGGCGGAGGGCATCAAGTGGGTGGTGGTGGACTACGCCGGACTGCTCAAAGACGAGGCCGACAATCTGGTCGAACGAGAGGTTCAGATCAGCCAACGGCTTCACGACATTGCCAAGCTGGGGGTTGCAGTGCTGGTCGTCGAGACCCTGAACAAGGGCGGGTTCCTGCAAAAAGGACCGGCCGCTGTACGTGGATCGGTACAGAAACTCTATGACACCGACGTACTGCTCTTCCTGGATGCAGCCGAGAAGGGCGGCAACAAAAACCTGAGAACCCTGAGTGTGATCCTGGCCAGAGAGGCGGATCGAGGCATGCACATCCCGCTCCGCATGTTCGGCGATCAGAAGCGCCTAGAGCCCTGGGAGGGATCGCTAGAGGCGATGAGCGCAGAGGAGATTCCTTTCTAAATGGACGCACGACTGAACACCCTTCGTTTCAATGAGGCAAAGCCAGGCAAGCGGGCAATGATGTCATTTGACAGCGTTTCGGAGTATACTGCCTGGAAGATGGACAACATCGGCCGACCTTATCGAGAAGTTGGAACTGTTACTAACCCCGCAAATGGGGCGTACCATGTCTGGATCGTGAGGATACGAGAATGACCTTCTACGACAGACCGGGAAACATTGGCTTCGCTCTTCTGGCCCTGATGATCGCACTGGCCTCGACAGGAATGGGACTGCTCATCGCTGGCCAGAAGTTCAACGTAGGTCCGCTTGCTCCCACTCCCACGCCGACATCAACTCCGACCCCAACAGCGACGCAAGGACCGACGCCAACTCCAACACCAACTAGAACGCCTCAACCTACTCCGACGCCATTACCGCCGATGCCAGAAGAAGCCTGGCCGATTGTGGACGAAGTGGCCGCCGCAATACGTACAGACCCGAGGATCACAGTAGGAAAACTCGCCTATGCGGGCAGATGCAAGAGTGGCGCTCCGCTCAGCGGTATCATAGACCAAATCTGCCTGGGGTGGGTCATACCAGACCTGACCATTCGTCCAGCCGCGGAAGAGACTGATGCCCTCACGGAACTAACTATTGACCTGTTCCGTAGATTGGAGTACGAACTAGGATGGAGAGGGAACGTCTTTGTGTTTTTCATGGCCGAGTCGCCTGATCGAGCAGTTGTGGCTGGGTACAGTTTCTACATGAAGCCTGGCGATCCAACTTTGTGGTACAGTTTCTACCCCGTGTACGAGCCCATCCCATCCCCCGATTGGCTTGCCGGCAGATGACCAACAAACTACTCCTTATCCTGGCCGACCTTCATGGCGGCCACAAGCTGGGCCTACTTCGCCCCGGCACGATGGTTTGGGGCGAGAATGCAGCCGGAGAGGAGATTGAAGTCGAGCTTACCCTAAACCCACTTCAGGAATTTCTCTACGACACCTATCGAGAGAGCCTTGAGTGGGTGTACAGGCTGGCTGCCGGCAGACAGATCATAGTGAAAGTCAATGGTGATGTGACCCAGGGAAAGAAGTACCCGAGGGAGTGGGTGAGCACCAGAGAGTCCGATCAGTTTGCCATTGCAACAGGGTTCCTAAACATGGTGCTCGAAGTGCCTGGCGTAGAGCGCCTGGACTTTGTGATCGGGACGGGAAGCCATGAGTTTGAAGAAGGCAGTGCCCCGTTGATGCTGACCAAAATGCTGCAACCAACAACGTCGATCCCCGTTAGCGTATCAAATCATGCCCTGATAGAGGTCAATGGGGTGGTGTTCGACATTGCCCATCACGGACCACCACCGGGATCACGGCGCTGGCTTGAAGGCAACGGGCTTCGATGGTACACGAACGACATCCAGCAACGTGAGCTCGACCTGGACCGCCGGCCGCCCGATTGGGTCATCCGATCTCATTACCACACAGCAGCCGAGGCCACGTCCGACTATCGAAAAGGAACCACATTCCACAAAACTGGCGGCATCCTGACACCCGGCATGACTGGGCTGGACGCATACGGCCGCCAGGCCACCCGCTCAAAGTACGAGGTCCATGTTGGTGTGGTAGCTTTCGAGATCGACGCAGATGGCAAGACACGCCGGCATTTCCACTTCCAAATCATTGATACCCGCCGAAAGGAAATCATAAGATGAGCAACCCAGACCTGTTCTCGGTAATCGAAGAAGTCCTGTCGAAGCGAGAGAAGACAAGCGGAGAGGGCACCAGGCTGGATCAAGTTGCCGACATCTTGAAGGCGGCCAAGACTAGCGATCTGAGGCTGAGCAGCAGCCAGATTGCATCTATTGCCACCCGGTATTTCGGCGGTAGTATGGATACCGGGGGAGTTGCTCGTCGCATCAGGATACTGGCCAATCAGAACAAGGTGAGGTTCGCAGGCCGTGAGATGAGGCCGAGCATATCCGGGGACATGACTCCCGTTCCTACCTACGAATGGATCACCGAAGAAGATGAATCCTAAGAGAGCGATCCTGGACGTTGACGGCATCCTGTGGGCGCTCACCGCTCCGCCCGGTCCGGTGGCAGTGGCCCTTCACAAGAAGTACAGGGTGCCGCTAGTCGAACCAACCCACTGGAACTTTCACCAAGACTTCTGCACCGACGAGCAGTTCATGGCCCTGGTGAATGAGGCCCATGCGATGCAGATTGCCTTCCCCCCATTCGAGGGGGCGAAGCAACTGATGGAAGTCCTGGACCAGAAGGGATACGAAGTAGTCATAGCGTCGCATAGGATCAAGCAGACTGCACACACCTTGCAGAAGTGGCTCAACAAGTACGAGCTCCAGCCCTACTCTGGGGTGTATTGTGGCAGCAGCAAGCACTTCCTGATCGGAGTGAACGATCTGGTGATTGACGATAGCCCGGCGACAATCGAGTTTGCCCAGAAGGGCGGAGCCCAAGTCCTGTCGTTGAAGTACGCCTACAACGCCCAGGCTATGCAGGGCCTCAACAACGGCACGCCCAACCCAGTCGGGTTCGACAATCTAGAGGAGATTGCAACATGGATCAGAGCACACTAAAGCCCGGCGACGTTGAAATTCTTGAGAGTGCCAGAGCAGCTAACGGCCAGTGGTTCGAGGCCATTATGCTGGCAGCCGAGATCATGGCAGAGCGGCGCAAGAAGTGGTCGGGCACCAAGAACCCCTACGCCAACTTCATCAAGCTGGCCCAGGCCGAACACACTACGGTTGAAGTTGCATTTCATTGGACGCAATCGCTCAAGATGACAAGGGACTCAGAGAGTGAGGCCACCGAGGATAGCCAGGTAGACACCAGCATCGACAAGACCAACTACTCGGCACTCGAAGCCGGCTGGCGGTTGATGCCCAACGTGGACAAGATCGCAGCCATGCTTGATGTCGGGCCGTGGATTGACAGCCGACTTCTGCGTGCCTGGACTATTGTGGAGCCCGAAACAAATGCCAAGCTACAGTAAGCAGCAGCAGGTAGGCAAGGAAGCCAAAGACCCGAGCGAAGGATCGAAGCCGACCAAGGCCAAGGTTCGGCCCGCCGATCTGCTGCGAGGAATCCTGCACTACTACCGCAAGCAGATGGGCGATTGCTACATGGCAGTCGAGATCGGACTGGACCAAGATCGCCGGGTGGATGCGTTGCTGATGCGATACTTCAAAGACCCCATAGCCTTCGAGGTCAAGCTGACTAGGGCTGACTGGGTGACTGAACTCAAGGACCCGACCAAGCACGTGCCGGCGAGGGACCTGGCCGGGCAGCTTTACTTCGTAGCCCCCGCTGGTATAATTGACGAGGAGGAATTGCCGCCGGGGACAGGGCTGTTTGTGGTCAAGCCCTTCACCCATCAGGTGAAAAAGATCAAGGCAGCAGACAAGAAGAGCCCGACACCGATAGACTGGGCAACTGCGGCCAGGATTGCAGCAGGAGCGTTGAGGGCGGCAGAGCAGGGCATCACCTAACATCGGGGCCGGTGCTTGACGGATAGAGGCGATCCTGACGGACGCCATCTCCCCCTTTATCGGGAGCCAACGACACCGACCCCGATCTGAGAGGATGACCAAGTGGGACAATCGCAGAAGAGACGAGCACTGGAAGCCAGGCTGGAGCACGAAGTCAAGACGAAGAACCAAGCATCCTTGATGGAGCAGGTCATGGATGCGAACGCCAAGTTCGCCCGGACCCACAGGGAACTGGTCAAGTACGTCCTGATGTACCAGCTTAGGTTCCGGCTGACGATGGCCATAGCGATTGGCCTTGGTATCCTGGCCCTGGTGTGGAGATCACGATGAGACCTTGGAGCGACATGGTGAAGATTCACGACAACATGCCCGAGCAGTGCATGAACCCCGAGAAGTCGTTGGTATCCAGGGCAAGGTATAACAGCGGGCCTGGACTGATCGCATCGGTGGTGCTGGTTTCGCCCCTCATTCACATCGACGTGAATGGCAAAGAAGAGCACGCTGTAGCGATTCCCCTTCAGTTCATGTTGGTGATGAACTGATGGACAAGGAACGTCTGATCTCCGAGCTCTACTTCGCAGCCAAGGAAATGCTTGACTCTCTGGAAGAGGGCCACGATCCGAGAGATTTGACTGAGCTCGAAGAGCAGGCCATGTTTCGGCTGAGGGCGGCAGTGGAAAGGTTCGCAGATGCAAATGTCAATAGATCGAAGTGAGTGCATCGTGTGGGGCGGCTAGTTGGGGTAGACCACCACACCATAGCAGCCATAAGAGACGGGAGAACATGGTCATGGATATAAACTTCGATCCAAAACAAATCACATCGTGGGATGTTGGAACTTCAATTGGTGTGGAGTTGAAAGCCAACCTGGACCAAACTCATATTTCTCTCGGTGTGCTGGCCAATACGCTGTGCCCGACCCGCAAGGCCGGCAACCCGCTATGGAAGAAGGACGAGGGCCAAACCCTAACGGCCCTGGCATCTGCAATCGGTGTAGATCGAACCTGGCTCAGCAATGCAGCGAGCAACGCCAAGTTCTGGGAGGATCACCTGGATCAAATCCCAGTGCAGGCCAGCATTGGTCAATTGAATGCAGCCCGCAAGCTGGTCGATTGGAAGCCGGGCAAGAAAGTAACAGCGGCCATGCGAAAGGAAGCAGTCCGCTATCTGCAAGGTTTGATCGAGCCCGACGAAGCCGAGGAGCCCGAGCCCCTGGACTTTGTGAGGGTAGCCCGGCGTAAGCTGGCCAAGGCGCTGCTCGGAGAGCCGGCGCTGTCATCGAGTGACAGCACTCTGGTCGAGAAGGCCAAGGACAATCTCGATGTTGTAGTGAGCAGGCACGATGACTAGGCGAGCCTACGAGCAGTTGATCGACGGAGAGCCAGAAAGTTTTGTGGTTGGAGAATACAGCACGGAGGCTTGCTGTGATTGTGGGGCTGTTCACCAACTGAAGATGGAAGTCATTGAAAGCGAGAACGGATCAATTCGCAAGGTACTCGTCCGCCGGTGGAAAGATGCTCGACGAACTGCCCAGACACGCCGATGGATGAAGAAGAAGCGGGAAGGGATGTTCGAGAGATGAGCACCAAAAGAGTTGGTCATAAGACCAAGAGAGTTGGTGGTCGGAGACCCGACATCGTGACCGATGCTGAGGTTGAGCACGACCAGAAGAACCACAAGTCTTGGCGTGAGCGGGCCGGCAAGCGACTGGTATTCGGGTCATGGCCCGAAATGCCGTGGAGGCGAGGAAACAATGAAGCCAAGTAGGGGCCACATCTTCCTTTGCTGGAAGCACGCCGAGGCTATAGGACTCGATGACCTGTTCCTGTCTTCAGCCGGTCAACTCTTTGGCGACTGCTCAGTCTGCGATAGGAAGGACGTTGCAGTAATGCAGATCGAGAAAGGCCGCTACGACAAGATGCTGATTGAGGACCCGAAGAACGATGGTTGATAGAGATGGCCGACACCATAAGCTCTTGACCGGTAAGTACATCATCGTATCCTCGACCGAGCCGCTGTTCGAGGGCACTGTGATATGGGCCGACCGGGTAAGAACCGACATAGCGGGTGCAGTGTTCTCGGGCGGTGACATCGTTATGCACGTCGAGACGGGCACACTATACAGGATGCAGTATTACGAGGCGCTGCGCCAGGAGAGGATCGAGCCCGACGTACTGACGCAGTTGCAGCGCCGGCGAGCAAACAAGTGGCGGCTCGAAGCCTGGCCCCAAAGGGGCCATCGGAAAGGGATAGGCTCTACCAAGGCAAAGAGGAAGCTGCCAGACCCGCTGTAATGGCTTGCGCCCCCTGCGCTTTCAGGGGATAATGAGTAGTCACGATCAATCGTGAGGAGAAGAACAAATGGACAGCACGGACAGTAAGAAGTTCTACCGAAGTAAGACGTTCTGGTTTGCCCTGCTCTACCTCCTGGTGTCGGTCGCCGGCGTCTTCGGATTTGCCGGATACCAGCCATCGGCAGATGCGCAGGAGATTGGCAGCGTGGTATCCGCATTCACGTTCTTGCTTTTGCGTTTGGTGACCAGCAAGAAGATCACCCTGTAGTTGTGAGGGGCGGGTCGAGGGTGATAGTAGTTACATCCGCCCTCGACCCGAGTTCAATTAGGAGGCAGACATGGCAGTACGATACCTAGAACAAGCACTAATCATCCCCGACGGGGCGACCACAAGCGCCTCCGGCATAGTTGCTGGCGCACTTGGGGTGGGGCTTGTCGTGCCGGCCGGACTCTTGGGGACTGCACTGGCCCCCGAGATGTCGTTGGACGGCATCACCTGGCTGCCGTTCTTCGATGACGACGGAAACGCCCTGGTAATCGTGGTAACAGCGGCGGCTCGTTTCATTCGACTTGTGCCACAAGAGTTCGCTGGCTTCGGCCGCATTCGATTCGTGTCCAATGCTGCCGAAACAGGCGGCCCCCTGACCCTGACGTTGATCTTGCGGGCGGAGTAACATGGGCCACTTAGAGCCTTCCACTACTCAGCGGGAGCTCTCGCTTTTCGGGGACATTCCGGCTTTTGTGCCTGCCCCTCCGCCGATCCCCATACTGATTCGAGATGCCTTCACGGCCGCCAACGGCACCGAGATCATTGGCCACGTGCCCGATGTAAACGTACCGGCTGGTGCATGGGCTCACTCACTCGGGGTGGGATACATTCAAATACAGAACAACCAATTAGCTTATGTGAGCGCAGACGTGGGTGTCAATTCTCCGGTTTGGATCGAGGCCGGGCAAGCCGACTTGCTGCTGGCCCAGATCACCATTAGCGTCATACCCATCGGCGGCACCGGCGGTGTTGCAGTGTCCTTGAGGTCGGCTCTGAATAGCTACGGAATTATGCTTGACGTGGACCCCTCTGGTATTGTACGACTACGGCGATCAAGCGACGAGATGATTCTGGATGCGTCGGCAGCAGGTGCGGCCGCAGTAGGGGACGTGCTGAGACTGAGGATGGTTGGAAATGTTTTCACTGGCTTCGTCAATGCGATAGCTCTACTCTCGGCCACCGAGGCTTTTGGGGTTGGGCGGACTGGAGCCGGCGTTCGTTTTCTATGGAACGCAGGCCCCAAGCCGGCGCTTGATGATTTCGTTGTGAGGAACATAACCTAGAATGGGGAGAGGGCAGTGTGTCCAGCAGGCCAGATATGTATTGCGGAGGGCTTGTACTACCTGGTCTTGATCGGGTTGATGGCGTGCATCTGCATCATTGCAAGCATCTTGAGTCCGCCGCTGAAGCCGATCAGCGATGAAGAACAGAAGGCCAGGCAAGAGAAGCTGAGGCCGAAGAAGGAGAAGGACGATGGCAAAGGGAACGATACCAAGCCAGGGCCGCCGGCAGCCGCAGGATAGCAGCGGACCCTCGATCTTCCAGCAGTTCGTGGATGCAATAGGTCCGATGCTGATGGGATTAGTGGGCACCCCCGGCGGGACCCGGCCGATGTCCTCTGGCCCTGTGCGTGGCAACACTTCGCTGCAGCAGTTCGGCAACCGTATGCCCTGGAGTGACTTCGATAGATTCTTCTACCCCGACCGTGGTAGTCTGATCGACCGGGCCAATGCAGCGGCCCGAGCTCGGGGCGCATCACCGAGACAATTCAACCTAAACAGCCCGTACCGTCTCCCGTACTACGCTCAAGAAGGAACGGCCAACCCGCTGTTCGAGCAGACCGGCCCGCCAGGATCAAGGACTGCGGCTGCGCAATCCTTCTGGCGCAATAGACTACAGCAAGGGGGCCAGGGTCCTCCCGGTCAGCCGTTCTACTCGCCTGAGCAACGGAGGATTATGGCTGGTGGAGGCCGTGGTGCTCAAGGAACAAACGCCCCCGCCGGTCAGGCGCTTGGTGGTCTTGGCGGCGTGACGTTTCCTGGTATGGAGTACCTGGATCGGTTTATCGCAACAGGAGCGAGCCCCGAGTTGAGTGCCATGAGTAGGGAGCCGAGCGTCTTGGACCGCCTTGGTATTGGTGGGGGCCGGGAGAACTTCATTCCCTCCTGGTTGGAGAGAGCGTTCGGTGAGTTGGGTAGCGGGTACATCGACCAGACCTTCTCTGACCTTGGATCAGATGAGCGCCTTCCCGCCTGGCTGCGACGAATAGCAAGTCGGGCGCCAGGTCAACCCCAACTGTAATGATCCGTAAGATCGTCTGGGACATCCTCATCAACCAATGTGACATCCACTGGCAGTGGAGCAAAGGCACTGGCATCCATACCATTGGCATCGACATCTTCAGTGAGAAGCCATCAAGCTGGGGCTTCGCTCTATGCTTCCTGGTTGGCAATCTAGTGTTCGTATGGGGGTGGGTGTGAATAAAAACCTGATCCGCTACGTCAAGCGTGGACCCTACGACGACATCAGCACGCCCTATGCGGCATACGCCCCGCTGGTGCCTCACCTAAAGAAGTGGATGATTGGGCTTCAACCGATAGTTTGGGAGTCGGCACCGTCGGAGGGCGGCGGCAAGCTGGTCGAGATGCTTGAGGCTAGTGACTTCAACGTGACCTGGAAGCCATACCCGCCGTTCGACTTCTTTGAATGGCAGCCCGACCTCTGGCATGTCCAGGTGACGAACCCGCCGTTCTCGATGAAGGCCAAGTGGGTGAAGCGGTCGGTCGAGCTCGACAAACCCTTCGCCCTGCTCCTGCCTGTTACCGCCCTCGGGTCCCGCAACGTCAACAAGTGGATCGACGGCTGCGAGATCATCCTGTTCCCCAAGCGGATCGACTTCACCGGTGGTGGAGCTCCCTGGTTCTCGGTGATGTGGCTGACCAAGGGGCTGAAGATCGGCAAGGGGATCACGGTTGCGGACTAGAACACAAGAGCTAATTGACTCTGGCCACTGAGATGATACAATCGTGGGCGATGAAACGATTAGGGTCTTCCAAAGGAAGCGCAAGTGACGTGCCCAGGCCAGAGCGTATGGTACAGCCAACGTCAGCCCTAATTCACCGCATCAAGATTTGGATGTTCTTCAACGGCCTACTCAAGAAGTGGCCAGGGAGATAGCATGCTGTACGAAGTGCGGCACGATTCGCCATTCATCAAGATGAGAACCGTCGTAACCTGGCAGCAGCTTCCGACATGGGCAAGGGAAGCCATAGCCGACGACGGCAAGTACGCATCCCTATCCCTGTTCGTTTCCGGCAAGGAGCTCGGCGACCAGAAGGTAACGAAGATCACCGCATTGGTTGGGGAATCGGAGGTAGCATGACCGAGACGCTTCGCCATTACGTGACCCTGTACGTGCCCCAGAACACCCGAGTTGGCTACGCCACCTACAAAGAGGCAGCCAAAGACTTCGCTGAGTTTGCCGGCGGGGCAACTGTTACCCGAGGCGAGGGCTGGTGGAAGGGCAAGCAAGAGCTCGTCTCGATGGTCAAGTCATTCGTTGGGATGGATGACCTCTACCAGCTTGAGATCATTGCCAAGGGATGGGCCAGGAAGCTGATCGACATGGGTGAAGAAACAGTCGCTATTGAGTCCAGCTATCGAGGAGTTACCGTCTTCGATCTGTATACAGCCGAGGACCTAAAGTACGTGGGCAAACAATGAGTCTCTTCATTGCAGTCAACGAAGCAAAGTATGGCCCCCAGATCAGGTCATTCGCAGTGGGCGATGTTGAATCCTGGTACTTCTTCCCAGCCAGCCCGGCCGGAGTGAATGAGGACGATGACGACTATCTCGCCGTCAACAAGCTGGTAATCGAACTCGGCCAGGGCTACAAGGGGGAGCGGGGGACCTTGTTCTTCACTGGTCTGGCTGCCGAGATCGTGCGGGATGAACTGCTCGACTACTCCAAGATGGTGACTGTGTATGAGCCCGAGCCTACCAAGACCGCAACGACCGCAGGCCCACAGACAGGGCTGGAGGACTAGGGTGCGCTTTCATATCTACCTCGACGATCATGAGCAACCGGGATTGGTCGAGGCATCTACGAACGCTATGGCTTGCAAGCGGTGGATTGAGAGCAATCGCTATCCACGGCCAGGCGAAGTGATAAGAGCCAAGAGACATAATGAGAAGGCCGAACAAGAATGGCTGCACTTCATAGAAACGGAGGGACGCTAACATGCAGTGGCACATCTACGTCAACGGAACAATGCAGACCGGGATGGTCGAAGCAGAGGATCGCCTGGCCGCAGTCGAGACCTGGCTGGCGGAGAACCCAGGTGAGCACGATGGCCTGGTGTGGGCGCAGAGCCACATCGCATACAACGCCCGGACCCGGCGCAATGTCAGTCGGAGCCCGGCCCCTGCTCGCCAACTCGCAGCGAAACCCGTGGGGGGTAACGCACCTAGTGACGAGCAGGAGCCGGAGGCCGACCGCCCATTGTCGGCAGCATTCGACGAGCACTTCCTGAATGGAGACGACGAGCAGCGTTGTATGCACGGCAAGACCGTAAGCGAAGCCTGCTGGGAATGTGACAACGATGCCACTATGCCCGAAGCAGACCTAATCGAAATGAATGGAGGAGACGTTAGAGATGGTCAAGATAGCTGATCCGAACGCAGGCAGAGAGAAAGACGTACTTTGGGCAGAGTGGTCAGACACGCTTGAGTGTCCGGCATTGCACGCCTGCCCAGAGCCGCACCACCTGGTAGTTATCACCAGCCTAGAGGGGCTCCCCATCGGGTTCACCCTGGCTTTCCAGGTGAAGGATAAGGAAGGCAACGTCATCAAGACAGCGACCCTTGACCTGGGCTTCCCGATGATTGCTGAGCTTGTTGCTGCGATGGGCGATCTCGGCATAGGCATTATGCCCAATGGCCATATGTTCGATCTCGAAGAGCTCAAGAGAGCAGCACTTGCGGCCGCCATGCCCGACAGTAAGGGAATGATCCAATGAGCCCGTCACAGAGAGGCCGCCAGATCGCCGGGATCGAAGAGTCTCAGACCGTGATCCCGAGTGGTGGCGGCTGGAATACCTGTTACGTCTGCGGCAAGGTGATCGCCGGCCGGGGCTACGACGACCAGGGCAAGGGACGCCGGCACGCAGACTGTGAGATGGACCCGAGCGTGACGAACACGGTCAAGGTCTACATCGCCAGCACTCAGGGAGGCAGCTAGATGTTGTGGGCAAGGTTCGCTCTGTGGGCAGCGATCATCGGCAGCGGGTACACTTTCTCGATCCTTGGACCCGAGCTAGGCTGGCCGCCCACCGCAGTCTGCGCTGTCAGCCTGATTGTGGGTGGGGCACTGTTCTACGTCCTGGCCAACCTGGGGAGACGGCGATGAGCATGCTGAAGCTGCGTCTGTCCGATGACAGGGCCGTGCGGGAAATCTTCACTGATGACGTTGAGATCGAAGTCTTCCGGGAAGAAGAAAAGCTAGGGTCCGTCAGGATCAGTGGGATCACGGATCAGACAGCTTTGATCGTGCTTGGTAGAAACGGCGAGACCAAGGCCGTGACCTGGGAGAGGAAGGGACTGTGATGGCAGCCAAGACCCAGGTCAAGCGATGTAAGTATTGCGGACGCATGTCACTGAAGTCATACGCCAAGTACCATTCGTGTGAACAGGGAGTCACCTGGTTTCCCCATGCCAAAGAGCGTGAGCAGGCCAGGCTGAGAAGGCAAGGCCGGGCGTGAGCGGACCAAAGACTGAGCTCGGCGTCTCGATCCAGCAGCAGCCCAGGCCCTACTGCCCGAAGTGTGGGGCGCAGATGTGGCTGAGAATACCGAAGCCCGCCGACGACTGGTTCACCTTCTGGGGATGCAGCCAGTACCCAGAGTGCAAGGGATCGCTGGACATCAACATGCACAGCGGGGAGCCGATGGAACAGGAAAGAGAACGTGGCTGATCTAACAGTCAAACAGCGCCAGTTGTTAGTCATGCTGGCCCAAGGCCGCAACTTCAAAGAGATTGCTGTGGTCGAGCGAGTGTCATCCAGGTCGATCTATGCCAGGACAGCAACGCTCTACCGCAAGCTGGGCTGCGAGCGGAGCCCGGCCAATGCAGTTCACATAGCGTGGCAGAAGGGGATACTCCCCTAGGAGAGTGTGAAGATGAGTGAGCAAAGCATCATGGAGAGACGCGCCAAGTTCGTCTACGACGCCGCGAGGCTGGCGGCGGAGGCGGCGGGAGCACCGATCATCCCGGTCACGTGGGACGAGCGGGAAGACGCATTCCGCATCCAGTTCTTGGATGTCATTGACCGCCAGTGTGGGCCACACAGATCACGTTCGCCAGAAGAACTTCATGGCTCTTGGATGCAGGCCTATTTCGCGATGGGGTGGGTTCACGGCGGGCAATATGACCGGGACGCCAAGACGCATCCTGACCTAGTTCCCTATGCCGACCTCGGCCAGCTGGAACGGGACAAGGATGCCGTGTTTGTGGCCCTCTGCGAGATCGCTCGCCAATGGATTTATGATGCCGTCCAACAGGAGGGAAGATGAGTGAGTCACAAACACAAGACCAATTTGATGCCAGCCAAGCACTAGAGGACTTCGAAAAGCTTACGGTTGCCTTCACCTTCAACAATGATGGGGGCGTGAGACTTTTTCAGTCGTGGTGGCATTATGCAGGCCGAGAGTTTTTTAGGGGCTGGTTGGTAGAGGTTGAGGCGGGCGAAATTGAGCCCTAGAAGGAGCAGGAAGATGAGTGACTTAGCGCGCAACCTGTCAATTGCAATCTGTCTATTCCTAGCGTTTGCTGTACTAATTGCCTTTCTTCCGGAGCAGGAGGGAAGATGAGTGAGTTCACACTAGGGAAAGCTATCCGCTGTGCAAGGGTCAACCGTATTCGGGCCGCCGATCTTGAGCGATGGGGGGCCGCAGTCATGGCCCTCGAAGCCAAGCTGGAGGCGATGGAACTAGTACGTCGAGCAGCGCAGAAGTTCGTTGATATGCGTTTCCCACCAGGTATCGCGGGTCAAGATGATCGTGGGCATCCGCTGAGCTATGAGGGTGTTGCACGCCAAGATTTGCGCCAAGCGATTGCCGCCGCCCAGGAGGAGAAATGAACTGCGGAATAGAATGGGGATATACTGATGAATGCGAGGCGGTATCTCATCCAATGACTTTAGAAGAGCGGCGGGTTTGGTTTGACGAGAGGCAAGCTACGTCACTGATGATAGACATTATTGACGACGTGGGCTTCGGACTCGACCAAATTTTGGTGTGGTTTGATGAGCTAGAAGCGGCAGATCGAGCGCGGGATGCTGTAGAACCGGGCGGAGATGGTACAGGGGACATACCTACACCTTTACCCCCCTCAAATGGACCGGCGGGGGGATGAAAATTTATTTGATTGGGAGCTTGAGAAATCCTACAGTACCAGAGCTAGGAAATGAACTAAGACTACTAGGATATGATGTCTTCGATGATTGGTATGCCGCGGGGGAGATAGCCGATGATTCGTGGAGAGACTATGAGAAAGGGCGCGGGCATAACTTTCAGCAGGCCCTAAATGGATATGCCGCGCATCATGTCTTTGATTTTGACATATATCACCTAAACCAGTCCGATATAGGTATCCTACTACTTCCGGCGGGTAAAAGTGGACACATGGAGTTAGGGTATCTCATAGGGCGGGCGCGTCCCTGTTACATTGTGTATACAGAAGAACCGGCGCGGTTTGACGTTATGTACCTAATGGCAGATAAGGTTTTTGCCTCAACTAAAGAGCTATTAGACCATCTAAAGGGGCTTGACAAGTAGGCAAAATATGGTATAATAAGGGTACATAGGGAGTTAAATCCCTGCTAAGCCCTTGCCGAATCATGGGGTCGCTCCCATGGCCTAGGAAGTGGGTAGGTAGGTTTCGCGACCTGCCGGCCCCCCAAGATAGTCAGCGCACCGGCGGGTGCATGCTCTCTGACTGGCTGGTTTAACAAGTTCGAGTGGGTGATGCCAGAGGTTACGATGCGTGCAGATCGCCGCGGGTAACTCCTCTGATGATTCCATGGCCAGGGTTCCATTTGAACCATCCCGACCTCAAAGTAGTGTTCGTGGTTATGTCTCGGTGAAACTCCGGGACCGGCCTCTCGCGAGATTGGTGTAGTGGCAGCACAAACGTCTCCAAAACGTTTTGCAGGGGTTCGAATCCTCTATCTCGTGCCTGTCTATGGTTGGACGTTAAACTCACCTAGAGGCCCCGCGGCCAACCTCGAAAAAATACCGCGGTTACATTCTCAGATATCACAATGGCCGTGAATTCGCCTGTTAAGCGAAACTATGTAGGTTCGAATCCTACTCTGAGAGCCTAGGTAGATGTAGCGGAATCCGAACCGCTACATCTACCAACAACTATCGGAGGTTGATATGGACTATAAAATTTCGACCGAGTATGATGGAAAGCCTAGAAAACTATTTAGTAAAAAGTGTATTGTTTGTGGTAATGAGTTCTGGACGCCCAAACATATGTTTTTAAAAAGAAAATCATGCTCTAGAAAATGTGGGAAAAAATCAAGAAGTATACGAATAACTTGTGCTTGGTGCAAAAAAGAAATATGGAGAGCGCCCTGTAAAATTAAGAAGTTTATGTTTTGTTCTAGAGACTGTAAAGAATTGGCACAATCAATAGAAGGTGGCGAAGCCTTTAGCACAATGAGACCCTATCATTATAAAGATGGTCTAAGTGCCTATCAAAAACGAGCTAAGAAAGTTTATGGGAAGAAATGTAATAGATGTGGATACAGTAAAAATGAGGCAGCACTTCAAGCCCACCACGTAGATTATGATAGATCAAATAACTCCATAGAAAACTTAGAGATTCTATGTGCTAATTGTCATGCAATAGAAACTTGGGGGTAACAGGCATAGGGCCGAGCGTCACTTGCAATGATTGCTGGGTGGGAGCATTTCCCACTACCTCCACCTGATGCACTCGTAGCTTAACGGATAAGCGTTTCGCTTCGAACGAAAAGAATGGGGGTTCGATTCCCTCCGAGTGCTCCTATGATCTCAATTCGGAGATCAGCGCGGGTCGATGGCTCCGCCGCGGTTCAAAACGGGGGCCCATCTTCTCGTAGCCCAATGGAAGAGCGTTGCCCTGCGAAGGCAAAGATTGCGCGTTCGAGTCGCGCCGAGAAGACCTGATGCCGTCGAAGCACATATGGATGTGCGGCGGTTTTGTAAACCGCAGGAAGCGAGTTCGACTCTCGCCGATGGCTCCATGCCCGAGTAGCTCTAAATGGCAGAGCGGCCCTTTCGTAAAGGGCAGGTTGGCGGTTCGATTCCGCCCTCCGGCTCCATGCTATCGTGGTCAAGTGGTCAAGACACCTTCTTGGTAAGAAGGGAATCCCGAGTTCGAATCTCGGCGGTAGCTCCTGTGCGAGCATCGTCCAATGGTAGGGCCTTAGCCTTCCAAGCTAATGATGGGGATTCGAATTCCCCTGCTCGCTCCTGTGCGTCCATAGTTCAGCGGTTGAATGTCTCGTTGCCAACGAGAAGATCGCGGGTTCGATTCCCGCTGGACGCTCCTGAAATTGGTACTTGACAAATTCGGAAAGTGCGGTATAATAAGGATACATTGGGAGATCATCTAGAGGCAGGATAGCTGACTTTGAATCAGCCCACGCAGGTTCGACTCCTGCTCTCCCAGCCTAGACTTTAATAATCTTTCGATCCGTTAAAGACTGAGGTCAAAAATGGATAATGCAAATAAGAAAAGAGCAGAACAATTAGGAATGCCATTTGGTACAGCTGCCAATCGACTTAGGAAAGAAGTATTATTTTCCTTACTTAAACGACATAACGAAAACATCTGTGCTAGATGCAAAAAAGAAATAGAAAATGTAGAACAATTGTCCCTGGAACATTTAGTTCCATGGTTGGATAGTGATGATCCTATACGAATGTTCTTTAATATTGATAACATAGCATTTAGTCATATGTATTGTAATGTCAGTGCAGCAAGAAGAGTAATAGGACCTAGAACAAGCCACGGAACAATGTCTAGATATAATAATAACTGTCGTTGTGATAAATGTAAACAATCATATACAGAATATAGACGACAACGTAGAGAAAACGGATTTCGTTCATAACATTATAGAGTAGGCGAACGGTAAGCCCCTTCTCTCTGAAAGAAGAGATTGGTGGTTCGAATCCACCCTCTATAACCATGCTCTCGTAGCTCAACGGATGAGCAGCTAGCTTCTAACTAGAAGGATGGGCGTTCAAATCGCTCCGAGAGTACCTGTAACACATAGGGGAATAGCGCAGTGGTCAGCGTACTCGGCCTGGAACCGAGTGGCCGGGGGTTCGAATCCCTCTTCCCCTACCATGGAAGGTAGCGCCGATGGCGGCGAGCAGTCTTGAAAACTGTGCTACGGGGTAACTCGTAAGGGTTCGATTCCTTTATCTTCCGCCTGACTCAGACTAGGTACCGACTGTTAGATAGTGCAAACAGTAAAGGTTGTGTGCAAAGCCAAGTCAACATGGTCTCGTTAGTCTAGTGGACAAGACGCGGCGCTGTGAACGCCGAGAGAGGATTTCGAATATCCTACGGGACCCCTGATTCAATTAATGGCGGAGGCCAATGATGGACAACAGCAACAGGAAAAAATATGAACAATTGGGCATGCCTCTTGGAACAGCTTCGGGAAAATTGCGCAAAGCAATTATGTTTCAATTACTACAGGAATTGGGTAAAGACAATTGTTTTCAGTGTGGCAAAGTAATAGAAAGTATAGACAATCTTTCAATTGAGCATAAAGTTCCATGGTTAGATAGCAATGATCCAGTTGCGGTATTCTTTGATCTTAATAACATAGCCTTTAGTCATTTAAAGTGTAATCTTTCAGCGATGCGTCCCTGGAACAAAGGAAATCTTACGCACGGAACTAATGGATATAAGCATGGTTGTAGATGTACTACATGTAGGATAGCAGCTAACACATATAAGAATGAATATAGACGAAACGGCGGTGTTCATTAATAATATATGCAATCTTAGCCTTAGTGGTTAAGGCGTCCGATTGAAGCTCGGAAGAACTCAGTTCGAGTCTGAGAGATTGCACCTGTGGCCGTGAATTCCTAATGGCAGGGAGCCCGCCTGCAAAGCGGGTTGAACCCGGTTCGAATCCGGGCGCGGCCTCCATGCTCCTATGGCGAAATGGTTATCGCACCACTCTCTTAAAGTGTGAGTTGGTGGTTCAAGTCCACCTAGGAGCACCATCCGGGCTTGGCGTAATCGGTAAACGCAGGTGACTCAAAACCACCTTCCTCGTGAGTGGGGGTTCAAATCCCTCAGCCCGGACCTGAAGGGAGAGTAAAATAAAGATAGATTGGGACGCCGTTATTGCAATAGGACTTTTAGTATTTGTAGTTGGTTGGGCCGGGTTTTGTTGGATTCTATTTTTTACAGGAGCAATACCCTTTTTCGCGGCTTTGTATGGAACGGCTCCACTAGCATTATATGGTTTAATAGTAGCATCGGCTTTGGTTAATTAAATCCCGCCGTACTCCAATGGCAGAGAGAGTCGGCTTAAAACCGATACAGTGAGAGTTCGAATCTCTCGGGCGGGACCTGTGCAGTTGTGGCGGAACGGTATACGCTCCAGTCTTAGAAACTGGTGACTTCGGTCGTGGAGGTTCAAGTCCTCTCAACTGCACCATGCGTCCGTAGGTGAATGGCACACCAGCGGTCTTTTAAACCGCACAGTGGAGGTTCGAGTCCTCTCGGGCGCACCTTGGGATCGTAGGCTAGGGGCAAGGCCAACAGGTTTTCACCCTGTGGACACGGGTTCGAGTCCCGTCGATCTCACCTGATCCCCCCGCTCGATTCGTCGGACGGGACCTGTACCCTTGAAATACTCCGAGTAGGAGACAGGTGTGGACGATGTATAAAAGGGTAAGAGAATATCGTCTAGTATTTTGGTCTCGTCGTATAGTGGAAAGTACATGGCCCTCTCACGGCCAGGACCGGGGTTCGACTCCCCGCGAGATCACCTGACAACCAAGCCGTTGCGGAGGAAGTAAGACTTCCTTCGAGGAACTTCAGGACACTTAGAGCAGCCGGTGGCGGCAACAGTGACGATTCCCGAGAGGGAGTGAAACGGGCGACAGCGCCGGTAGTGCAACCTCAAACATGGTAGACCTGCTCGGTCGAGTCCAAGGTAGAGGGCACCAGTCAGGTAAAGCTGCGGGCGGGTTGGAATAACCCGAGACAGATGACGGCATAAACAGAATCCTGGGTATGGTTGTTAATACGGAAGGTTGTCAGAGAGGCTAATCGAGGGGGTTTGCTAAACCCCTGCGGGGTAACTCGCACACAGGTTCGAATCCTGTACCTTCCGCCTAGTAGTACCCCCGCCGAGCACGACGGTAGTGCAACCGTCTGATACGCGGCAGGTAACAGGTTCAATTCCTGTGGCGGGGACCATAGACCCTGGCCGGTATGGTAATCGGAGGCCGTCTTATAAGCGGTCAGTAAGTCCGTTCGATGCGGATAGGGTCTACCTAGGGTGTGATTGAGTCTGCCCCGCCCGATTAATATGAGTGCACGAGTATTAATAGCAAGAGGACAGACTCACATGGATTGTTAGAGGAGAGGCCGTCCTCGGTTCCCTGTCAAGGAACATATCACGGGTTCGAATCCCGTACAGTCCGCCTGAGTTCGCCGGTGTCCGCTACCGGGATAAGCAGATCAACGGCACGGCGAACTTGTAATGCCCGCGTAGCTCAACGGTGGAGCAGCAAGCCTACACCTTGTTGGATGGGGGTTCGAATCCCTCCGAGGGCACCATGGATGGTTATGCAAGTGGATAAAGCAAGCTGTCTGTAAAACAGTGGCCTTCGGGCTTCGGCGGTTCGAATCCGTCACCATCCACCATCCTGAGATAGCATAGTGGTTATGCGCCCTGCTCATAACGGGGAACAGGTCAGTTCGAATCTGGCTCTCAGGACCTTGCGGGGTAGAGCAGTGGTAGCTCGCGAAGCTCATAACTTCGAGGCCCTGAGTTCGATTCTCAGCCCCGCTACCTATTGACTTTTGGCTAAATCGTGGTAAAATATAGTTATAAGGATGATGATGTGGAAAAATTCGCAAGGTTATTAGCATGGGCAGACGCGCATCAGGTAAGGATCGTATTAAAAATGATCCCGGACCAGAGGCCGTCTGTTTTTGTTATCGAAGCACAAGTCCCTAGGCCCGCAGCCGGTAAGGATTATTTTCAGTTTGTTCGCCGACGGGGCAAAACCATTGAGGAAGTTAGCGGCGAATTTTTGAAAGCAGTAGAATGAAATATGACAAAAGACTTTACCCCTTTCAGCGAGAAGGCGTTAGATTTATTCAAGAGTCAGCCGGACGGTGTATTCTCGGCGATGAAATTGGTCTTGGAAAAACCGTACAAACTCTTTGCTGGTTACAGATGCGGAAAGACATTGGTAGGACACTGGTGGTCGCACCAGCAAATGTTATATTTAAGTGGAAAAGAGAGATAGAAACGTGGACAACCCGACGGCCTCAACTGATCCTTACTATGAAGGGTATAATTCCGAGAGCGGAAACTCTAATTTGCAGTTACACGATCATGGCCGGGCGGTTCAAAGAATTAAGAGCATTAGACTTCGATCTAGTGATATGGGACGAAGCACATTATTTGAAGGGCAATCGCAAGAAGACGAAGAGAGTGGCAGCTTCTCTCCAGTTAAAATCGCCGTTCGTCTTATTCTTGACCGGGACACCGTTCTTGAATCGCCCTATCGAACTGTTCAATCTGTTAGACATGGCTCAGCCGGGGAAATGGAGTCTCGGGAGTTATGGGACCAGATATTGCGGCGGCTTCGACTATTGGGAAGGTCCGTTGCAGGGAGCAATGAACCTGTTAGAATTACAATCACGGTTGAAGTCGGTGATGATCCGCCGGCTGAAGAGAGAAGTACTGACGGAACTTCCTAAGTTACAGAGAGTGGTTGTGCCCGTAGTAGTAGGGACAGCGGAGTATAAGGAAGCACTTAAGAACCTCAATCGAACAAATGCCATGACAAAGATTATGGATGCGTGGCATGTGCTTGGACGAGAGAAAGCCAAGATTGCTGTAGAGTGGACGAAGGAATTCTTTGAGCAGAGCGAACCCGGAACAAAGTTGGTTCTGTATGCTCATCACTTAGATGTCATGGATTATCTTGACACGGAGCTAAGACAATATGGAACCTTCAAGATTAGCGGTGAAGTTCCTCCAGCCAAGCGAGACGCACTCATCCTCGGCTTCCAGAGTGGAGCTAGCCCACGAATTGCAATCATTAATAAAGCGGGAGGAGAAGGAATTGACCTATTTGGAGTCGGCGGTATTGACAGCAGTAATATTCTCTTTGTTGAACGTCAGTGGACCCCAGCCTTAGAAATGCAAGCCGAGGGACGACTGGACAGGATAGGACAGACATTGCCAGTTACAGCTTACTACTTGTCGGCAGTCGATACGTTCGACACATATATGGAGGAGACTATTGCAGAAAAGCGAGCGATACTTGGAGCAACAATTAAGATGGAGGAGGTAGAAATTAGAAATGATATTCTTAAGCATTTTGTTTAAACGATGCACTGCGGGGCATAAGCTTCAATTTGGTTCAAAAGTCTCTTGGCCCCTGTGGTGGAAAATTGCAAAGTGTGATAAATGTAATAAACTTTGGCATTTAGGGTCTATTGATTGGGAATGGCATACCGCCACTGATAAAAATAAAGAGTGGTGGATATCTGGAGTTGAGTGGGAATAGTCTTCGATAGAGGAGCGGCCAAAACACAGGAGAAACCATGGAAACAAAATACATACGAATAGATAGTGAGAAGAATTGGGAAGGAGTAAGTAGTATAGGAGCAAAAGACGTTGAAACTGGTGAAGTATTTCAAGTAATGATGGATTCAGCGGGGCGACAGTCTTTAAAAGATATTTTTGGCAACATGTTCGCCGTTGAACTTGGTGAAGATTTTTACAATTCAAAACAATAGGGAGAAACTATGGGCACACAAATACGACAAATTAAAAAGAAGGGACCATCAGGAAAAGCAACCATTAGCGTTCTTCCAGTATCGGCGGCTAAAACCCCCGACAAGTGGAAGGAAGTTAAGGTCTCAATGGTTCGATCTACAGGAGAGAAGGAAGTCTTCCGTTTGACCCCCGAAGGGTTAACAACTGAATTTGGGGGCTGGACACTTACTCCGACTGCGGATGTATTTGTACAATTGACGGGAGAGGAAACCAATATCCAATCTGTTCGTCCGTTCGAGGGTAATTTCTTATTCAAGTTTGACCGATTTGCGGCACGGCCTGAAAAGGCACCGACCATCAAGTTTATACCAATGCAACACGTTGGCCCACTGCCTAATGGCTCAGAATGGGACAACCCTCCACATCACGAGTTTTATGCGGTACTGCGAATAGCCGCTACCGAGATTGGAAAGAAAACTCCGTTCGAGGGTATGGAAGTAATCCGCAATCTGGTTTACCAGTTTCAACGGAATCCGGTAACTGGACTGATGGATATTGCATGGGAGCGAAAGTTCTGGTATGACGCATTGGTCAACTTCCTAAATGTTACGGGATTTGATTGGGATGCAGATTCTTTGACCCCGAGCGAGAACGTTCTTGGAGAATTGGAAGATATTCTTCAAAAGCGGGGCAAGATTATTCGTGGAACGTTGGTTAACGGATATCTAAAGGGAGAGTTACAGGATGCCCCAATTGGAGTTACGGTAAAATAGTGGAGCTTGGCCGCTTCCCTAACGAAGATTATGAGCAATGTCACGATAGATCAAATACAAGAGTTATTACCGGATGCCCACCGAATGTCGGCGGGTTATCTGTTGGCAACTTGTCCATGGCATGACGACTCTAAGCAATCCCTACTGATCTATCCCGATGGATGGGTTTGCATGGGGGAATGTCAGTCTAGCGGTCCTCTATGGAAGTTGTATGCAGAACTATCTAGTCCGGGAACTACTAAACGGGGAGCCTGGAGTCCAGTAAGGTCCTATCCACCACACATTCCCAGTGACCCGGACGAGCAAATACAATTTGTATATGAAGCACATCAAAGTATAGTACATAATGAATCGTTTAGATGGTATGCGCAACAGCGCGGCATCGAAGGGAGGATAGAACCATGTGGACTTGGTTGGCACGAAGGTTGGCTCGTAATGCCCGTGAAAAATGTGGAGGACGATATCATAGGGATCATACTACGATCCGGCCCCCAAGCAGAGAAACTTACTGGAGTACGATTTACCCAGCCTACGGGTCAAAGGTCAATGATATATTCCCCGGACTGGTCATTACTCTCCCGGAAAGAGAATATATATCTAGTCTTTGGTATGATAGACGCATTGACTCTATCAGAATTGAGGTGTCCCGTAGTAACTACGACGGGGGGAGCTAAGAGTTTCAAGGCCGAATGGTTGGATGAATATAGGAAGCCAATCATAGTTGTACCGGATAAAGGGGAAGAGCCGCAGGCTTACTCCCTCTTGACAAATCTTGATTGGCGTGGTAGAATAAAGGTACTAAAGTATCCAGAAGGGTTTAAGGACCCTAATGATTACGTAAGGAATGGGAAGAGCGACGATTTACTGAGAGAGTTAATCGGTGCCTGAAGAGTATACCAAAATCACATGTGCAGCGGGTAGACATCCCGCTCGAATGTACAGCGCGGTAAATGATTTGCCGTTGCTAAAGCTATGCTATGAGCACTGGCTGATGGCCTACGAGAATCCAGAGGAACTGATGCAACTTGTCCTAGCGAAGAAACGAAAAGGAAAAAACGATGAATTGGCGCTCGGCAACTGAAGTCTGTTTTGGTCTAGCAATGAAGGGAGCAGATGCCGGTATGTTCAATGCCGAGCATTTTGTCCCTCCCTATAATGAGGCACTTCAAGATGTAGCCAACATGTCGGCGATAGAGTTACAAGCTAAATATGGAAGAGACGCCATACAAGCCGCGGTATATGCGGCAGAAGAAAAGGAAGTTAAAGATACAATAGAGTGGGTCAATCTTCTGGAGAAACTTGCCGTTCGAGCCGAGGTTGGAAAGAAGCTTAAGAGAATTGCAGAGAAACTGGAGGCGGGAGAAAATGGAGAAGGTGAATCGCTTCTTACCTTGGCGGGCCAGTTGGATAAATCAGCGAGTGGCTTTACTACTATGGCGGATGTGGGTATTCTTAATGAAGCCGAGATTTGGGTCCCAACCGGATATGAGCCTATTGACGCTAACGCTGGAGGATTGCCTTTTGGAGGCCTTACAATTGTATCGGGACCGGCTAAACTCGGGAAGAGCACACTTCTTCTTAGGATACTCGGAGAGTTTGCAAGAGCAGAGAGACATACTGCTTTTTTCTCACTGGAAATGAGTAAAGAATTATCTAAGCTACGATTACTCCAAATAGAGAAGTTAACCAAGAAGCAAATGTCCTTCATTCATGTAAATGATGAGCCGATGCGAGAGCATCAGGTATACGCCGAGTCTATGAGACTGGCCGCAGAATACAAGATTGAAATGATTGGCGTAGACTACGCCAGTAAGATGCTACAGGGAAGGCCGGCGGGAGTAGAGTCCATGAGTAATATCTACGCCGCGATGGGGGACCTGTCAAAGAATCCGCGCATTCCTGTAATTTTGATCGCCGGAGTTTCTCGCGGATACATTGGAGGAGAAGCTGACGTTAACCACATCTGGTATTCTGGATTGGCTGAACACGAAGCATCCTTGATTATTATTGTACACAACCCGGCCCTGCTAGATGTAGATATGTCTAGCAAAGATAAGGTAGGCCTGCCCTACGTTCCGGGCATGGGATATCTCAAGTTTGGGGCAAGTAGACTAGGAATGAAACGTGGTAGTTTGGGTGCGGCTATGGTACCATGGGATGACAAACGGGGAGCATGGGGTAGTAAGACTAGAGAATGGATAGCTCGCTATGCCGGCTAATATCATAGCAATTGACACTGAATGGTTTCAAATGGAGGGTCGCCTTCATCGACCCGGAGGTATATTTGCATGTCTAAGTACGACGGATGGTTTGGGGGTCCAGACTTCGGGGGCCAGCCCCCTGTTATTTGTAGACAAACCGACGACGAAGAAATACCTTTCGACGTTGAAGAAGGAATTCGATGGTGTACTTGCAATACAGAATGCGGAATTCGACATACGCCAATTACGACACCTAGGATTATGGCCCGAGGGATGGACACCAAATCTACTAGACACAATGATAGTGGAGCAGGACCTTTTTGGCGGTTGGTATCAGTCGTTCAGCTTAGCCGCGATGAGTCGGAGGTGGTTGAATACCTACTTGCCAAAGGATACCGTGTCGAGCTTTCGGGATGGGAAAATCCTGACAGCAACTCAATCGAAATATGCATTGAAGGATGCAAAGTCCACACGAGGGATAGCAGAGAAGCAGATAGAGTACGTCGAAGATGAATACGGCGGGGACTTTAATTGGTATTGGGAGATAGACCTACCCGCTATGTGGGCAACCTTGGATATGCCCCCAATTCGAATGGACGTACCAGGATGGTTGGCCTATGCTCAGCAACTACGAGAAGAGGGAGACGCAATTCAAGAGAAGCTAGGATTCAACGTAAAGTCTCAGCCGCAAGTACAGGAGGCGCTTCGAGGCACTGGATTACGAATACGAGCCGATGGTTCTTGCGACCAGAACGCACTCGTTGGATGGTTACAGGAAGCAAGGAATACTGGGAACAAGAAACGAGCCAAGTTTCTAGAGCAGATAATGCGGGCGCGACATTGCCGTGATGCCTTTTCAAAGTATGGCAATAAATGGGTAGCAGAGAATGTAGAAGATAATGAATGGGTATATCCCAACTGGAAGGTAACTGGAGCGGAGACAGGGCGAATGGCATGCTCCGATCCCAATATGATGAACATTCCTAAGCGGGGCGAGGATTCTGTCTATCGCTCGTTCTTTGTAGCAAGTCCAGGAAATACTCTATTAGTAGCAGATGTCCAGCAACAGGAGCCGCGGTTCTCTGCCTATCTAAGTAAGGATGAAACTCTTCGACAGGAAATTATGGAAGGCATAGACCTTCATCAGGTACACGCAGATATGTTTGGAACAGACCGTCCAACAGGAAAGAAGATCAATCTCTCTTTGAATTATCTTATCTCGGCTTATAGTCTAGCGACACAGACAGGAATGCCGGTAGAGGAGATCGAAGAGGGTATACGTCAACGTCGCATGCACTACCCTATGTATTACTCGTGGATGGACAGACAGCAGCGATTTGCTGAGAAGAATAACTATGTAACAACCGTAACGGGACGGAGAATATGGACTAACCCGTATAACTTTCAGGCTATTAGAAACGCGGTCAATGGGCCAATACAGGGATCATCAGCAGATCAGACCAAGTTGGCCCTGCGATATGTGTGGGAGGAATGCCTTGCAGGAAGTCTTCCTTTCGCAGTAATCATGGTCGTTCACGATGAAATGGTTTTAGACATTCCAAAAAAGATGGCACCGAAGTACAAGAAGATTGTAAACGATGCTTTTCAGGAGGCCGGCAAGCAACTCATGCCGAGCATTCCGACCGTTATAGAGTTTAGAACAGGGAATACGTGGAGAGCCGATGTCGAATAGAGAAGCCTGTCCCCATTGTGGAGACCTGTTAATTGAACCGAGCGGCCCCGTTAATGGGACAATTCTAGTAATAGGAGACGCGCCGGATTGGTTGGATGTTACTACTGGAGTACCCTTTTACGATAGAGATCGGCGTAAGCGCGCGGGAAACATTATAAAGGAAGAATTGATGAGGGCAGGACTAGACCCGCGGCGAGTACGATATACGAACTTGTGGCTTCATGCAAAGAAAAAGAAAGGTGAGTGTGATGTTGATTTTCATATAACTAGAATGTTTCAGGAATTTGTTAAAGCTGAGCATGTATTGGTTGCGGGCATAGAACCGCTTCAGATAATCCTAGACGATCCTACAGCATCTACTATGGACTGGAGCGGGTTGAAATTGAAATCACCTAATATACCAAAGCGAATTACTGCTATAGCGATGGTAAAGGTAGCCACGGGATTTGACACACTAGGAGAGATACGTTTAGCCTTGGGGAGGTTTTCTAATGAAGTCCATGGGAACTAGTAAAGAAAAACCGAGGACGTGGCCAGAAAAGGTAGTACGATCTCACCATACGCCTATGTGGTTATATCAGTGCCGTAAGTGTAAAGAATACACAAGTTTCAGTGGCATAGTAATAAACTATGGTGCGATACTCGGAATGGAACATGAAGGATGCGGAAGGTTTTCTCCTGTAGAGCCATTCCAAATTTCAGGATGGACACCCATGTCGCATGCTACGGGCGACGAGCCCATAGAAATTTGGAGTGGGCCGAATGACGAGGATTATAAAATTTATGGGAACTAAAGATACCCCGGCACTACTTCTGTCTAGATATGAGTGGCAGGAAGTAGTAGAAGATACGGACAAGGTAATAGAGTTGGCTCTGCTCTCGGGTACACCGGAGATAGCTTTTGAGTTTGGCCGCGGCATCCTGAGAGAGGGCCACATCAAGGGCATAAAGCTCGCTAAGCTTTTCTACGAGCTACGAGAAGCCTGGGATAAGTTTGCTACTGGGGATAGAGTAGAGGATGCCATCGAGCGAGAGGTTGGCGTACCCAAGGATACCTTTATCAAGTATGCTAATGCCTTTAAGTACGTAGTACTGGAGCGCCCGGCCCTCGCAGGCAAACCGATAGAGGGATTAATCAAACTCATAGCCGCGTCTCGGGAGGGACAATTAGATGAAGGGGATTGGAAAGAATTGGAGAACGCACATAATGTTGGGGCTATGCTTGCTGTTCGTGATAGGGTTCGTGGTACGCATACTTCCGGTCATTCGAGACTTCATCGCTGGAGAGACCCGGCGGGGCAACTCTATTGCAAGAGAGGCCCGAATGGAGACATTAAACTCTTTGGATATCTAGTCCCCGAGACGGGAGATGAAGATATTGATGCAGCAGTTGCAGCAACGTTAGCCTCAGGTATAATGGATAACTAATGAGTAAAACACCAGCAAAAATATTAGTACGGATGAAAGAATACTATATAGAACATAAGGAAGAAATTCAAATTCGAAAAAGGAAATATTATGCTGAACATCAAAAAGAACTTCAAGATCGTCAGAGAAAATATAATGCCAGAGATAGAGAAAAGACTATAACTATATTGGGTGCTAAATGTGCTCGATGTGGTATTGTTGATAAACGTGTTTTAGAAATTCATCATATAAATGGAGATGGTAATAGAGATAGGGCAGAGCGGGGTCGTAGATCAGTGTTACAAGATGTTATTAAGGGAATTACAGAACCCTATGAATTACTTTGTGCCAATTGTCATTTGATTAAGACATTTACAAAGGATTTATAATGAATATCTCTAAGGCACAATGGATATTTTTGTTAAGAATATTGCGAGTGATGATCCTACTTTTGATTTGGAACAATAATAAGGATTATCGTTTGCTTGGGGACCGTATGGTTGTGGAAATCGAAAACACGATAGCGAGGGAGAGAAAAGATGCGTAGAGCGATCATTGATGTAGATGGCACTTTGTGGGATTTGCATACCCCATTGAATAAGTTATTGTCTGAACTTTATCCAGGATTTCCCCCAGACTTGCCTACAAGCTGGAATTACTTTCTGGACTATATAACCAAAGAGCAATTCTATGCCGCCGTAGATATTGTACATAAAAGTCAATCAGAACATTCACCTTTTCTAGGGGCAGCATATTTATTCAGTGTACTTACAGATAAGAATCTAGAAATTGTAGTAGCGTCTCATAGAGCCTACAATACTGCCCATACTCTAGTAGAGTGGTTGAATAAGCATGATCTTTATCCTTACTCCACAGTGTACACGGGACCGGACAAGACTAGATTTATTCGAAAAGGAGATATTGTTATAGACGATGCGCCAAAAACAATATCTCATGCATTTGTAGAAGGAGCATGTGTCTATTATTTAAGCTGGCCTTGGAATGAGAGAATGGTTGGATCAACTCATGTTAATCTTTTTGACCTAACTGCTGCGGTTTTGGAGGATTTGACATGAGAGAAGCACCAACCGGGGCAACTAGAGATACTGAAAATACTAAGCCCCAATATGAGGGATATCTTTCTCCTATGGTTCTGTGGAGATTTGGGCAGTACATGCTCAAGCACCAATCTCAGGCAGATGGTATAACCAGAACCTCAGACAATTGGCAAAAAGGAATGCCGCGGGAATGGTATGCAGATTCCATGTACCGACATTTTATGGACGTAATGTTGTTTCATGATAATCATCCAGAACTAATGACAGAGAGCATTGAAGAAGCTTTATGTGCCCTGTTATTCAATGTACAGGGATACCTGTATGAGATACTACTAAACCGGAGTGTTCAGGATGGCGATTAAGAAACAGAATTTATTCTGGTTAGCGGGACTTTTAGAAGGAGAAGGATGTTTTACATTATCTACGCCTAATAAGTATGGTATAAGATATCCCGTTATTGCATGTGGAATGACAGATCAGGATGTTGTTGAACGAATTGGCAAATTATTCGATGCAAACGTAAACCACAAAAAACAGAGGGGACGGAAAGATATTTATTATTTGCAAATAAAGGGACAGCGTGCTCGACACTTTATGAGAATGATTTATCCGTATATGGGAAAGCGACGACAAATGGCAATTCAACGAGCCCTACAAGAACCAGAGGGGCCAGGACGGGGAAATGGAAGAAAAAACCACTAGAATTATTGGACGCGTACCAGAAATTGTTCGAGTTCCTTCCCGTCTTTATTCATGGGATCGCGCTGTAGGATTTCGAGGGGTACTTGGAACTCCGGGACGAGGAATAATAGAACTTTACGGTGACGAGCACACTGGCAAATCTACCTTGGCGCTCTATCTTAACGGGGTCCGTTCGGGAAGTCGCGAGTTAGTTATTTGTGATCTAGAAGCATCATTGGATCGCAATTACATAGAGACAGTTACTTCGATTGCGGGACATACTGGCCCCGTCAGAATTATAGATTATACAGAGCCGGAGAAGAAAAGAGAAGTAGCTCGACCGCATGAGGAAATGCTACAAGAAGCCATAGATTCATTGCTGCGGGACGATGTGGCTACAGTTATTGTGGACTCCTATGGAGCTTTTACCAGCACCGTTGCTAGAGGTAAACCCCTAGGAGAGCGGTCGGTAGGGCAAGAAGCTAAGACCTTAAACGATGCGGCTAAGCGCGTGAATACTTGGCTACGGGTAGTAGAAGACCCTAAGTGGTATTTTGTGATTAATCACACTAACCCTAACATAGGTGGTGCGGGCTTCACTACTCCAGGGGGCAAGAAGACTAAGTACCTATCTGTTGTACGGGCGTGGATTCGACGGGTTGAAAACGACTGGCCGAAGGGTACGGGTAATTTTGTCTCCGAGATAGTCGTACAGAAACTTAAGTATGGAGCCAAGGGCCGGCGGGCGTGGGTATACTTCATTCCTGGTTTTGGGGTAAGCCCCGAAATGACAGCAGTAACGGATTGTATAAAGCTAAAGATAGCCAAGGCCGATGCTACAGTAAAACTTCAATTAATGGATGGAGACGACAAGGAATGGAAGTGGATGAGTCAAGGGCGCATTGGCACTTTAGCAGAAAAGGCAATGAACCCAAAGAAGCATAAAGCCACATTTCAACCATTCTTTGAAGCACTAGAGAAGTACAATAAGGAAAACCCGGACACCGAAGCTGTGCTAGAAGATGATGAAGTTGTGGCAGCAGAGGAATAATGCCTTTTCACGAATTATGGGAGCGAGAACTAGAGGAGAAACTTTGGATGGGCGATAAATTTACTGCCAGCAAATCCTATATGGAGAAGTTCTTTAGTGGATGCGCTTACCGAGGATATCTGTATAAGCGATGGAGCCTGAAAGAGAAGTATATGTCTCCGGCGCTTAAGTTTGGCATTGCCGTACATGAGGCCATTTCGAAACAAGATTTGTCCCCAGATACTCCCCTGGCCGTACAGGAACGGGCGGAACGTGCAATTAATTGGCTAGAGAAAAATGGATATGAGGTACTTGCCACAGAAGTACGGCACCTTGCACCCATCAATGACAATATTCAAGTATTCGGTATCATTGATGCAATTGCACGCGGGTCTAAAGGCGAGTATGTTTTAATCGACTGGAAAACGAGCAGGAACTTATGGACGGTTACAGAAACGGAAGAGGGAGAACGAGTTTATGTGGGGACAAGAGGGTGGCAGGGACCTATCTACTTGACAATTCCCTACGAATCTGATATTATATCTATAGGAGAGTGGCCGACCCGCATGTTATATGTTGTGTTAGCTGAGACGGGCGGCGTAGAGGCCTATGAGTATGACAAGAATTCAGCAGATACCTTGGCGCTAGAACGGGCGCTAGAACTTATGCGCCTTGCCGAGCAAACGGACAACTTTCCAAAGAACATTGGGACGTACACCTGTGGAGATTGTGATTTCAAATATGTGTGCTGGAAGACTATGGGCTGGGAACGATATTACAATAAACGGGAGATAAAATGAACGCAGCAGGATTGGAAAATCGCGCCGGCGAATTAATGAAGGAAATGGAAGGGCTATTGGAAACGGCGTCAAAGGTACGTCGAGATCGGGGAGATTCTAAACTCCAATATGAGGATGTAGAAGAACGCATTAGTAATTTGCAGGCATTCATCTATACTAATCTGATGCAAGATAAGACTATAGACTGGGCTAATCCTAATCCAGTGTTAAGTACTGATGGGAAGCCGATGCCCGAATTCGAGGCACAGTATCGTTCTATGTTTGCTAACTGGATGATACAGAAAAATGAAGCCTTTCAAACATTGATGGCTGAACGCAATGAGGCCAAGAAACTGTTCTATGATAGCGAACGGCTTATGACTGATACTATGGAACGGATAGGAGTAGCGAAGGCGGAAATGGGATTAATCGCCGCCCTGTTGAGGCTAGCTGATGGTGACGCGTAAACTTGATCTGCAAGCATTTAACTTTGAGCATATCAACAATCTAAAGTGGATAATCCCCTCTGGAGAAATTGCGGTTAAGGTTTTCTATTCAAAGGTCCCGGCCTACTGGAATTTAATTGGGGTCGGTATAGACCCTGGCAGGAATTTTGGGATAGCTACCTTGGATGGAAAAGAGGCGTGGGTGTTTGTTGGATCACTACCAGAAGAAGAGGAGAAATGGAAATATGGACTCGCGGCCTACGAACTACTCAGCAACCCAACTAGAATTTACGGAAAGGGAGATGCTGTCATCGAAGGGTCAGCATACAAAGAACCCTATGGACAGTCGGACTTGGCTCATATTCGCATGGGGTTCACTTTGGGGCTATATTATGCTGGTTTTAGTGTGGCTATTGTTCCCCCTGCTACGATACGGGCGAACGCATTGGGTAAGGGGAATCTTGGCGGTCTCGAAGTTTGGCCGGACCTCCCGCATAATGGTGCGGATGCTTTCGCTGTTGCAATCTATGCGGCTGGAATAAGAAAGGGAGATCAAGGTGGAACCGATATTAGTTCTTGATTTAGAATTTCGCTCTAATGGGGATATTCGAGACATGGGAGTTGCCTTTGTAGTACAATATGATGAGGGGAAGGTCATGGCCTCTCGCCCGGATCGCCATAGCCTGATTAAGCTAGGAGATACCCCCAAATTTACCCTATTCGAGGCATGTGAAATCTTGAAGAATATGGGTACGCAAGAAATGATGTGGGCATCGTGGGGTACCAGTGATCGGCATGAGCTTAAGAAACAAACTGAGGATGCGGGAATTGAAATGCCGGTAGGATACTTCCACATAGACCTTGCGCCAATGTACGCGGCGCTATTTGCTCTAGACCGGCCCATCAGATTAAAGGCCGCGCACGAACAATTAGTTGGTCGTTTTATGGGGAGTCAGCATCATGCGGAAGATGATGCATATGCTGCGGCAAGAATTTTGGCCGCATTGCTGAATCGGTTCGACCGGGGGTAATTATGCCGAGTGGAGTGTACAAACGAACATCACAACATTTAAGAGCCATGAGCAGGGTGAGGTCGGGTAAATATCGTGGTAAGCCTGCAATGACTTTGGCGCAGCGAAAGGAAGCCAATAAGAAAAGTAGCGGCAAATATAATGATCGAATATATAGAATGGTATATGAGGCATATGGAAATAAATGTAGTTGTTGCGGAGAATCCGAGCCCAAATTTCTTAGCTTGGATCACGTAAACGGGGGAGGAACCCAAGAGCGTAAAACTAAGGGAGGACCAGTTGCTCCCTATAGAATCGCGATACAAGAAAATTTTCCTGCGACCTATAGATTACTTTGTTATAACTGTAACCAGGGGCGCGAACGAAATGGGGGAATTTGTCCCCATAAACAATAGAGAAGTTAATGCCCACGCAGGGGCACAACGTTAGTAAATAATCTATGGAGGAAAACATATGGACTCAGAGTTGGTAGTTGGTGGTTTAAAGGCAGGTGCATTCATTCTCTTGGCAGTACAGGCCCTAAAGGTTTACGGCTTTGTATCGGGAGAAAGCGCGGCGAAATCAGCCATGTATATCGCACTTGGCCTTGGCGTAATTTCTGCGGCAGAGCAATTGTTCCCCGAAGCTGCCCCATATACTGCATTGTTCTTGCAGACAGTTGCAGGTGCTCTTGCGGCTGGATTGGGGTATGAGTATTTGGTGCGTCCGGGATTGGAAAAGGTTGGCATTTCAGTTAGTTCTACCGACCTAGCAGACGAAGGCTAGTAATAAAGGGTGGGCTGCGGACCACCCTATCTTTTTTATAGGAGAAAACAATGGCAAAGTGGACTGGGAATAAGAAACTAGAGAAACGTTTAATAGAACTGCATGGCCGCGGAATGGGCTTTGGTGACATTGCCGTACAGCTTTCACAAGAATTTGAACAGGAGTTTTCAATCAAGTCCATTGACAGCCGCATCTTCGTTTTGAGAGAAGAGGGCAAGTTAGGTTCATGGATAGATAACGCTCACATAGGTACGTTAGATATAGAAACTTCAAACCTGGAGGCAAATGCCGGGTTCATGGTGTCGTGGGCTATTCAGGATGTAGAGACGGGAGAGCAGTTCTCAGACCTCATAACTCCTGAGGAAATTACCGTAGAATTTGGAAATGATCGGCGGATACTTCTCTCCCTGGTAGAAACAATGAAAAAGTTTGATGTAGTGCTAACTTTCTGGGGAACCGGATTTGATATTCCCTTTGCCCGAGCACGTGCGGTAGGACAGGGCGTAGACTTTCCTGGGTATGGCTCTATCGGACATTTAGACTTGTTTTATGCGTGCCGCTCGCTGTTCAAGTTACATCGGCGTTCTTTACAGGCAGCTACCGAATTCTTTGGTATTGCCGGGAAGACGCATCTAGATTTGCGGGTATGGAATAAAGGGCGGGTAGGACATAGGCCTTCCCTTAACTACATTCTAGAACATAACATAGCCGACGTGGATATTCTGGCTAAGCTATGGGCGGTTGTAAAGCCTTATCGCAAGTGGATACACAAGTCAATCTAGTCTGTAGAAGCAATAAGGGTTGCTAGAATAATAAGACCAAAAAGAAGCCCGACCATGCATTGTGCAGGTTGGGCTTCTAGTTTTACTCGGATTAGAAATAAGTATGTTAGACCTACGATTGCCGCGCC
>ERZ1292642.3-Hain-H14-01um-R1-3-length-104598-cov-13_pt1 | contig 104598 bp, 130 predicted proteins | sample MGYA00564403_ERZ1292642 | MGnify/ENA primary metagenome ERZ1292642 (study PRJEB36523, sample SAMEA6512643) | groundwater metagenome | collected 2019-01-09 | study: AquaDiva: Metagenomics assemblies of 32 groundwater samples
ATCAGCTCCCTGCAAATACGCTCCCTGCAAATCAGCTCCCTGCAAATACGCTCCCCGCAAATACGCTTCCTGCAAATACGCTCCCCGCAAATCAGCTCCCTGCAAATACGCTTCCTGCAAATCAGCTCCCTGCAAATACGCTTCCTGCAAATCAGCTCCCTGCAAATACGCTCCCTGTTTTACTGCTTCAATAATAGTTTCTTTTATTGAATTATTTTCTTTTTCAAGCTCAAATAAAAGAGTTCCGAACCCTGTTTTAATTTGAATTTTTGTTTTCATAATTTATATAGCTTTTTTTTAAATAATTGTTAACTTAATATAATTGACAAGACAAATATACATATTTTACTTGAAATAAAAACATTTTATTTTTAATAATTATTAACAAGTTATTAACAATATACACAAGTTGTTGATAATCAATAAGTTATAGTGTAGTAAAAATGATTACTTTTTATAAAAATCTAACCAAAAATCAATCATCTCATCAATTAACTCTTCAAACGTATAGGTAGGTTTCCAATTTAAAGTTTGCCTTATCTTTGTAGAATCTCCTTTTAAATACTTTAATTCTTTAGGCCGTATAAACTTTTCATTAATTATTATATGATCTTCATAATTCATTCCTAACTTTGAAAATACATACTCACACAATTGTCTAACTGATCTTGTTTCTCCCGTAGCTACAACAAAGTCATCAGGTATTTTATGGTTAATAATCATAAATTGAGCTTTCGCATAATCCTTAGCATGTCCCCAATCTCTAAAAGAATCTAAATTCCCAAGTTCTAATTTATCTTGAAATCCTAATTTTATTCTTACAGCAGCTTTAATTACTTTACTTGTAACAAAATTACTTCCTCTTCTTGGTGATTCATGATTAAAGCATATAGAATTACAAGCAAATAAATTATAAGATTTTCGATAAGTTCTTACAATATGATACGCATATAATTTTGCACAGCCATAAGGGCTTACAGGCAACATCTTAGTAACTTCTCTTTGAAAACCATCTTCATCTATAGAGTTTCCGTACATCTCACTAGATGATGCTTGTAAAAATTTTGCTTTAGGACAAATCTCTTTATAACATTCTAAAATATTTAAAACACCTAACGCATTAGATTGCGCTGTTAATTGTTGAACATCAAATGATATACGTACATGGCTTTGCGCCGCCAAATTATATATTTCATCTGGTTTTACTAATGATAGTAATTTCATAATAGATCCAGAATCGTGTAAGTCGCCATAAAAAGTTTCTATTTTATCTTCTAAATGTGCAATTCTATTTTCTTGATGTTCTGGGGTTGAATTACGACGCACCATGCCAAAAACATTGTAATCATTATTTAAAAGATGTTCTGCTAAATAGCTTCCTGTTTGTCCAGCTATTCCAAATATTACTGCTGTTTTTTTCATATAATTAATTTATTCAATTTATTTATAATAAATTCTTTATTATTGTAAATATCATCTTCCCAGAATCTTAATAAAATTTTCTTTCTTTTTATCATAAATTTATTTTTCTTTTTATCATGATTTTCTCTTTTTACTTGCATTTTATTTTTATTATTAGAATAAAACTTTTGATTAGCATGCCAATAATCACCATCAATTTCTATATAAATATCTAAATCATTTAAATAAAAATCAAAAGTATAAAATTTAAAAACCAGTTGTTTACTATATATGATATTTAATTCTTTAAGATATGATTCAAATATTCTTTCTGGCTTTGTTTCTTTATTTGGGAAATTCCCGTTTTTATATTGATTTAAAGTAGCAATTCTATTTTTTTCTTTTGTTTCTTTAGATCTTTTAGTTCCAATTAACGGACTTTTATATCCATTCTTGTTTTACTAGATTTTTCACTAGCTATTTTTAATCTTTCATCAGTTTCTTTTGTTAAACCTTGAGACCAAATTCTATCTTTACCTAAAAATAAATTATTTTTCCTTGTTTTACTTTGATTTATTGAAGCATTTTTTAATATTAAATTAGTTTCTTTCGTTAAACCTTTATTCCATGGAATTTTATTAGTATGAGTATATTTAGCAAAACACGAAAGAGAACAAAAATTTTTTTTATTACCAGAATTAGTATTTCTTACTTTAAACTCTTTATTGCAAGATTCTAATTTACATTTTTTAATTATTCTATCAACTTTCTTCATCTCTTAAAAACTTTCATCTGCGTAAGATCATTCCAATCAGTATATACCCATTGTCTTGGCTTTGTATCAATTGCTTTCTGTAACTTATCAAGTGCTAACTGACATAATTCTGGTTGTGCATAATAATGAAAACCAAAAGTATCTACATTCTGTTCTCTCCACGGAATGTTAGGTATTCTACCATCATAGCTCATTTTCTTTAATTGCATTGCTGCTTTTTTATCATCTAATAAAATCACGCCTAAGCGACCAACACTAAGATGTTTTTGATATTGCATAGAAACACACATCATTGTTTCAGATAAATAGCTATCTTTTCTCCACAATACTGCTGCATCTATCACTATGTGAGTAAGATTATAATAGTCTACCCATTCTTCATCAGTCCATCTTAAATCAATACCCAACTTATTAGCTAACATAGGAACCGATAGATATGTATGCTTAGGACAATTTATATATTTAGCTTTAGTATACCTCAAACATAACTCAATAGCATGCGTGGCACTATCTGTCGCAACTCCATAGAGAGCTCCAAAAAATTTTGCTACTTGCTTTTCAAATTCTTCAACAACCTTAAAATCTAATTTACTCATTTCAATCAATTTAAACGTTTATAATGTTATATCGTCTATGATAAAATAATTCATCTAGCGTCATCTAATAGCTTCACTCTACGTTCTTTTAAACAATATGTCTCCCCATCCCCAATGCCGAATATGCTCATCAATAACTTTAAACCCTTGAGAGCTAACCCAATCTTTAATCTTATCATAATTCTTTGCTCCTTTATATAGCTCCCATGTCTCAACTTCAGTTAAGATATAGTCAAAATGCATCAAATTATTGACAGCACCTTTTAAAGCTTGCAGCTCAACGCCTTGAACGTCAACCACCAGCATGTTGTACTCATTCATGTTGATGCTATGATTTACTGTTAGCTGATCTAATGTAATTGTTTTTATTTTTTTTATGTCCTCAACATAAAGTTCAGGATGATTTTCAGCAATCTTTTCCATCTCAAGCAAAGATGATGTATGTGTGTCATTATGGATCTTAAAAGTCATATCAGCTTCCTTATCAAAGATAACAGCTTCAATTATTTGAACAGCTTCATTGTCTTTAAATCTATCTCTTAAACTTATAACTAATTCTGAATTAGCTTCTACCCATATAATCTTACTGCAGCCAATTGACATATAGCTTTCATATTCTTCAGCTATATGAGCTCCAATATGGATGATACCTTTGATCAAGCCATCTAACTTACCTATATCAATCAACATCTGATATTTTTCTTCACTCATAAGTTTTTATTCTTCAATAGCAAATTTCCAAAATTACCTTGAAAATTATAAACACTAACTACATTAAAGTTAGGAAGCAACTTTAATATCTGCCTATAAGTTAAGCTTCCTTCATATAATTCCTTAGCGCAAAATTCAGTATAAAAATATCTTGTAAAATTATTCAGCACATTCATTCCGCCTAAGATAAGATCTTTCTCTGCACCATTTACATCGCACCAAATAAGATCGATTATTTTATTGTTAATATTTCCCCAATCCCATTTTTTTTCACACCAAGTATCTAACTTGCAGCATTGAACTTTAACTTTTTTATTAAATTGAACATCTTTGAATAATTCAAGATGAACCTTTGGCTTTTTAATAGAACTGCTAGCTGACCATTCTTTTTGAAACTTATAATGTCTTCTTGTCTCGCTATCACTTAAATAAAAATTAATTTTTCCATCTACGCTGCCAATGGCAATTTCATGTAAAAATAATTTATGCTTTGTATTCTTATTTATATGCTTAAATAATTTTATGGAACGAAAGTCAGCTTCAAAACAATGAATTTCACAACTATTAAATAAACTTGCTAATTCAACACTATCTTTACCATCATAACAACCAATATCTAAAATAATTGGATCTTCTTTGCCTATTAATTTTTTTATTTCTAATTTAGATAACTCTTTCATTTAACACATTCAACATTTAAGCTAATTAATACTCCTTGTTTTTTATCTCCCTTAGGGCACAAATACGCCTGCGAACAATCATCAAATTGTGCGTGATCTGTACTTCTCCAATCATAAAGTTTTACATCTTTAAAACCTATATTTATCAGCAATTCTTTTAAAGACAGAAAATCATATATTGTTTTATGATAGATATACTTATTATTTATTAAAATTCTACCATATAATGGCCCTAAAATGTCTTTTAACTCTATTTTACTTGCTTGATATAACTTACTCATTTCAGCAAAATCAGGTACAGCCAATCGTAATATTCCATTCACTTGTAAAACTCTTCTCCACTCTTTTAAAATATCAACTGCCTCATTTCTATCACAATACTCTAACATGTGAGATGAATAAATTAAATTTACTGTATTATCTTGAAACGGCAATTTTGTTACATTGTGATATTGTATATGCATAAAATTTGCTGCATCAATATGAATCCAACTATCTCCAAAATTGATTTTTCCACCTCCTATATGTAATTTTATCATGTAAAATATTTTTGTTTTAATTTTTGAATTAATTCTGGATAAACATATATTTCATTTTTCAAAGAATTTAATGATTGTAAATAAGAATCAGATTCTTTTCTAACATTATTCGGCCTATGATTATAATATATAGCTGTTATTTCATCTAAATAAATAATCTCATGTTTTACATGCTCTTTTAATCTTACAATAAAGTCTCCATCTTCACTTCTTTCAGCAAAATTTACTGACTTCCACAAACCTATTTTAATTGCAGATTCTTTCGTATGTATAATAACTAAAGCATCTCTGTGCGTTATATTACTTATAAATTCTTTATCTATGTTTTGTATACCATAATAAAGATCTCGATTTAAAATTTCAAAAGTTGAAAGTTCATTAAAAGATATTTCTTTCAATTTAGAAAATACTAATTCTTTTTTAGATAATATAATATTATTATATAAAATTTCAACATGATTTGAAAGTAAAATATTATCGTCATCGCAATAACAAATATAGTCAGTTTTACTTTTATTAATTCCTAAATTTTTACTAATAGCTCCAAGATTTTCCTCAATAATTGCAGTTTTAAAATAGACAAATCTTTTATCGTCAGCAAATTCTTTAAAAACATTTTCAGAATAATTGCAATTATCACCCACAACAATACATTCAAACTCTTTAAACGTTTGCAATTTAATCGCTAACAGACATCTGAATAAATAATCTGGTCGATTATGAGTTGCAACAATAACTGTGACTTTAGGTATTATATTTGCATCCATTCTTTTGGAATTAAATCGTCACTATTTGATTTTAAATTATCTATACTCCACCATTGTTTAGGAGCTATAATTTTTTTAAACGGATTTTTATTAAGATAAGCGCCCCACCAAGAATAAGCTGAATTAGCAATAATATGATGTTCATAAGAGATCATAAGCGTTAAATCCTCAATGTCTGTTTTCCCTTCAGAAAATTCAAAATTATTACCAACAAAATTACTTTTACACCACTCAATATCATTAGAAAAGATTGTATAAAATTTACTATTTAAAATATTCATTGCTTTAGAATAGTAAGACATATCTAAAATATTATACTCTTTTGGATAATTCAAATAATCGCCTCTTCTAACATGAATCGCTGTATGATTATATTTAATCTCATCTACATTTTTAGGCATTAATAATATTTTTATTGTGTCTTCAAAATCTTTAAAATATTTTTCCGATTGAAAATATCCCCATAAGTTCAAATTTTTTCTATAAGGTATTGGCTCAAAAAAATAAAAATTTGGATCTCTATACGTATCATGCTCTGATAAATCTATTTTTAACTCTGAAGAAAAACAATCTTTTAACGTAAAATATTTCTCATATTTCCACGCAGGAAATACATATTTATCATTATTTCTTAAAGCCAGCGCTATAGTTGCTGCCATCTGAAATAACTGATTACCTAACCAATTATCGCCAAGTCTACTATACGAGATCATAATTTGTTTGCATATTTTATTATATTTTCTTTATTTCTTATACCAATTTTTTTTGCTGGACTACCAACGTAAATTCCCCATTCTTCAGTATCTTTTAATAGTAACGAATTAGCACCCAGCACAGATCCTTCAGCTAAAGTTACTCCAGGCATTATACAGCAATTAACGCCACAACCTGAAAATTTCTTAAACGTAATAGTACTTAATATTACTTTTCTATATTTTTTTGGTATTGTCGCACCAACAAATCCTACGCCTGTATAATCTTCACTGCCACAGATAATGTTTGACCCAGCTGCAATAAAACTAAAATCATTTAAAATAAGTAACGAGTCTTTGCCACCAATTATGCAGCTATGCGGTGCTATTTCCACATAATTCCCAACTTTTAACTGAGTAGAACAATATGTAAATGCATTAATAAGTATATGATTCTTTAACTCAACTAACTGAGGTTGCTTAAAGATCACAGTATTATGTATGATAACATCTGTGCCTATAGATTTAAATGCTTTTTTCATTATTTTTTTGAAAATTTTCCCAAACAAAAGGATATTTATATGTGTGATTATAATTATTGCTTAAAAATAAATCTTGAATTTTTAAATATAAGTCTAAATAATTTGGAACAAACTCGTGAAATTGAATTTGGTAATTTTTAACTTTAGTGCGAATAGGATCTTGTAATAACGACAATAAAAGAGGATATTCACTGCCTTCTATGTTAATTTTCATTACATCTATTTGTTTGTCTTTTAACTCAACATTGTCGCACAAATAAGTTACTACATTACATACTTTAGCTAACTCTAACTTATTTGTTTTATTAATATAAAAAGATGATTGATTTTTATTTACTGAAATTTCTAACAATATATCTTCATCTGATAACCCAAAGTTAAAAATTTTAACTTTATCATTGTCTTTAAATCTTTCGACAATGATATTATAAAATTCTTTTACTGGTTCAAATATATAAATGTTACACTTATACTTATCTGACATCTCTTGTGACCAATCTCCTACATAACCCCCTAAGTCAAAAATAATAGAATTTTCATCCAAATTATAAGTTGTAAGCAGAGAATGATGTTGACTTTGACTCCACTTTTCTTCTACATGAGTCATAATGAGTTTTTTTTTAAATTATAATTGCTTTCAAATAAAACTTTATTTGTAATTATTACCAAACAAACTGCTAATGGATCTGAAATAAATACTAATAAAAGTATAAAAAAATTTACAACACTATCTATACTTTTATTAGTTAATGCTGCGATATATTTCAAAGGCCCTATATCACCTTTAACAGTGTTACCTTGCAGCTCAATTATACCCTCATTCACAGCATAGATTGAATCATTAATCGCTTGAATTGACTTGTTAACATTAACCTGACTTTCAGCTAAACTTTTCAATTCAATGTCAGCGTCTTTAATTAAATTTTCTGTCCGTTTAGCGCTTGCAAACCAGCCTCTATTATACAAAGAGTCAAGCCTATTTTCTTGAATTACTCTAAGTAACATCAAACTTTCACTTCTCTTGTTTTTGCCGTCAACTATTAACTTTGCTGCATTAACTTGATCTATCAATGCAAACTTCTTACTTTCAAGCAACTCTACTGCACGTTCAACTTTAGCTAGATCTTCTGACGTTGCAAGATAGGCGGCAGATAAAAAGCCATAAATTCCAGCGCTGGTGATCAACATTAACAGCCCAACGGCAATCAGTAAATAAACCTTCATCAACTTTGCAGTCTTTTGCCAATAACGATATAAAAAAGACACCGCGATGACCTTGGCTAACTCAAACCCACACATCAGCACAATAATTGAAATTACAGCCCCAGAAAATAACTTTGCAAATCCAGTAATAGAAAAATAAGCTGCAGTCAGCACCAAGACTGCAGCTGAAAACGCCGTCAAGTATACAAATTTATTTTTCATGCTTAAATTAACTTTAAAATTTCTTTTATCGTATATTGCTTTACTTTATTAGAAAATTTGCCATCTGATCTCATTAACTCGTGTATATTTTCTGCTTTTTGTTTTCCAATCACATTTATCTTTATAGCTTTCCCATATTTTATCTGCATAGCTTTTAGTAAATTCGATAATTTTAAACTTTTTAAATCTAATATTCTTATTAATTTTCTACATTTATCATCTTGCAATAACATTGAATCTATAACATGATCAGCTGTGCAAAAAAATCTTGTAGCATTTAAGCACGTAACATCTATTGGAGTTTTATCTAACAATTTTTGTCTCCAGATACTTATAACTGAGTCAGTAGAGCCAAATATGTTTCCGCACCTTACAATGCAATATCTAACTCCAGTTATATAATTAGTTGCATGTTCTAAGATTAGTCTTTCAACGAGAAATTTTGTAGCTCCATAAACACTTCTTATTTGAACAGCTTTATCTGTGCTTAAAGTTACAAATCTATCACCATCAAAGTGATTAATCAAATGAATTGTTCCTATAATATTAGTGCTGATACAATCTTCAACATTTTCTTCTGCAATGCCAACAGCTCTTAGTGCAGCTAGATGATAAAGTACATCTATATCTTTTACTATTCTTTTAACAAATTTTTCATCTCCAATGTCACCACTTATTATATTAATTTTTGGAAATTCATTCTTTAACTTGATAAGATTTGATAAAGTTCTAGCAACGACAACAACGCTGCTGTCAACATTCAACCTTTTAATTAAATTTCTACCAACAAGTCCTGTACCTCCTGTAATTAAGATCTTCATAAATCTATCTCATTTAACTTTTGATCTAAAATCTTCAATAATTCTGAATTCATACAATTATCCCACCTATCTCGTCCAATGTCTAACAATGCTGTCTTTACCTTGAACTCGTCAGGAATTTTTTCATATACCATACTATTTGCGCAGACTAAAATTTTATCAGCCCAATTACCTAACATTACAAAAGTATCAAATGTCGCTGTTTCAATGCCACAGGCTAAAACATCATTCATGCCACGTCTATCTTTTAAGATATACGCACAGGCAACACTTCTACAATTTCCTCGCTGACAGATAGTTAAAATCTTCATAGCTTAAATGTTTCATCAACCACATCAAGTCCTCTACCCGCACCTCTTGTCTTAAATCCAGCCCATAAGTCAAATACAGCGCCGACATCTAAAGATATGCCCCCTAAATCACGAAACCAATTATTATAAATCTTTCCAGGTATACCAGCCCCTACTAAGCATAAACTTCCTTCTATACAAATATTTTCCATCCACCGCCCAATGCGATTAAACTGTTCAGGAAAATGTTTGTCACCAACATAACCTGAAGTATATGTTGGCTCTGGAGCAATTATAAATGAACGAACTTGCTTAATGTTAAATTTACTTTTAAACGCTTCATCCAAATTTCTACATGAGATATAGTTTAACGTATCTAACTTTGTAAATAACTCTTCATAAAGATTTGTAGACAGCAATTCATAAAAAATGTCAATTGACGTTTTTAACTTTGCTAACAATATTTCCTCGCCTATAACTTTTTTAAATACAGTTAGTGATTTACCCCAGTTATCTAATCGTCTCAGATGTCTTTCAGTAGGAATACCAATTATATCACAGTCTTTATACGCTGCAATCAAGTTATTATTCATCGCTTGAATATCGCTGTTACTTGGTATGTACCCTAAAACTTTTTTTAATATAAAAGCTCTATCGCTCACGTCATCATCTAACATCATAGTCTCGCCGTCACCATATCTTATAACTGACAAAGCTTTTTTACTCAACAAATGATCTTTAATTAACTTAATAAAATTTTCAATCAATATCATATAATCTGCAATTGTTTCATCTCATTAATTACATTTTCATCAATCCTATTCAGATCGTATTGATAAATATTTGTCTTTCTCACACCTTCATTTACATGCACTACAGGATTCTCACCTAATCCAACGACATGATAATCGTCAATTGCAGTATCAGCTTGTGATTCAAACTGCCATGGGCTAAGATCTTTTTGCATGTACATCAACAAAAAATCTCTATTCCAGATTGACGCTTGAGTTGACAGCCTAAATATTGAATCTTGAGGTAATTGATAAACGTAAAAATCATCATATTTTCCAAAAGTAAAATGTCCTTCTCGCCTCATAATGTCATCACTCAAATAGATTCGTCCAACCTTGTCAACATTTGTCAGGGACTTTAAAAGATTTAATGAGTTAAAGTTTACATTAGCTCTTAAAAAAGTATCTTCCATCATCCAGATAAAAAACTGATCTTGCTGCTTAAAATACTCTCTTAAATCTTTTGTAAAGTTAGTAGCATCACCTATTTGCTCACCTAAAGAATGAAATGTAAAGTTAAAAGGTAACTCAAAGTCAGGTTTTTTATACCCAACAATCTCTACCTTCTGCATCTTAATAGTATGCTCATCTTCACTTTCATGCCAATATTTATTAAACAAAAAACAAAATATCGGAAGTAAATGTAAATATCGATCGCTTGTAGTTACTACTATCTTCATATGAATGTTTTATCTAACTCTTGAGAAACATACGGCCCTACTTTAAATTCTAATATCAAACTATTATCTTCAAGTATCAGATAATTATGCCCACCATAAAAAGTAAATGATGCATCTCCAGCTTCAAGTATTATTTCAGATATAATCTGATCGTCAAGATCATAAAAAATACATTTTACTTTTCCTCGTAAAACTATCCAAGCTTCTTGCGCCACTCCGTAACCTTTTCTTTCTACTCGATTATGCTTATGAGGTTTAAATGTTACTCCAGCTTTTAAGTTTAAACTCGCACATTGTAAAAATTGCTCACCATCAACGAGATTAACTCTACCCTCTTTATTTGACCACTCATCACTTCTAAGAACTTGATGCAATAATAGGCCTTCTTTTATCTTTGAGTATACTTTTATCATCTTTTATCAAAAAACAAAGCTATTAGATAACTCCAGATCAATTATTTTAATGTTACTAATGGTAATCATCATTTGTTATTTTCTCGTTCTATTATCTTATTATGATAACTTCTTTTTGCTACTCCAACATACGGGTCAAAGACGCTTCCCATATCTAAATAAGTATGTTTATCATTCCAATTATATAGCTCATCAATCATCGCGTTAGTAGCCATTGAAGCACAAAACAGCACAATTATATTTTTTTTATGTCAATTATTTATATAATTTTTAATAGTATTAACAACAGAATCTTTATCTAACCAGCAATCTTTTTCTGGAATTGATATAAATAAATTATAAACATTTAAACTCATTAAGTACGCAGGCGCTACAAAAATTACTTGATCTTTTTTGTCTTTAATTAAATCTAAAAACTTATCAAACTCATTATGAATTGATGCTTTATGAAAACGATCAGCATCTATCCATTGTATATCATTTATCAATTGATTGTCGCATAAAAATTTATTAATTGCATCTCCATTTACTCTTAAAGCGTGATTTTGCATGCCTAACCAATATTTTGGCTTTGACAATAAAATATTTTTTAAAGCTAATGAAAGTGTATCAAAATATTTATGACCATCGCAATTTACTTTATTGTTATCGGGACTTAAAATGCAATTCCACTCGCCATCACCATATCTAGCAAATGAAAATGGCTCATCTTTTTGTAGCTTTTCTAATATTTGATTATAGATCATAAATGCTGTTGTCTTTTAAATAGCTTTGTAGTTCTTATTGGATCAATAACTAACTGTTTGATGTTTAACTTGTGTTGATAGGCAATCAATGAAAACATGGCTTGATCAAAATTTGAAAATTCAATACATCGTCTCCACCACTCATCAAAAGCATTATTAACTTTAACATTATTTAATCTTGCAAACATATATGTATTAAACAAGGGATATTCATCAGGTAACTTGTTATTTTTATATAACATAAGCTCTCGATGTATTAATTGATCGCCATATCTTGACGTTAGATACTTATTACCAATACTTATGCTGTCAAGAATGTAATTAATTTCTTCATATACGTTATTTCTTTCACAATGTTTATAAATTGCAACATCATAGCTATCAACAGACAATTGATCAGCTTCAAGATAACTTAAAAAATTAACAACAAATATATTGGCGAGTATCTCAATACTACTGTCAATCCAAATATACGCGTCATAGTCTGGTAAAAATCGATGTGTCTGAATTTTTAAATATTTACTCTTTAAACGATTATTTAAGTTAGGCAATGGAAACGGTAAGTTGTGTTCATTATAGTAGAAAAAATCAAACTTAATACCCTGCTGCTTAGGCATTCCAAAGATATTATCAAATTTTCCCAAATTCGCTGTCAGTACTGCAATTCTCATTTATGCCCAGAATAATTAAATGTTTCACTAGTTATTACCTCATAAGGAAAACGATAAGGAACAATTCCACTTTGCATACAACAATAATCAAAACTCAATTGATCTCTATAAGATTTTGTCAAAACTTCTTTCCACCACGACTCAGCATGTCGTCTCGTCAACTCATTATTTCTTCTAAATAGAATTCCTGTAGCACTCAACTCGTTACAATGATAATCATCTAATAAATACATAAATAATTGTCTTCGAACAATATCTTCATTATCTTTTCTTCGCTTAATTATTGCTTCAACTTCATCAACAAGATTGCTACGATGAGGGTGTTGCATTAAAGCAATATCATAACTTTTTAAAGGTTGAACAAATTTATTTAGATCGCCTATCACTCTAATATTGCCATCAACATAAATAGAATAATTACAGTCAAATGTCGATAAAATTTTAACTCGTCTCGCTTGTCTAATTAAATCATCTTCTCTTTCAAGCTTTATTATTTCCCAAGTTCTCGATCTTATATTTTCAGTCGTGTAACAAATAAAACGCCAATTTTTATTATCTCGCCATAATACATCTTGTAAAGTATCATATTCGCCAGTAATGCAAGTGTAGCAAATATTGCTCATTGTCTTTTATCTTTAAATATAAAATTACAAACAGGTATTGATTTACTATAAGATTTACGAACACTTGCAATAGAAATATTAGATTTTTTGGCTGCTTCATTAATTGAAACAAATTCAGCAATTTTATTTCCAAATAAATCAAACTGGATTATAGGAATGCGTTTTTTACTTGGTTTTCCTTTTTGATGATGAACCCATAAACCTAATTTATAATTAATTTTACGAGTTAAACTTCTTTTTTCAAATATTTCTTTTGAAAAACGTCTAAAAATCGAATTTCTACTTAATGCTTCTAAAGTTTTTTTTGAAAAGCAATCTTTTTTTCCTTTATTCCAAACAACTATTTCTTCAGAAGCATATTTTTCTTTAAGTGTTTTACTTTGTTTTTTATTTTTACCAGTTTTAATTCCTTTATTCCAAGCAACTACTAATCCAATCGTCCCTTTATTCCAAGCAACACATTTTCCATTTTTATAATTTTCTTTCCTTGTTTTACTCATTTTTTTTCGCGTCTTTATCGAAAGCTTTCGACACATTCTTGCTTCCTCATAAGATCTAGATGAAGGAATAAAATTCCTATTTTTAGAATTTCCTTTATATGCACATCTAAAAAAAGCATTTTGTAAATAAGTATTATCAGGATAAATCCTATGAAGCAGCCAATGAATTAAAAAATGCTCTCTTGCTGTTAGATTTACTAAATTCGAATCATCATCTGAACCATTCATACACTTTGGAATGATATGATGAGTTTCAAAATAAGTTTTTTTACGGTCAGTAAGATTTCTTATCTTTCCTCTCTCAATTAACTGGTTATGTATTTTTTGGTAGTTCATTTGTTAAAACTAAATATTTTATTTAAAATAATCAATTTTTATTCAAAAACTTATTAACAAAATATTCTTTTAACGCTATAAAATTATTCTCTTCATCATCCTCTTCTTCTACATTTTGAAGTTCAATAATTTGATTTTTTAAGCTATGAAAGCAATCGCCATGATACTGTATTTTTCCATCAGCTATAGAACTATGACAAAGACGCTCTAGAAAATCTTTATTCACAACAATGCTTGGAGTAAACGTTGGACTTTCAATGTTTCCATTAAATTGCCATTGACACCCTTTTTCATTCTTTACAAGCGTCGTCACACTATGATAGCTATTACAACCTAAACACCAAAACATATACTCACCTCTATCTTTATTAATTAATTCTACTTTCATATTCGTCCTAAATGAGCGCGATGAAGTCGCCCCTCCAAAAGTCTATAGTAGTGCATGACGTAAATACCTTCAGCTAATAGTATTTTTTTACCAGCTTGCAAAATTCTATAGCTAAAGCGATTATCTAATGCTACTATATTAAAGTTATATTTAAGCGCAGTCTTTTCAGATAACGTAGTAGGAAAACCTCCAACTTCACTCCAAGTTTTTTTACTAAATAACATTACGTGGCCGCTGATAAAATGCGTTAATTCTTTTACCTTTAAATAATTTTCCTTTTGAAGTTTTAAAGCTAATTGGCGATGATATAATAGATCGCTGTTTTCTGACAACTCTCCATTATAAAGCTGTTCAATATTTCCAGTCCTGTTTGTATAAGTGGTAAAAAGGCCAGTATCTGGATAGGTATCTATAAGAGCTTGGAAATGATGACCCCACGCATCATTGAGAAATAAAGCATCTCCGTCAATTAAACATATCCAGTCATTATCGTCTTTAACTAATTCGCAGTAATTATTATAAGCTACGCCTAAATTTTTTTCAATACTATATGGAGTAAAATACCAAATCATCTTTTATATTATTTATAAAAATAAAAACCCCACACTTTTGATGTAGGGCTCTTATCTTTGTTGCTTATCTACCTCTAAATAATAAAGCGCCTATATTTTTGCTTGATGCCATTATGAAATGCAAATGGCTTGAAAGATACATAATTGCTGATTATGCAAAATCTTTCACAAGTTAAAATAACTGCGATCTCACTTGTAATAGTTGCAGCAAAACTATTGCAAGAAGCAAAGTTCTCAAAAGATTGCTCTATTGAATTACTTTGCAAATTACTTAAAGGAATAGATAGCTTCGCAAATTTAGTTTTTCCGGTTGTTGCAACATCAGAACCATAACTGACATTTGTCCCTACTGCCAAAGCAAATAAGAACATCAAGCAAATTACTCCTTTTTTCATAGCACAAATATACAACATATTTATATACGTAAATAACTTTAAATAAAAGTTATTAACAATTTTACTTACAATGATGAACTTGAATCATTAGCTACAAGTGTCTCATGTGCTGATCCATCAGAGTTTGAAATTGCTAACCTTAAAGCGTTAGTATTAGCAAAGTCAATAAAATCTCTTAGTTTATAGACACCATTTACTCTGAATGTTGCTCCAAAATGCTCCTCATGAGCATTTCGCTGATCAGCGTTATCATTATCAAATGTTTGAGACAAGATTGTGAAGTTCTCATTTAAACGATTCTGACTTACTAAATCGATAGTGTATTTTATACCTACATCGAACATAGAGCCAGCAAGAGCACTTTTGCTCTGTAATTTTCCACCAAACATTAAACGTTGCATAATCTTTAAATTTTAATTTTTACTATTTGTTTACAAATATAACAATATTTTAATTACTTACGCAAAAAATAATATTTTATTTTTTAACGTCAAATTTGATATTCATTAACTTTCCCATTAATCTCTATCGAAAATTTAATAGGTTTACGAACTTTTTTACTGATAAATTTAGTCAACTCAAATCTCTTTGTCTTATCATTCCAGGTAGTTCCCTCAATATATTCTACAACATGGCAACGACAGAAAACGTGGTTTGGCGGTATAACAGCTTCCCATTTATCAACTTTTCTTCCAATGTTATTCCCGTGTTGCTTAATCTCTTCAATGTCAAACACTCTTGGTTGACTACCTAAACCTTTTGTCAGATAAAACTTGATACAATGTTTGCAAGCCCCATTATATACTGTCATATAAATCTTCTTACCCCCTTTACGCTCAATTGCAGCTATTTTTCCTTCTGATAAAGCTGTATGAGATATAAACTCAATTGACTTTCTAAAGTTTCTATTCCAGTCACCTGTTATTCTTCCAAGCTCTCTCGCTATCTCACCAGTAGTTTTATGATCAATTAATCCTTTTTCTACCTCACCTCTGATAACATTCTCATACGCTATACGCTGATTCTTTTCTGCAACTGAAAGAACATTGTTAATGTCTGCAAAGATACGATTCTTGTTTGCCTTGATGTCCTTCAATGACTGACCTTTAATTGAATCTAAAGCATATCTTTCTATTTTTGTTAATGGAATATGCTGACCTTTTTTGAAATAATTTTTTAAATCATTGAAAGTTATTTTTTGAGAATCAATTTTTCCCAAACTATCACTGATTAATCCAAAGTGATAGGATTGCGTTGCAAGATCTGAATCTGTAGTATAAAGTTTATCTGAATTAATTCCAACTTTTTTAAGCTTTTCTTTTTCATCTGTAGTTAGATATTCCTGACCTAATGATTGCGTTATAAAAATATTAGTATTTTGTTCAATTATTTTTAATAATTCTAAAATTTGATTTTGTGATAATAGCATTATGCAATAATTTATAACTGTTTCAAATAACTATTTTTAAGCAGCTTTTTTAAATTTTTTACCTTTATTTTTACCTATCATTGATTTTGACATTTTATCTAAAGTTTCTTGTGTTACTTTTTTTCTATCTTTCATTTTTAAAATCATTAATTTTCTATATTGCTCATCTTTCCATAATTCTTTTTGAATAATGCTTCGATTTTTTCTTTGTTTTTTTGTTCTTTTAATTCCCAATTGACTATCAGTTTTTCTACAAATATTATAACCTAATTTATGAAATTTAGAATTATTTTCAGAAGCAAATAAAATAGTATCAAGATAATGCTGTTCTCTATCTTCTACTAATCTTTTCTTAAAATTCTTTTTTGATTCATTTTCTAATTGAAAAACATATTCAAGAACTTCAAAGATAAAATTTTCTTTTCCATATTTATTAAAAGCTCTTTGAAATTTTATTGAATGATGTTGATTTTTTCTTAAAAATTTTATATGATCTTTATATCTATCTTTTAAATCAAAAGTACTACCAATATATTTTTTATTATTGATAATGTTTCTAAATTGATAAATTCCGGACTTAATGTTTTTATTCATTTAGATTAAATTTTTAAGTTTTTTAACTACCTGAATTATCATCTCTGAAAGATAACTCTCTACTTCTTTCTTATGAGCATCTTCCATTTCAATAACTAATTTATAACGCGGCAAATCGTGGTATTTTTTTTTAAGAGTCTTTGTATCTTTTTTAAAAATTTCAGACTCTATAGCTTTATAAACCCATAAACCTTTATCATCTAAAGAGGCGATAAATTTATTATCGCAGCATAATATTTTGTCATTTTTCATTAATCACAAAGTATTTTTTCTAAATCGACTTGCAATGCTTTTTGGAATGGATTTTCTTCTTCTTGTTCAGGCCCATATTCGCTGTCCATATACTGGTTTGATTGTTGACCACCTTGTTGTTTAAGCATTTCAGCTTGTTGCTTTTTTTGCATTATCATTGGATTCAATATATCATCTCCCCCATCTTCAGGTTTTAAATCACTAAGCCCAAGTTTTCTTCTACCTTCATTAACTGTAATTAGATTTTGTACTTTTTTAATAATATCTTCAACTTCTTGTTGCTTATCTTCTTGTTCAAGTCCAACAAAAGAAAATTCATAATTTTCATCCAAACGATTGATAATTTTATTAATATGCACTTGAGCAAATCTCAAAAGAGGTTTCAATCCCTTGTCGCGTGAATGCTTAATTCTTGCTTCATTGCTTGTATCAAACATTGCTTTTTGTTCACTACTACCTCCAAGTGGAAAGTTAATTTCTGCAGGATCAATCTTATAACAAGCACAAGCTATTTTAATCAAAAACTCGTAATAACGACTATATTCCATGTCTTTATTACTAGTTTGCGTGTTGATAAAATCCATCTTCTCTGCTTCAATAATAGGCAATTTATGAGCATTTCTAACACCAGCCATCTGCGATTGCCATTGCATGCGAAACTCCTCTAATCGTGTTTGATTTACATTACCGGTTACTCGTAAGATTCCTTTCGGGTTGCTGCCAACCTTAAAATAATTAGCATTATATTGATCCGCATTTAAGATATTAGTTACTAATTGCATCAAGTCCTCAAGCTCACTTCGCCCATATCCATTTGCATAAATATCTGTCTGCGGGTTACGAACGCACATCGCTAATTCCCAAGGAAAATATTCATTAACAATATTATTCATGTAGATCTGAACATAAAAAGGTAAATAACCATTTACATATTTATCTTTATTATTATCTTTGTATTCATCATCTAATTGCTTAAAGTAAGTATCAGCTATACGAATTGTCGCACCATCAACTGCATTAAATGCATTTAAATCGCCGCCTTGAGTATTTATAAATTCTATGCATCCTTGATCTAACGTTAATGAATCTCTTACCCATTTTGTTATAAAATCACAAAAACTATCATGACGATATTTATCAACTTCGTCAGTACCACAGTTTAAAATAAATTCTGTCAATGTATTAATTCGTTTTTCCTGATCTTTATTTAATTTAATCTCGCCATCGCCACCCATCACCTTCTTTTTTGGACGAATTAAAAAACCAGTTGAATATTTATCTTGTTGTGGTTGACAAAAGTTACACACTTGAGATATACGTGTCTCAATGATAGCTTTTATCAATGGAACTTTTCCCATATTGCGAAGCATTGCTAACGAGAATCGAAGCGGCTTTTCTTGATACCCAAGCCCTGTCTGAATAGTCATCGGGTCAATGACCATTGTCTTATTTTGACTTATAGTAGTAGTCTTAGAAAATTTCTGAAGATATGTTTGCGCCTTGTAAATGTCATCTACATTGCTACCACGAAGCGCACTTTGAAGAATTAATGATTTTTCAATCTCAATCTTTTGAATAATCTCATCAGCGACTTGAAGAGATTGAATGTTAGAGACTTGTTGCTTTTGAGGTTGCTCATTCTTTATAGCTTTTTTAGCCATTTATTTAAACTATCTAAAAAATGAACAATTTATTTTGAAGATTTTTCCTTAGCAAATTTTAAATGTTTTTCTCTTAGTTTATCATGAGCGCTAAGTTCAGCTTCAGTTTTTGACTTACCAGAATGAGTTATAATATCATCATGTTTCTTTGCTTCCGCAATATGTTGTTCTGAAGTCCATTTTGAATAATCTTCATCTTCTGCTTTCACAATCTTACTTTTATCTTTCACATAAAATAATTGTTTTGCTCCATTCTCAGCTTTTACAATTATTTTCTCATAAGAATTAATCTCATCAGCAGTTTCTTTAATTATTTCTGATTTTACTAAAGCATCACCTTTTTCTCCACCTTTTTGTTTTGCTAATTCTGAGTGCTTTATTGCTTCTTTTTGATGCATTTCTGACTCAGCTTTTGCTTTCATTCTTATCTCTTGATTTTTACTTGAAAGCCCTGGAACTTTTGAATATTTATCATTGTGAATTGATGCTTGTTTTCTATGATCATCTGATGACCAATCTTTATATTCATCTTTCCCTGCTTTCTCAATCACATCACTAATATAACTTTTCATTATATCAGCAGTAATGACTGAAAAATCCTCAATTGGATATGATTTTTGAAATTCGTCAACAGATAACTCTTTGGTAGTCAATGTATTAGAGTTTGAATACATCGAAAGAATATTTTTAGAAATTCTTTCTTGTTCTTTTATAGCATGTTCCATGGCTCATTTATTTTAATATCTTTACTATTGATAGAAAGTACAAATATACAAAAAATAATACAACAAATCAAAAATTAATATTTATTTTAACGCTTGTCAAGTCAGATAGTTCTTTTTGAAAATCATCCTCTTTTTTTCCTAAGAGGAAAACTGGCTTTCTTTCTTTACCTTCTCCTACAAATTTTACTTTTTGTTTGTTAGCATCTCCATCTACAGTTTCATATACAAAATAATTTTGATAGATAGCTTCTATCTTCTTTTGTAAAGTATCTATTTTAACGTCATTAATTTTATAGAATTCTTTAATTTTGCTACGATTAAGAAATGGCAACACGCTTCCTGAAGCATACCATGATTGAATCTCATGATGAAAGTCGAGTAAGTTTTGATTTGTCATAATTTTTAATATTCAAATTTAAAATTATTGCGATATGCAGTTTCTTTTTGTTTTTCTACATTTCCTGAATTTCTAAGCATAAAAATATATTTTTTAAATATTTCTGAAGTAGCAATTGTATCATTTATAGCTGAATGAGCATCTGTCAATGAAATACCTTCTCTTTCTGAAATTGCAGATAAATTATGTTTTAAATTTTCGTCAATAGACTTTGCTCTTGATAAAAACATTACATCAATGTATACTGGATGAAACGCTGAAGTATGATCGTAATAACCTTGAAGCCATTTTGATAAATCTTTTTTATGAATCTTAAATAGCATCTGTAAGAAGGGTATATCATAAACTGCATTACTTCCTACTAAAATAAGTTTATGAAAGTTACTTCCAGAAGCACATTTTTCGAATAAAGCTATAATCTCATTAACGACTATTTTTGAATCTCTACCTTCTTGCTCTAATTTTTCAATTGTTATATTTGTTGCTGTAAGCGCTTGCTTTTGATAGACAAGATTTCGCAACTCATCATACCCTAAATAACCACTCACAACAGTTGCATCTCCTTTAAACGTTAAAGCTTTTCTTCCTCTTATAAATGACTCATAGCGAGTTATCTCATTTAAAGTCAACCCATCAAGCCCAATCATTGCTATTGAAGTGATCGGATGATTTAAAGCATGAAAATTTTGTTTTTTATCGAGCCCGCCTGTTTCAACATCTATACAGCAAAAATTATGAAGTTTCATTTTTTATTTTTAAAGATATTTTTAATTTAGATTCTTTAGTATGTTTTTTCTTCCAAAAACCATTCTTTTCTCCAGAAGTAGCAATACTCATATTTTTTCTATATTCATCTGATGACATAGTTTTCTTTCGTTTTTCAGAATCTTTTAATGTTTTAGCTTGTTTTTTAATTCTTTCTTTTTCTTTATTAAGAGATTCCTGAGTTCTATTGAGATTATACTTACAGTTTTCATTATGATGTAATTTTAAATTTCTTAAATCAACTTCTTTTGGACAAAAATTACACTTAATTTTAATTTTTTTCTTTTTCTTATTTTTAATCCAAACTCTTCTCTTCTTAATAATTCTTTTTCTTTATCTATTGCCGGATTTTTTAAACAACGGTCGTTGTGCCAAAATTTTATATTAGAATTAGAAGCTTTTAAGCCACAATAAAAACAAATAGAAGTTTCATATTTAATTCCAATTTTCTTTTCACTTAATATTTTTATTGTTTCAAAAGAATGATGCCAACCAGATTCTCCTTCTCCGCCTTCTGTTAAATTTAACAAATCAAAGCCCCAAGATCTATAAAGAGAAATATAATAACGCTCCCAAAAAGAAAATTCATTTTTTAAAATTTCATCTTCTATATTTAAAATAGGCTGCAAACCTTGTTTCAATAAAGATTTAATCCAAGAAACTTTATGAGATTTATTATTATCTTTTAAATGAGCTTTATATCGATTTTCAGGAATATCTGCTTTACCAATATATCTAATTTGATCATTTCTTGGATCTTCTAAAGAATAAATATATGTTATATTTTTATTCATCTTTTTTAATTTTTATCTCACTTTCTCCAATTGTAATTACTTTTACACCCTTAATATATTTAAAAGTTAACTTATTTCCACCATATCGAAAAGGAATATATCCTCGCATGCAATATTGTGCTATATCACTTGAATTAAATGACTTGCCTGTTATTTTATTTCCATATTTATTTTCTAAATAGTCAATTAAACTACTTATTGTGTATTCATTTTCATCCAATTGCATATTTTTAACATTAAAACTTGAACTATTTTTACAAAAATAAATAAAATATTTTAAATAAACTTTATTTATTGAATTATTTATTAACAAAATGATTAACAGCAAACATTTACTTCACTATATCAAAATCATACATTTCTGACTTGAATCCAAATCTTTCATGCAAATGTTTCTTTACATGCTCAATAGCTTCATCGTTACTTTTAAAATCTTTTTCAAAGATAATAGCATTATGTGATTTTATCTTATGAATAACTCTTACTTTTATCTTCACCTTACTAACGATTTATAATTATGTTATAAAGTTCTTTACTAATAGACTTTATGTAATTTATATTTTTGTTAAAATCTAACAATGTCAACATAATTTTTTTCCTTTTACTCTCCCATTTTTGATGACAACTATTCATACAATGATATGTAATGTTCTGCTCATCAGTAATTAGATCTACTCTGTCTAATGACTTACAATCTTTTCTTGAAATAATATGACTATGACTTAAATGCTGAGAAGAACCACAACCAGCGCATAATTGTTCCCTCTCATTATCAATTTTTTCACAAACAAGCTTATATTTGATATTTATCTCATTCTGCTTGGCTGAAGTTCTTATGTACCTTCTTTTTTTATGCTTTTTAATAATTATAATAGCTCTAGATTGATCTTTTCGTCGCTGTTGATATATTCTATGTTTTTCAACAATAACGTCAAATCTTGTCTTCCCATGATTTTTAATATAAGCACATTCACTGCAAAGCTGACTTGTTTTGTTTTGAATAAATTTTAATTTTTTACAACCACTACAAGTCAACTTTTTAATCATGTTTTTTAAGTTTGTCTAAAAACGATTTTCTTTTTGGATCGTGTTTTTTCAAATCTTCTTTAAATATCTTTTCTTTTAAATTTTCAATCGTTTCAGCTGAATATTCTTCTATTACTTGCTTTTTAATTTTAACTTCTTGTTTAATCTTACTTACTTTATCAACATTTACTTCAACGTGATCGATGTCAATTACATTTGCAACTTTAATCTCTTCTTCTAAATCTATGGGTATTTCTACATAATGTTGCGCATTATCTTTCATTTTTTCTAAAAGTTCTTTTAAACGAATTAAATCTTCTAATTTTTGCTGTCCAAAATTGTATTGAGCTACAATTCGTTTCTTAAAAAAATTATTCATCTGCATTCTAAATTGACGCGTGTGTAAACCAAGTACGCGCTCCTTAGCAACAAGCGCGTCCATCGCTATAACATAATTATCTATAAGTGCATATCTTCGTATATGCATGCGAAGATGTTTATGACTATCTAATGTTTTTGAAATATTCTCATCAAACATTTCTTCATAACGTTTTACATGTGTATTTACAAGTATCTCACGCTCTTCTTTTGCTCGTTCTTTAATCTGCAAGTTAGCTACAAAAATATCATGGCGAATATTTTTTTCTCTCCCAATTGACTTAAGATATTTTTCAACCTCTGCAGTATTACCCCCTTTTTTATAAATATCAATAATGCCATCATTGATGGCTTTATGATTTGTAAATGTTTTTTTAACTTTTTTCACGCGAATATAAAATCAAATCCTTCATTTAACAATTGATCAGTAACAGCATAACAAAAAGCATCGACATCATCATCATGAGTAGCATTTGGAAACGTACATAGTGAGTCTAAAAATAAATTAACATACGCACCCTCAATCATAATTACTCTTCTAGCTTCGCATACAATCTGTATAGAACGTACTCTTGTTAACTTATCATCTTTAGGACTTGGAAGTTCAATTATATTCAACCCTGTTGTCGCTTTAAGTTGACTAACTATTGATTTGCCTGAAGATTTTGGTTCTATTTTAATAAAACTATTGCGAGAATAACCCATCTTAAAAACATAATCTTTAATAAATTTAACACTTTCGTGAAATTCTTTCTTATATCGAACTACATCTAAAATATATAAACAGTTATTTTTTTTAAAATATGCACAAATTGCTGTAAAATCACCTTCTTGCTTTTCAGTTTCAGCTGTATCAATTGTAAAACAAATTGGTTCTAAATTAACATCGCGAGTCACTGTTTCTGGATCAACAATATCAAACCAAGCCCTTTTCATAAGGTTACCTTCCTCGGGTGCAGTTTCTTGTTGCAACTGATTAGCTGCCTGTAAGCTACCTAATGTCTTTAAATAATTATCGAGAATTTTTTTTGAAAATCTTGTCGGCCAAAATAAATTATTCACATAAAATTTTTCTAACTCTATAGGAAATGGCTTTGACTTTTCTGTCAACTCTGCAGGTATTTTTATCAGCTCATATTGTTCTGCATTCGTTGCCAATAAATGTCCTGTTAAATCTTGATCATGCAATCTTTGTTGAACATTGATGCGAACACCTATCTCAGGTTGATTCAATCTCGAAAATAAAGTATGCGAGTAAAAATCTATAGTGTTTTTCCTTTCTTTTTCTGAAGCAGCCCGCTTAGGGTTTTGAGCATCATCCACGCACAAAAAATCTGCCCCACTACCAGTTATTTGCCCGCCTGTTCCAACTGACTTCCTAAAACCACCATTAGTGTTTGCATAAAAATGTTTTGAATCTTCAGCTTTATTCATCTTAAAGCTATCGCCAAATAGCTTTTGATACCACTCAGAATGAATTAGATTTTTTGAAAATTGAGCGTGCTCTAAAGCAAGATTTTCGGAATATGAAACATAGATAAATTTTAACGATGGGTAAGTTATCCAGCAAAAAGGTAAAAAAATAACGCTAACAATCATTGACTTTGATGACCTAAAAGGAACGTTGATGATAATATCCTTTTTTCTTGTCTTACGCTGCGTAATTCTTAATACTTCAAGCTGTAATCTATCACATAATAACTTTATATGCCAGTTGTCATTATAGATGTTATCTTGATGAAGTACTTTAAAAGCTGCCTTAAAAAATTCATAATAAGATTTTTTATAAACAAATCGCTGAAGTTCTAACTCAAAATTCTCATCAACATTAAAGACAGGTAATTTGTTTTTCATCACTCAACCTCTTCAGCTTCATTAAATACTTTATCTATGATGGTATTCAAATAATGACTTGTTATATTTTCATACGCAGCATTCCTTAAAATTTCAATCAACTTACTAAAATAAGCTACATCTACACCTATAAGTTGATCCTCTAACACATCTGGATTCTTTAAATCTAACTCTGAAATTTGAAACATTATCTTTAAAATCTCACCAGCATTTATCTTCCATCCTCTACTGATAAACTTTTTCATTCTAATAATAGACGTAAGCGGATATGAACTTCCCTGATATTTTAATTGCTTTGTAATAATTGATTCAAGAGCTTCTTTATTTGTAACAATACCGCTTTTAAATGTAAAATAATTTGTCGCGTGAATAAAGTCAAATGTTTTATGAATCTCAATATTATCTCCATGAAAGCGAAGTACGATTTGAACTTGATTTGAAAGCGATATAGCATTAGGCGAAAAAAACTTTGGAGCATAATTCAATTCTTCATCTTTTTTATCTTCATTAACGCATAAACCACCTTTACTAGAATTATCAAAATATAGCTTTACTTGATCATGTTTTAAATTTCTCACAGAAATAGCAAAAGAATTGTTTATCTCGTCTTGCTCTAAATTGTAGTCAGTTTCCAAAGACAATAAAAGTTTTTCTTTATCGCGCCCATCTAAAACTTTAATACTTCCATAATCTTTTGTATAATATACTACAAGCTTAAGTAAAACATCGACATCGTTGATATACACATCGTAATCGTTTACTTTTTCATTTAACAGCATCGAAGTAATAGATCCACCGCTAACAAGGATATTATCTTTTAACTTTTTGCTTAAAGACTCATCTGTAATGGTCTTTAGCCACTCTTCCATTTTAGAAGAAATATTTTTTTGAATAGTTTTTATCTGCATAAAATTTATGAATTAAGTTGTTTTTGTTTTTGTTTTTGTTTTTGTTCATTACTCATTGAGATTTTAGTTAAAATCTCTTTAAATTCTCGCTGTTCACTATTAGTTAACTTTTGTATATCATATTGAATAAAATCACTCTGATCATCAAAGATATTATTAACTTGAATCTCAAATATATCGCTTCCAATCCCATTTAATATCTCCTTATTTCTTAAAGTTCTTAATGCCAACCTTGGAGCTTCAAGCTCAATCATTTTTTTATACAGATCATCATAACACAAGCTATGATTTAAAATAGTTAACTTAATAAAATCTTCATCAATACTTTTTGCAAGTTCTTGATAACACCATTGCGTAGCTCCTCTTGCTGCTAACAATGAAATTTTATAAATTCTTTTTAACTCTAAAGCAATATTTTCTTTATCATGCCCCTGTAGCTTTAACTCTAAAGCTTTTGTAAGAAATTCTTTTGAGATAAGTTTATTATGAATTGTGAGATTCTGTGTCTTAAACTTTCCCTTTTTTTTTGTTGTTACATCAACTATTGTATCTGTCTCTATTTTTATATTTCTTTTTTTTTGTAACCTAAGTAACTTTTTCTTTACCTTTTTATAAGCTGCAAATAATTTTAACTTATAGATATTTTTAACGTGTTTAATATCTTCTGTAATTGGGTCAAGATAAGTAAAGAACCAAACACGAATTTCTTTATCCAATTCAGGATAGTTAAGAAATTGAAGGTAATCAATTGACTCTTTTTTAACTTCTATAGCCATACTTTTTACTAAAGTATCTCTTATCTTGTTTTGAAAGCGCGGGTAAAATTTCTTTTTTAAAATTATCTGACGAGCGCTTTTTTGCTTCTTGTTTTGGACGACCTTTTTTAAATTCTCCAACGTTAATGTTAAAAGCAGTTTCGCCCATTAATTTTAACCTTGTCTTTCCTGTATCAAAGCAAAACCAAATACGTTTCTTTTCCAACGAGATATTACCATTTGAATCGCAAAAATCACATTTATCTTTATGCCCTCTATTTTTACACCAATAGTTATACATGTTTATTTAAAATTTAAGTACCCATATCTTGACAATGCCACTGCATCAACTATGCCATTATGATCTTTTTTTGCTCTTTTACTAATAGTAAAATCTGAGTCAGGATATAATCGCTTGACAGCTAAAAGCGTTGTGGTTTTTGTATCAATCTTATATTTTATTTCTCCGCTTTTTTTAAACTTGCCTGTGTTGATTTCAACAGGCCTGACGCCTTGCCAAATTATTTTTTGCCAAGTTTTAGGTGCAACTTTTGTATAAGCTAAATTACAAGCTATAATTAATGACTCAATAACACCATTGATCCACCCAAACTGCCAATTTGACTTCGCTCCAACTTGAAAAATAGAGTGTAAGTCTTCAATAATTACATGACTATCTTCACACCTGTTTTTGAATGATTTTATCAATTTATATAATTGATGCACATCAACTCTCCCACTTATCTTTGGGATAGTAGCAGTAAATATTAACTTTGCATTTTCATCTACAATAGCGATCCCACCATTTGCGCCTATATCTATACCGATAAATTCTTTTTTCATAATTATTTTTTATTAACTGAATATTTACCCTGTGAATAATTTAATAGAAATTGCTTTTCACTTTTCTTTAAAGATTTTTCACCATTAATATTTATTTTATCTAAAATCTGATCTACTTTTTTTTGAGGATCTATTTGTTTTTTAATCTTTTCTTTTTTAATAGGCAATTTGCCTGTTTCAGAATAATATTGAGCTTCCTCGTTGTATAAAATATCAACTAAATTATCTTCTTCATCAAAGATATGAGCAAATGATTTATATATAACTAAATTATATTTATTTTTTATTGCATATTCGGAGAGTAACTTAGTTATATTAGCACAGATTATTCCTGACAAATTAATTTCAAATGATAATGATAATTCATTAACATTATCTATAGTTACTACAGATAATCCGTGATGAATATCAAGTACTTCATTATTCAAATGAACACAAATTTCTTGTTCTTCAAAAAAATCTCTTAATTTTTGTAGTATCTTTTTATTGTTTTTCATATTATAAATCTAATTATTTTAATTTAATTTTTATTAATAATTTTACTTATTCCATTTTTTTTCTCTATAATCAATTTATTTACATCAAATGATTCATCTGGAGAACTATGAGCAATCAATAATATTGTTTGATTCAAATCATTTAAACATTTTACTATATCGTTCATGCCTTCGGCATCAACTGATTCGCATATTTCATCTATTCCTAAAAACTGAAGTCCTCCAGTTTGAGACGTGCTATTTATGATGTTTTGCATAGCTAATATACTGCTTAAATCGCAGATACTTTTCTCTCCACCGCTGAATTTACCAAATGATTCAGAATTTAAACCATCGCGGCTAATTTCTACAGTGATCTCTTCTTTTAATTTTCCACTGCTCAATTCTCTAAAACCGTCAATAGATATAAATAACTCTGACTTCATTTTATTCAGATAATAATTAGCTTGCTGCTGAATTTGACTAAGCGCTTGATTAGCTAAAAAACTTTTAAATCGTTTAAATTTAATTTTCCACTCTTCAAGTTTTGATATATCTAAAGTCAACTTATCAGCATTATCTTGAATTGCTTGTTTTTTAACGGCTTCATCTTCAACCTTATCATTTAACTCTTTAATTGCTTCTTTTGTTTTATCTTTCTTTTCTTCCTCAATATTATCTTGATATTGCTCAATATAATGATTTTCATTGCCGATCTGACTTTCTTTTAGCTTAATAGATTGTTCTTTACTTTTTACTTGTCTTTCTAACTCACTAATTTCAGCCAAGACTTTATTATTTTTTCTTGTCAATTCAAGTTTTTGACTTTCTAATTTATTTAACTCAGTTTTTAACTTGTCAGCATCAACCTGAATGACGTCTTGCTTTTTTATGATTATTTTTTCAACTTTTTCTATATCTAGCTTTATTTGCATTAAAAATTTATCTGCATCTTTGATACTTTCATCTTCTTTATTTTTTTCAATTTGAAGTACATTGACAATGTTTTTTGCATTTTCAACATCAAAATCTTTATCTGCCAATATAAAATGATACTTACATTTAGGGCATTCAATTTCTCCAGCAATATAACTTTCTAATTCTTTAATTTCTTTTTCAAATTCTTTTACATTTATCTCGTGCTGTTTTATTAATTGTCTTTTTTCATCTTGCTTATCGGCTAATGCATTAAAGTCAGCATCGTGATCTTTTCTTACATTCTTATATTCAACTCTATTGCTCTCTAATGCATTATTATTTATCTTAATGGTATCATCCCATCTCTTCAGCTCAACGTCTTTAATCAGCTCTTTATATTTATCAGCAATGCTATCACTTATACGCATTAATTCACCATTAATATCTTCAATTGCTTGATTTAAAGTAATGATAACTTGTTTTTTATCTTTAATTTGACTTTCAATTTCTTTTATTTTTTCTTGTTTCTTATGCTCACTTTCACCATTAAGCAACTCTTCTATTTGCTGCTCATAGACTTGAATTTTAGCTGTCTGCTCAACTAATGAAGTAGTTAAATTAACAAATTCATCATTTACTAATTTTAGATCATCTTCGAAAAAAGGAAATATATTGTCAATAATACTCGCCTTAGAAAATCTGTTAATAACTTCTTTTTTTGAAGCATCGTTTGCGAGAAATAAGCTCTGATACTTATACTTGCTAATTAAATAATAGTTGATTAAATCATCAAAACTTATGCCTAACTGCTCTTGAATATACTTTTCAGATTCTCTTTGATGCAGATCTTTAAATTGATCAAGCAATAAGTCATGTTCATAAATTTCAATTTTTTGTGATTTTTTTAAACTTAAAAAACGCTTTATCTTTAACTTCTTTTTTAATACTTTATTTTCCAACTCTATCTCAGCAAAACATTCTTCTTCAGCATTGTTAATTATTTCTTTTAAAGTTTTTACTTTTCTTAAACAATCACCTGTAATTGCAAAAGCTATAATGTCTAACAGGACACTTTTACCGCTACCATTTGACCTTTTTTCTGAAATATCAAGATTTTGACCAAAAACCATAGACAGCATATTATTAATAACGCAATAATTTAACGCCTTATATGATTGAAAGTTTTGAGCTTGTATAGAATTAAGCTGCCACATGATTTATTTTTAATTTACAATTTTCATTATGCCATCTTTTTAACATTGCTGCAATAAAAAATCTATGACAATATTTACACTTGTGTTTTTGTTGATTTTTTGCAGAAATACTCATTTTCTTTTTAATTTTTGCTGTTTTAATATAAGTATTTATACCCTTTAACTTTTTACTTCTTTTTATATTAGATTCAATTGTTTTTTTAATCCCTTTAATAGGACTTATAAAACCATTTTTAATTTTATTAAGCCAAGTTAATTTATTAGTTTTTCTATTTTTTTCATTTGATTGTTGCGTTTGATGCTTATCTTTCATAGGATGTTTATTATTTTTAAGCCAATCCTTTATAATTCGACTTTGTTTTAATTTTTCTTCTTTAGTTTTTTTACGCTTATTTTTACCTTTAAGTAAATAACCTTTACCATGCATTCCATTATTTTTACCGCTTGTAGCGCTACTTAATTTTCTGCCTTTTATTAATTTTTCTTCATTAGATAAATAAGTCCAAGTATCTCACCAATCACCACCGGAAGAAATATTATACATTTTAAAATTCAAATCTCTATAATACTTAATCCAGAAAATTTCCATTAAATTCATATTTTTTCAGAATCACAATGACAAATTATTTCTTTTTTAAAGTTTTCAAATCCATATTTATTTAAAGCTCTTTTAAAATATTTTCCAGAACCCAAATAATCAGAATTATTATATTTATCTTTTCCTACATAAATATATTTATTTATTAAATTAGTAATAATATAAATAATTCTATCAATTTTTTTCATTATAATATTTTTTCTAAAAAATGTAAACCAAATTCTTTATCTTTAATTTGATTAATTTCAATAAACTTATCAAAAGCAACTTTTATATTTGATCTATCAAAAACAATTATTTCGTTATTAATATCAATATTATTATTCAAAATATCATTTTCAAATTTTACATCAAATCCTAAATCTTGTAAATTTTCTTTTTTAAATGCTTGTAATTTTGTTTTTTCTCCAGTTAAAATAATTCTTATATTATCTTTAGAATTTTTATATTTTTTTTCAAAATTAAATAACTCTTCTTTATCTTCAATATTTATTTTCTTTTTTATAAATTTAGAAAAATTGCTCTGAATAAAGCTATGAAAACCATCGTTACTTAAAATAGTAAAACCTTTAAAGCCATTTTCTCCATAATTCTGCTGAAAAGCACCGCCAATATAAAAAATATTATCGCATTCTTGTGGGTCATGATAGTGCCCAGTAAATATTTTATCAAACTTTTTAAACAAATCTGTATTAATAGCATTATCTACAATACTTCCATCGTTATTTCTTATTCCGCTTATTCCTACATGCGTTAATAAGATATTCTTTGAACCGCTTTTAATCATCTTAGAAGCACTTTCTAATCTTCTTGCATAACTACCATTCTCTTTGAAAAAAGGTAACCAAATTGTTCTCAAATTACCAAAATCTCTATAAGTTTCTTGACTTAATAATTCGTGATTGCACTTATCTAATGGGGTTAAATAACTAACAGTAGATTCAAGATCTGTTTTATCGTGATTGCCTGGAATAATAAATAGCTTAATTTCACTTGCAGCAATATTGCTCAAAATATCTTTTGCTTCTTTTAAAACTAAAAGTGGTTGTGCTTCTCTTGACTGAAAAAAGTCACCGAGATGAAATATATACTTAATCTTCTTTTCCTTACAGATAACAACAGCTTGCTTAAATATATCTTTTACTAACTCAATGTTATTTTTGTGTAAATGAGTATCTGTAAGAATTAAAGCCAATGGTCTTGGTTTACCATTAACTGACTGCACGCCTTTTAAACTTTTTTTCATTTTATCATTCCTGTTGATAACTTTGCCTTAATAGCTTCTTGTGAATTGTAATTAACTAATGCTTCCATCAACCAATTATAGTTAAAATTATCTTCTAACACTCCTTCCCATAAATAGTCAGAATTTAATTCTAATGTAGGTAATTCAGTTTGAGTTCTTTTCAACTGTTCTTCTACAGCTTCTTTATGATTATCGTAAATATGCACATCCCCAAAAGTGTGAATAAATTCTCCAGGAATCATATTACATATCTTAGCAAGAATTTCTGTAAGTAATGCATAAGAAGCTATATTAAATGGAACTCCTAATACAACATCAGCTGATCTTTGATATAATTGACAATCAAGGTAGTATTTAGGAACTTTATTAACTTCCATTAAGTTATCTAAATAATCCATATCATCTGAATATTTTTCAACCGTATCTTGTTCCATTAAATCAAGTCTCTGATCATTTGTCAATGGCCTACAATTAAACTGTATCAAACAATGACACCAATATAAAGCTAAATCATTCTCATGAGCAGGGTCTATTGCCGTTACTATATGTCGTCTTGATTCTGGATTATTTTTTAATCCTTCAATAAGAACTTTAATTTGATCAATATTTCCTTGTTTATATTTGATTTCGCAATCATTACTATTTACTACAATAGCTTTTGAACTACTCATAGCATTATAAAATTGTTTTTTTAATGTAATTGCATCGTATTGACTTAAATGAGATGCAACTTCTAGTACTACAGAAGGTCCATGATTATAATTCCAATTTCTCCACACCCTACCATATTGATAACCGCAATCGCCCAATTTATAATTTTTATATGAAGGAAGATGTTCTTTTAAAGTACTCTTTATCTTTTCTATAAATTCTTCATATAAAAACATTGAATAACAATCGATATCTTCTTTATTAGGAGTTCTTGTTGAAGTTTTATTGGAAACAGGTTGTAAAATTATGTTTAAACACTCTCCGTCATTAACCTTTGCTATCTTACAATAATAATTATAGGCATCTTGATTCCAAATATTTACTCCATTGTCAATAAGATATTTTATATTAGTATCACCTCTTAAAAACCAAAGCAATTCTACTACTATTCCTTTCCAATACATCTTTTTAGTAGTAAGCAAAGGAAAGCCATCTTGCAAATTATGTCTAAACTGATAACCAAATAAAGATTGTGTTCCGGGCATTCCTTCTCTTGCAGCTGGCTTATAACAACCTTTTTCTTTTATGTCTTCGAGAAGTTGTAGATACTGTTTCATGTTTTAACTGATTGATTTTTCTTTGTAAATACCATTGCGCTTTTTCAAGATCCTGTAACGCATTGTCTTTTTTACCAGCTCTTGAAATATATTTTACAGCATTTCCTAAATGAAAGTCCAAATCCCAAGCTTCAATTACTTTTATAGTTTCATAAGGATTATCTTTTCCACCGTAATGCGTTGGATGATTAATTTTTTCTTCTTCCATTTTTATTTTTTAATACTAACTCCTTTTCTAATCTTTTCAATTCTTTCCTTTGCTGAAAGTCCATCAGATCCTTTTATTTTTACGCTATTTGCTGATGGACGAGAATCAAGTATTTTATCAATATCATCTTTTTTTACAGTTTTAGGAATTGCTTTTTCAATGTCAACTTCAACTTCTTGATTGTTAACTTTTTCCCACTCTTTTAATAAGCGCCTTAAATCGCTGTCTGTAATTTTTGAATGTATTGCAATTCCTGTCCTATTATCTCGCGAATATTTTTTTAACTCATCGCGGTCCATCTGCTCAAATTTATCGCCATCTTCATCTTCAATTGTGACAGCCGTTTCAGCAGTTACTTGTGGCTCAGGATATAAACTTCTCATTTGCTCTGCCTCGTCTAAAAAATCTTGATTTGCAAAAACATTAAACTCATGATTATCATCAAAAATCCTTAACCCAGTAATTGCTAAATCAAAATCTTTTTGCGTATAGCAATTTTTATACAAAGAAGATAATGAAGGATATTGCAAAAATTCTTCAAGCTCTTGATCGCTTAAAGGATAAGTATTTAAAACTTTATCTATGTTGTGTGAAGTATCAATCTCAGTCATGTAATAAAGTTTTGCATCTTCAGCTTTAGCGTTATACTTTATAATTAAAGCTCTGCGATCTTCAATGTCTGTAAATGGATTATTTGATTCACTACCAATTGGCTGATTTGCTTCTTCAAGCGCAATTAACTCATTAATTCTCATTTTAACAGCTTTTCCAAATTCAAGTCGACCAAAAACTTTTTGATCTCCTGCTAACTTCTGAACATACATAATCCATCCTGGTTTAGCGATTATACCCATCACTCTTTTTTGATAAGAACCATAAATAGGAAGCATTAATTCTTTTATCTTTTCTTCATCTTGTCCATACTCTTCTTCAAATTGCTTTTTAAGACATTGAATGTAAAAGTCAACAATATCTTTTTTCGCTTCAGAATGAATACGTCCATCAAACACAGGCATATTTTTTATTTTTACAATCGCTTTGCCTTTTTTATCTTTTTTTACATCTCCTTTGTCATCTTTTTCTTCAACTTCACGTGGTAACCAATAAATCTGTTTTGACACCACAAAAGGTTCATTTTTTATCTCTTGACCCTCATTGTCAGGCATCATTTGCTGAATTGACTCATGAGACGGATATAATAAAAATTTATTGAATCCATTTTCAATCTCCAAAAATCCAGCATAATGACCTCGCTGACCTTGACGAACAACGTCTTCAACTAACTTATCAGTTGCTTTTAACTCATCGCTTTTGATGTTATCCTTAAACTTGGCGCGATTAAATTTTGACTGTGAATTTTCCATAATTTTAAAATTTAGTTATTATTAAATAATTAGTAATACAAATGTATAAAATTTATTTTAAATAAAACTATTTTATTCAAAAAGATATTAACAATTTTACTTTATTGTCTTCTTAAAAGCTTTAATTATCACCCCATTTATCTTTTCTTCTAATATATCTTTTTCAAATTCTTCAGGTCGAAGTTTGTCAGTAATCTTATTTAACTTTTCCGATTTGTCCTTAACTGCCCAATACCAAGAATTTATAACGTCGTAATTTTTTTGCATTTTAATTAAATTGAGTTTTTTAACTTTATATTGTGGCAATCTAACAACTGACATCTCTAACTCATCAGCTGTTGGCTTACTATATTTAACGTTGCCTTTTGAGTCAAGAGTTTCAAATTCAAGTTTCTTTTTTTGTTCTTCCTTCATTTGTGCGATAAAAATTTCCCAATCTAACTTTGTTTGTGCTAATATTTGATTAACGTCTGCCAATAAATTTCCAATTCTATTAAGCGCTGTTGAGCAAGTTAATATCTCTCCCCATAAATTATGATGATGAATATTTGTAAATTCATCCATATCACAATCACTATCAAATCTTTCAAGAGTTAACACAACTGTTCTATCTTTTAACTCAATGGCAATTTTTTCTTTTTCTTCAACTACTTGCTTTTTCATAATCTTTTGTTTTCATTTTCTATTTTTAAAACATTTTGTAATTCTTCTTTTACTTTCATTAAATAAATGTTAGCATTACACCAACTATCACGCTTTATTCCTGTAGGAGTTTTTAAGATTTCAATAGCTACACTTTCTAATATAATGTCTAATCTTTTGAATAATATTGCTAACTTTACTATTTTTAATTTTTTCATTTTTAAACTTTTAAAATTAATGTCTTTGTCCGCAATAATGAAAATCATTATTGCCATTAATTACTTTTTTACCATTATACTCAATTACATCTACACCATCAAATAATGCTTGTTCTTTTAAATAAGGCCAAAATCTTTTAGAATTAGAATGCTCACTATAACAATCAAAAATGTATTCTTTACCTACAGAATCAATACTTATATCTTTAAAAATACAACGCTTATATACTCCTCCATGACTAGAAGATTTTGAATTCCCAACTTTTAATACAACAACTTTCATGATGATGTTATGTTTATGCAAATTGATAATTGCTATTATAAGTAAATTTAGCTTTATCTCTAAAATTAAACCATTCTACATTTGATTTTGGCTTAATAAATCTTCCACTCAAATCAACTAACGATAAATTATCAAACATTTGAAAAGCAGTAACTGTTTCTTTAAATTTTAATCTAAACCAAATAGTTTTTTCAAGTTGTTCTAATAACTTTAATGTAATTTCATTTTTATTAAACTTTATCTTATCAAATATTTTCTTTTTAAGTGTTTTTTCCCCAATCCTTCCAGCTAAAAGTTTTGGTACCATGTCAGCGTCGCAGCCGAGAATCATCTTTTTAAAAAGTACCCAGTGAGGATTCTCAAAAATTATCTTACTTTTTGCAAAATTAACTTGAAATTTTCTTAATTCTATGCACTCACTTGTCGCGTCAAAATAAAAACGCTTGTCTGAATTATTATTAAAAATAAAAGTTTTTTCATTTAATAGCTGACGTAAGTCTTCATCTGCTGACAAGATACAATTTATCTCATCTTTTAAATGATTAGCATAAAGTCCTATAAGATCATCAGCTTCCAATTCATCTATCTTGCCAACGATAAATCCTTCTTTTAACAAAAACTTTGCAAGATAATCTAAAACATTATAAAATCCAATATCTTCATTTTTTACACGATTTGATTTATAATTGAGATCAAGTTTTTTTCTAAAATTATTTTTGCTATCAAAACAACAAATAACTCTATCGACTTTATATTTGTCATTAAATAATCTTATTGAATAGAAAAAATCCACCATGAACTTATTAAACAGTAATTTTTCATTGATTTTGTCTTGCTCCTTATACATCGTCTTATAAACATAATAAGATTTATAAAAAGCATTATTCATGTCAACGATCAAATTCATTCTAATTATTTATAGTAGAGTTAATAAGTATCTTTTTTGCAATTTTAAAATCACATACTTTTGATAAGTTTAAATTCCACTCTACAGCGATATACTGAAGAAATGGTAAGATATCACTCATCTTTGACTTACAAATTTTTTCTTTATTATAATTTATCATATATGAGGTCTACTTTGGATTTGACCTTGTAGCTTTACAGGTAACTTTTATTGTTACCTGCCATCAGCTTTATAATAGTGTTATTTAATTACGGTCACCTCGCTTCCTTTTTTAATATACTTTTTATTTCCAACTTTAATATGTACATCTTCGCGTAATGCGCCGTTTTTTGGTTTATGCGCATGAGAACCTGTAATTACGCCTTCCAATTTTGTTATTGTTCTAAAAGGCGTAAATTTTACTTTTTGACCTTTTTTAAAAGTCAATTCAAAACCTGGAAATCGTTGAGTAAGTTTTGAAACATGCTCAACTGTTTTCTTTTGTTCTTTTGTATCTTCTTCTTTAACTTTCTTTTCAATGGCTTCTTTTTTTAAATCAGTTTTAAAAGCTGAAAGATCACCATTGAATTTACCTTTAGCTTTTCGTTCGCTAAGAATAGTAATGGCTATTTCTTTTGAAACGCCAAAAAGCTTACTATCTGTTAGCTTTTTGAAAAGCTGTTCACTTGTCTGATTAACAAGTGCTTTTCTAGTTGCTTCTTTTAAGATGTTAGTCATAATTTTTTGTTTTTAAATTGATAGCTTAATTGCTTTCAACGAGACAAATGTATACACTTTACTTGAAGTAAAAACATTTTATTTAAAAAGTTATTAACAAGTTATTAACAAGTTAAATTAACGTAAATTGTTATCTAACTCGTATTGCGATTTAGCGATATTGATTTTTAATTGCTTTTCCAATTCTTTTGCTAACGTACAACTATGATTAAATGATACATATCCTGTATTTTTATCAGGCCATCTATTACATCCTGCAAATAAACAAGAAAAACTTTGCGCTAAATAATCAGCAGATGAATAATCGCACTCTTTAATAAGATCGCAACCAGGTAAAAATTGCTCTGCTTCTTTACATCCTATTTTTATCAATTCATCTTTTAATTTCCAATGCAATCCGGCGATAAATGACTCTTCGCAAAATTTTAATCGTCTGCTCATTTGCCCTTTTAATGAATTAATAGATTGTTTTACTTTATACGAACAATTTCGCGACATTAAATTAAACGCTTGTTTTTGTTTATATTTACTTCTTATTGCTTCAAGCGCGTGTAAATTATTAATAACTTGTTTTTTATACACTTCATCTCTCAATATTCTTTCATAAACTTCAGCGTATAAAACATAATCAGCATTATCAGTAACTTTATAATCATAAAATATTACTTCAACACGTGCGCGACTATGCTGATCAAATTGACAGATAGGTGTATTAACGATTTCATAATGCACAATTTTTGCATCGTCATCATAATTAAATACATTAACAATAAGTTCTTCTACTTCTTTTCTTAAAATAACATTTCTTTCTTGTATCATGACGCGAACAATGATTGATCACTACTTGTCAAATCTTCAAATCTTAAATTAGAAATTGTATAAAAAACATCTTTTTTGCGTTCAAATAAAATATTAAGATACATCCCAATCAATGGAAATTTTTGTTCAATTGACATCACTATTTGCTTGTATAAAATTTTCATTTCATCACGATATTGTAACTTATCTAATTGCATATTCGAAATAGATAACAAATTTTGACCTAAATGATATGAATGTAAATAACTTTGTACAAGAAATGCGCGCGCAGTCTGCCATGAAGCTTTATTGTCAGTTAATGTCTCTTCATATAAATCTTTTAATGTAAAAAATATTTCTTTATCTTGTTCGTTAATTTCTTCGTTTAATATTACATCAGAATCTTTTTTGTTATTATCTCTGCATCCAATACTTAAAAATGTTGTAAAAGGTATTTGCGTATGATAATCAAACAACCATCTTGGTATACCTGTAATTCTAAAAATAAATTGACACATTTCTCTTGCTTGAGGAAGTGTGCAGTTTGTCAAAACAGCTTGTACAATTTGTAATTTCGCTTCATTAGATAATAATGGCCATTTTTGCTGAAAATCATTTTTACCCCATGTGCTTGTAGCAGACACAACCATAACTTTATATGGATTGTCCATAGCACTTTCTAAAGTAACTTCAATTGATTCTTTTAATAATCTTATTCTTGTACTTTTTTCTGGCGCTTCTGACGGTAATGTGCCCATTACTTTACGCATTTCAATTGATTCATTTTTTGTCAAATTCATATTATCTTATGTAATGAAATTATTTTGATATAAATAACTCCTATTTGCCTGCATTTAATTTTGATAAGTATAATGCTCTTTTACCATCTTTTTATATAATCGTGTATTTTTTGATAGTTCATATTATTTTATGTAAACTTACAATTTTTACATATACATTTCCCATTTTTAATACTTCAAATCTTTTATGCATTTCTAACATTAATAAGCAATATGTTAAATTATCATATAAAAAATTAGTATTAAAATTTTGACTGCGAACAAATACATGAATGTCAATTTTATTATCTCTTATTATCAGCATAATACAGCTCAAGCAAGCAGCCAATTTATTATTTTCTTGATATTTTGGCTGATAAACAATTTGTCGTGAATGAATATCTTTTTTAATATTTTCTACTCGATCTACAAAATATTCAATTATTTCTTTTCTTTCAACTATATCTGCTACAAAATTTGCTTTATAGTCTTTTTTCAAAAATTCTTGAATAGTATTAACATTCAAATAATATTGCTGATTATATAATTCTAAAGTAGTTTGATTATTTACTCTAATGAAGTGATTATGTGCAAAATCATCTGCAAATAATACTTCAAAGTTTGCTATTAATTCTTTGATCATAAATGCGGTTGTTCATGTTCATACCAATAAGGTAAAGCATTACTATGCTTTACTGATTCGATTAACATTTTTAATCCATCGTTGAAAGAAATCTCATTTTTTACTTTTCCAATTAAATTTAACATTTTTACATTTGAAATATTATGCCATCCTAAATAATCGGTATGCGGATAGAATATAATATTTTGTGTATTAAAATTCTCTGGCATATATGACTCAATAATATTTGAAAGCAGACGCCAATCTTTTCGCTCTATCCAATACTCACCAATATTTACTTTTTCATTCCAAATATCGTCTTGAATAAATTGTAAAATAATAGATGCAATATTTTCTACTCTATAATAACTTTTTGCAATATTTTTATCGAGTAAAATATGTAATTTACTTTCAATATTATTATAAGAATGATATACAAACTTAGTTATTGCGCTATTAATATCGTCAGGAAAATCTCCAAAACCAAATACGGGTCTAAGTATCGTATTATCTGTTTGACATGTATTACTTACTATCAATTCGCCAGCATACTTAGTTATACCATAAAGCGTATGCGGACTAATTATTGTTTCTTCAGTAATACATTTATCGCGCGAATAATCTTTTATATCAAAAATCGCAGTTGTACTAAGATATATTAATTTAATGCCGTATTTATTGCACATATCGACGATATTTTGAGTACCATAAACATTTGTTTTAACAGCATCGTTTTTGGCATGTAAACAAAAATCACTATTTACATACGCACCCGCATGAACAATAACATCTGGCTGCATTGCAATAATTGCTTTCTCTAAATTAATTGGATTAGTAAAATCTAATTCAAAATCTCGCGCTTTAAAATTTTGAAATGTTTTTAATTCATTATCTGCGCGCATTACTTGACAATCAAAATTATTAGCCAATTTTGCCATCGTTTTAGCAATTGACCCTTCTTCGCCTGTGATGAATATTTTTTTCATAATTTTAAAAATTAATATACATTACTTGTTCGCCTCTATAAGTACCACTAGATTTATGCGGCCTGATTGAAACTAAATTTCCTAATTTAACAACGCGCCAATTTAAAAGTTTATCAATTTTTTTGTCATATAAATCAGTATAAATTATTTTTGATTTATAATATCTAATCAAATTCAAAAATCTATCACAATTAAACTCTGCCGTTGCTTTACCTTGATACGCGTGATTAGTTTTTGAATAAGGCGGATCAAGAAACAATAATGTTCTTTCGTTATCTAACGAAATATAAGTTTGATTGTGAAATTCAAAAAAATCACATTGTTGTATAGTTGTATTTTTTAATTTATGTTGTATCTGTAAAAATTGATCTTCATTTAAAATTAAACTTCTACCTCTATTTCCAAAAGTACAAGTACATCCATTTTTACCAACTCTGAATATAGAATTTAAACAACTTTTATTCATAAAATATAAAAACATGCCTTCTTCTTCACTATTTGAATTAAAATATTTTTTATTGCAATATTGTCTAAAAGCATAAAATGAATCTTTATTTTCTCCCCAATTGCCAAACGTTTGAATATTTTTATTATAAAATCTATTTAGCTGATCAAACGTAATATTTCTAAACGTTTCAAATATTTTAATAACATATTTATCAATATCAGATATTATATAATGTCTGAATTGCTTTTCAAGATTTAAAAATATAGCTGCACTACCACAAAAAGGTTCGATATATGCTGAACAATTAGTTTTATTAATCTCAATATTTATCTGATCAATAAATTTTATTTTTGCACCAGTATATTTTAATAATCTTATCATAACGTATGCTTTATGCAATCATAAATATGCTGATCATATTCCTCAACAGTCATCTTATTATACGCATACTGATACGCAGGATGATGAATTTTAATCAATCTATTATTAAAATCATTAAACACGCTTAAAAAATCATATACAACATTACCAAGGCATATAATATACTGAGGTTTAAACAACTCTATTTCAGCTTCTAAATGAAATCTACACGCATCAAAATCAATTATTGTTATTATATTGTTTGCTGTTGAGCACTTTACGATATTCGTAATTACTGATTGATTATAAATATCATACTTTTTTAATATATTCACAAACACTGCATTTTTTAAATTACTTTCAGTTACATCAAAAGGATGTTGCGTATTTGCAGTTCTTTTTGTTGAAGGATTCATTCCGACTATCAAATACTTAGGTTTATTACTAATAATATTCGGAACTAATTTACCGCTACCTGCTGCAAAATCTTTTTCATTTACTTTTAAATTGCATAGCTCACACTCGCGACAATTATTAATCGTATCGCGCAAAACATGCTTTTGAATTTCTAAATAAATTTCATCAACAGTTTTATTAGATACATTTATTTGAATAACATTAATATTATAAATTTCAATAGCTTCTTTAACTACACATTCGAACATCTCCTTATGCTTTTGAATATCATAAACTGTTATATCTTTTTCATTTGTTAATGCTATTCTACTCACAATTACGCTGTTATCGCAATAAAGATACACAAATTTTTCGCCTGACAAATAATCGCGCGCCATTTTATCCCAATAAAATGTTTCATTCATATTGCGATTAAATAACCGATTATAAACAATTTGCGATATATGCGAGCGATCATATACTGAGTATCGACCATTAGTTTGTCGCGTCATATACGCTCTTAACGTTGATTTACCCGTTTTATCAATACCATCTACATGAATGATATTATGATACATAATTCAAAGTTCAAAATTTACTAATACTTGTTGTAATTTAACAAGATCCATATAAGTTACTTTTCCAAAAATCAATGTTTTATTATATACGCGCGTACTATATTGAAATATATGCAAAATTTCTTTTAATAAGTAATTATTAATGTCGAAACAATATAGAAATTCATTTTTATCAATCAAAGTATATATTATTCTACCTTGTTCATCAACAATTTTTTTATGTACTTTTTGAGTTTTTTCCCAAGCTTCTAACTCATGCATTGCCTCAGGAAATTGATAAAAAACTAATGTTATTTTTATCATAATTGTATATTATTAAATGTATCGATGATTTGTACATCATTTTTAACTTTAAACAATTCTCTTTTATCATAAAGATAATAATTGGGCAATAAATACGTTTTAAAGTATAGCGATAATTTATTAACATTATCAATGCCATCATCTACACAAAATTTTACTTGTTCGGGCAATACATTGTCAATAATAAATTGTTCTTTATTTTTATTAAAAAACAAAAAATCGTATTTAATATCATTATTTTCCAACCAATATAACGTATCTGCATAAATGCGTATGAATTTTTCATAAGGTCTAGCTGATAACAGCAAAATCAAATATCCTTTATTTTTTAATGTTTGCAAAAAATTATATACATAAGGCTTTACAGGCAAATTTCTTTTTATGCCGGACACTCTAAAACTATATTTTTTTTCATTATACAAATTAATGTCATCATTTTTAAATTCATAAATCGTATTATATGTAGTTCCTCGTAAAAATTCAACTGAATGACTACAAATTATACCATCTATATCGAGTACGGCTAACTTTATGTCTTTTTTACTTTTTAATTCTTTTAATTTCTTTTCCTGATTGTAACGAATATCTACAACCTTTGACTTGTCTACAAATTTTTGAAAAAATGCAGTGCTATCACAACCGTGTACTAAAAATAAATTCAATAAAAATTTAAAAGCATCGATACCTTCCTCTAAAAAATTATCAATATTATTCGTTTTGCATATAAAACGATGCTTTTTCCATTGTAATTCATCAATCATTTCATAAAGCTCTTTTGAAGAAGAAAAAATAAATTCTTTACTCCATTTTATTTTATCATCAATTGACATTTTAGTAACGTCATCGACATTTTGTTGTTCTCGAAAATATTTATCGTTGAACTCTTTTTGTACTTTAAATATCTCTTCTAATTCATTCATATTTTTCTATTATTTGATTAACTTTTATTGAATGATTCCATTGACTATAACGACCTGATAATTTAATTCCAAATATCTCAATAAGATTCAAACTATCTTTTATTTGTAATGGTAAATTTTCATATTTATCTAAAATATCTATCATTATAATTTGATCAAGTTGCTCACCATTTGTTTCAACAACTCTATAATCTTTAAAATAAGAACAGCGAGTAATAACATTAGCTATTGAATACACATATTGATATATTGACTCATAATAAGGTAACTTATAAAATGATTTTGGAAGTAAAATAAGTTTGTTGCGTAATTCATCTGCATATTGTCTTTGTTCAACTTTTACAAAACACAATATATTTAACAACATGTTCAAATTAATAGTAGATATTAAATCATCAAACTGATAAACATGATCGCTTTCGCATAATAATGATTTTTCAACAGGATTAATTGCTTTTATTTTATCTTTAATCAATAAATTTTTTCTTTTTAAAAGCTCTAATAGCTTTTGAAATACAAACTGATATGTATCAATACAATCTAAATTATCTACTTTAATTGCATAATATATATTTTTACTTGATGACAAAAATGATTTTTCGTATTCTTCTTTTCCTCGCGTCTTTAATGAATACGCTTTTTTAAATTCATCATTTGCTTCAAAGCGCACTGGATAGTTACCATAATCATAGCCAACTCGTATGACTTGCTGATTAATAATAACTATCTCTTTCAATTCATAAAATATCTTTTTAATAAATGAAACTACTTTCTCATTATATTCAAATAATCTTACACCTGGGATAAATCTTGTATTAAGCTGACCTAAAAATTGCGTATCTATTACTTGACAATTATTATAATAACTCTCAACCAACCCAGAGACACCACCCCCAATTACATATTTATTTTCCATTTGAGAAAATTTATTTTTTTGCCAACCCTAATGATTCAATTAAGCGATTACCCAAATCACTTGCAGAGGTTACAATATCCTTTGACATTAAGTGAATGTAGTTTTCTGCCATATCGGGTCTTACCCTAAATGAGAAACTTTCATCTTCTCCATTTTCAAAGGATATTTTTCCTTCGTAGCGGTCAACACTTTTTTCGTGACTGTAACCCTTCTGAAATTTGATTGTAATTTCTTTCAATCGCCAGTTGTCTTTTGATTCTTTTTGATTTTCCATTTTGTAAAATTACAAATTTATTTTAAATAAAAACATTTTATTCAAAAACTTATTAACAATTTAACTGCTACGCAAAATCAATTACAGAATTATTTGTTGAACAAATGCTATTTTCAACGCAATATTTATCTGGTTGTTTTACCATGCAATTCATAATAATAATTGAATTTTGCTTTAACTGTTCCCTATACTTTTTATAAGTTTCATTCCAAATCGTAAGCTGACATTGTAAATTGTTCTCATCTAACACAATTTTTGCAAATTTGCCATTTTTACTGTTTCGCTCTTGCAACGACAAAATATTTCCAGCTACTAATATTTCATTATCTGGTAAATAATTCATCTCTAAAATTTGCTGCGCTGTATAATATTTTTTAGATGTTTGTATTGACTTTACAATTGTATCATAATTGATATAGCCATAACCGCAAGCTTCTTTTGCCTTTAACTGCCACATAGCATCGCTACAAATTTCATCTCCTTCAAATTCTTTTGGCAACTGCTCATGCAATAACGCGTAATAACTAACAAAAATATGCAACCGTTCTTTAACTGACTGTATCTTTTCAACATCGTCAAAACACCCAGCTAATATCAAATGATAAACAACTCGTTTATTTACTTTACTTTTATCAACTCGATTGATAAAATCTTTTAATGAAATAAAATTTCCTTTTTCTCTTTCTTTCAAGATAGCGTTTACTGCTACATCGCCCACAAACTTAATTGACGATATTGACCAATAGATCTTATTGGTAGCTTTATCGCAAGTAAAACCAATATTAGAACCATTGATGTCAGGTGCAACAACTTTTATTAATTTAGCTCGATCGATCTCAGATAATTTAGAAACTATCAATTCTTCTTTTGAAAGTTGTAGTGAGACTGTCCAAAATTCAAGGGGATGATATACCTTAAACCACATTGAGTAATATCCTAAGACAGCATAAGAAGCAGAATGACTACGATTAAAAGCGTAACTGGCAAAACGAATTAACTTATCCCAAACATCTTGAGCATATTCTTGAGTTACTCCTTTAGCAACATAAGAATCAAAAAATAATTTTTGCACTTGTCCTACTTGCTGTTTTTCACTTTCTTTCAACCAATCATAGGGCTTTGCAATTAACTTTCTAAAAATATCTGCCTCTGTTAGTGAGCATGCGGTAATTATCTGATATGCCTTCATCACTTGCTCTTGAAATAAGTAAAGTGAATAAGTATCTTTTGTCACATCTTCAAGTAGACGATCATATTCTACCTTTTTTTTACCATCTTTAATTTTTATTAAATCAAGATGTGCATCGCTTTCCATCGGCCCTGGACGATTGACAGCATTCGCAGCAATTAACTCTTCTATCTTTACTGGCTGTAACTCAACCATATATTTTTTCTGAACATGAGTATTAAATTGAAATATATCCTCAGTTAACCCTTGCTGAAAATACTTATATACTTTGTCATCAGCTACATCAATATTAAACAAGTCAACGTCAATATTTTTATTTTGCTTAATTAACTTCATCATGCCATTGATTTTATCTAACTGATTAAGCCCTAAAATATCTTCTTTTAAAAATCCTACGTCATCAATATCTAACTTATCAAATTCTGACACCAGCATGTTATCTTCTAAATGAACAGGAAGCAAGTCATAAATTTTACTTTTATTTTTATATTTTGGAGTAATGATGACAGCCGCCGCATGAATAGATCTTACCTTAGGTTGAAATAAAATCAACTGCATTAGCTTTATTAGCTTATGATTTTTGTCGATAAACTTTTTTAAAGCTGGTTCTTTTAATGAACATCTAAATAAGTCGATAAAGCCACCATCTTGAAAGTCTAGCCCAATTAATGATGAAATAAAATTTGCCTCTGAATAATTAACATTTAACTCCCTGCTTAAATCTTTAATGCATGATTTTAACTTAAAGTTGTTAAATGTCCCAATGCACGCAACATTATCAAATGTATATTTATCTTGTATATATTTTTTTACTTCATCTCGGCGCGCCGACTCAAAATCGATGTCAATATCTGGCAAACTATGCAATCTTGCTTCATTTAAAAATCTTTCAAAAATCAACTTATATACAAGCGGATCTATATGCGTGATAAATAATAAATATGAAGTTAATGCAGAGGCCGAACTTCCGCGCCCAGGGCCTGTTAAAATATCTTGCTGCTTACACCAGCGAAGTATATCCCATAAAATTAAAAAATAATCAACAAAACCGCCTTTTTTAATAATTTCAATCTCTGTAGTAAAACGCTCATAATAAGCATCCTCATTAGTAACTTTTTTAACTATTCGTTTTTCAAACCCATCATTAATTAAATGAAAAAATAAATCTTCACTTGTCTTAAATTGTTTTTTCTGTTCTTCATTCATTTCATATTGAGGCAAATGAACTTCATCTTTTCTTATCTTAAACTTACATAACTCAGCAAACTCATTTGCATTATATATGCATTTATCAAAAAAATCCATATCTAAATTTAACTCTTTTGTTTGTTCATGAATCTCATCTATCGACTTAAAATACTGATCTTGTGACTGATACTTAAAGCTAACCTTCCCAATTTTATTTAATAATGATTTTATCTCATGATCTTCTTGATCGAGATAATAACTATCACAAAGTAAAATTGGCGAAATATTAAGTGTATAGTTATTCAAATATTCTTGAATAAGTAAAAGATGCTCTCGATCTTTTTCATTTGACAGATATTGTACAAGATCAATTTGATAATAGCAAAAGTCAAATATCATGTCTATCCACTCTATAAATTGCGAGTTTAATTTTTTATTGCAGCTAACGACGCAAGCTAATCCTTTACCATGAGTTGATAAATACGCTTCATCGACATAACCTTCGTTAAACACATTAATCTGTGCATTAATATTTAAAAGATTTTGCCAACCAATTTCATTTACTACATAAAGCTTTAACTCATATTCATCAGTTTTACTTTTTACTGTAATAGTTTCACCAATGATTGACTTAATATCATTTTTTTCACAAGCATTTTGAAATTTTAAAACGCCCGCCAAAGTATTTAATTCACAAATGCCTAACTTATCAATTTCTAAAAATTTTGCCTTCTTAACCCAATCTTCTGCTAATCTAGAACCATTACATAACTCATATCCAGTATGAATACCTAAAAAAGCATAATTAACTTTTAATAATTGTTTAGCTTTTCCAAAATATTTGAAAAGATTTAATTCCACATCTTCATTGCTACAGCCGTAATAATACCATTGCTGTCCAAATTGAAACAAAAAATAATCAGGTTTAAGCTCATCTATAAGTTGATAATCATTACTGTTTAATATAAGTTTAAAATCCTCGTCAAACAATTTCTGTTCACCTTCAATGTCTTTTGAAACTATGATAACAAATACTTTATCATCAATAACTAAACTAGTATTATTGATTTTTTGAATATCTAAACAATTAATATTTATCCAAGTTTTTAAATCCATTTTTGCTATTTTTTTAAAAATTTAAGTTGCGAAAACTTTTCGTTTTCGCTAATTGTCTTTTTTAAATGTTAGTTTAATGTTAGTATATGTATATCCTTAGGTGACATTATGTCACCAATAATGTACATTAATGTCACCAACTAAATGACACATTATGTCACTGTCGGTGACATAATGTCACCAGTACTAATTTTAGCTGTTAGTAAAATTTCATTTATTGTTTTAGTTCCAACAATTAAATTTTCTTTTTCAGCAATTAAAAAATTCCAAGTATCTGTCGATCTTAAATATTTTGTTTGTTTATCTTTGATTATTAAATTTTTTAACTCCAAAGCTTTAATAATTCGTAAAAGCTGTCTTTTACTTATATCTAAATTTTTAGCTATATTTTCTTTACTTTTAATACACCATCCCCCATACTGAAAATTATGAGATAAAACTCTAATTTCTTCTAAAACACAATATTCATTTAGAGACAAATTTAATGCTTTTCTATAAGGATGAATAATTGTAGTATACATATAATTAATATCTTATTATTTCTTTAACGTGATAAAATGTAAAATGATTAGCTATAACTATGATAATATATTTATTTGAGATGCAATAATATGTATCTTTAAGATATTCTATTTCAGCTTCGCTATAATCTAAACAATATTTTATATAGCTTTTACCGTCAAATACAAATCCTTTACTACATATTTTAACGTTCTCTTCCATAGGTAAAAGGGATTCAAATTTATTAATAATGATAATTTTTGAATTTTCAGCTCTATATATTATTTCAATATCACCATGAGTATCTGTACTATAATATTGATTATCAAGATCAAAAGACTTAGAATAAACTTTATCAATCTTATAAACTACATCGCCTTTTTGATAGATAGAACCTGTCGGAATTTGATTGCAGCTTATTAAAGTTATAAAACATAAAATTTTAGTTAATTTTTTCATTGTGTTTTTAGTTTAAAAACCCGGCAAATAAAGTTGAAACTCGGACGAGCGCAACTTCGTTTAATTTCAGGACTTTATTGCCGGGCAATTTTTTAATTTTAGTCTTTATTGCGCTTTTAAAAACCGAAATAACTTTACAAACATAAATATTAAATTCAAATCAAAAACATTTTAAGTAAAAACTTATTAACAATATTGCTTATTCAATAATTCTACTTACATCATCAAAATTTAACTCAAGCATTTTATCTTCATGCTGAATAAGTATTGTTCTTTTCTCTAAAAATAGACTATCTATAACGCCTTCTTTTACCTTAAAGCTATCATTTACATCAACAAAATTTACATTACACCCTAAGGCAAAATAATTTTTAGTGTCCCAATATCTTTGCTGCTGTTCTATTTTTTCACTTGGGTAGTAAAAATTAGGAAGTCCTTGCTTATTATAAATTTTTTCTTTATAGTGAGCGCGGATCTTTTCATCGTCAAAAATAGAAATTAAGTTATATTTTCGTTTTAAGTCAAGAATTTTTTCTTTCTTCATCTTAGCTAAGTTAGCCCAATATGTTTTGTGTTTTGCTAAAGGATAGATCTTTACTCTCAGCAAACAAATCAGATATTCTTGTTGAATAACATCAAAAAGCTTTTGAGGTGAGATATTTACAGAAGGTTTAAAATCATTCATAAATTTAATAGCTGTACTTTTTTCATATAAAATTCTAAAGGTAAATATATTTTTTTCATCACATCAATAAATTCTGCATAATTTAACTCAGCTGCATCTTTAATTGAACCGTCATAATTTTTAACTTCTATAAGGCATATTTTTACGTTAAAATGTTTAACTAAATTAAATGCTTGCTCTTTAATGCTGTTCAATATATCGCTGTCATACAAAAGTATAATGTTTTCAATTTCTTTTAACTGTAAGCGATAAATTTGTTCTTCACTGATGTGTCCTTTAAATGTAAAACAGCTTTTTATGGTAATATCATTTGCAATGTGCAATAATTCATTAATATTTTTAGAGTCAAATAATCCTTCACATAATATAACTGTCTTTGTAATTCCTTTTACTAATAAATCATAATTGCCTAAGATCTTGACAAAGTCAGAATCAGAATTTTTATAGCGCGGCTTTTTTAAGCTATCACATTCTTTTTTAGTTCCTTTAAATCGCCCAACGTAAGCTACAGGTTGATTATCTTGATGAATTATAAAGATAACATAATTGATTAATGCTTGATCTAACTTAGTAATACCAATAGTATGATTATTAAAATCATTAACTTTAAATCCTCTACTTTGCAAATAATTATCGGAATAAATTCTTTTAAACCCTACAGGCAATCTAACCTCATTTAATATATCTACATTAATTTCTTGCTTTAAATCAATCTGAAGCGTCTCAGATACGTTAGATTGCCACTTTATATCTTCCTTAACGTTATAAAGATCGTAAATGTTTAATTTTTCAAGTAATTTATAAATATTTCCTCTATCAGCTTCACATTTCGATTTTCGCCAACACTGCCAAGGATGGTTGTCATTAAGTGAGATATAAAATTCATTTTGACCACACCACGCACAACTCGCATTAATATTATTATCTTTATACATTTTCGCATTTTTTAAAATGCTAAATAATTTTTCTTTACTTAATTTCATTATAGCGGACAGTTATCTTTTAAGTTCCAAAAAGTTTCAAGCGTGCGCTTTTTATCATAAAATCTTGCACTTTCAAAATTGGTACAGATCATCCTTACGTCACCAGATTTATGCTTTCTAAACTTGTCGTTGTAAATCCTACCAACACCAGCTTGATACTCGTCTCCAGTCTGATTCCAAGTCCAAAAGTAACTGAATGGCTCTAACATCAACTTAAACTCAGCTATATCAGCGCGAGTCATCACAAAGTCAGGGTTTTGAAACCTGTCAGGTCTAATGTCATTTGCCTGCTCTGTTGCTAAGGCAAATAGTTTTCTTTGAACAGCGATATTTGTAATGCGCTTTGCAATCTGAGATTTTCTTTCTCTTATTCCTGCCTCTGTTCCAGAAAATTTATCCTTCACTGTAAATAGTGAGATGTTGTCAAAGATTGCTAAAGATATTTTGCCATAATTTTTTTCAATCTCCTCTATCGTCTCATTGCAAGACTCTACAGTTAGAGCCCCAAACTGCTCTGGAGCCACAATAAATATTTCACCTCCTTTATCTATAATGTCCTTATTAATGTTCTTAATCTTTAAGGTTAATTCTTTTTTAACGCCACCAAATTCTATATCTTCAAGTGTAGTTCCTGTCCATGCAGAGTCGTACATCTCCTCAATCTCTTGCTGACTTCCCTCAATTTGAAAATGCACAACTCTTCCTCCAATTCTCGCGCAAGAGATGCCACACCACACTTCAAAAGTTGTCTTGCCGGTTCCGCTTCTAGCAAGTAAAAGTCCAGATGTACCAATCTTACCACCGCCTCGAGTGTCAAAGTCCATGCAGTTAATTCCAAATGGCACTTTGACAATTTCATCTTGCTCCTTATTTTTTCTTATTTCTTGTCTTTTTTCAAAATCTAAAAATACCTTACCATAAAGCCCTTCTTTTAAGCTGAAGTTATTAATTTCATCACTTTCTTTTGCGAGTTGCTTTATAGCTTTATCTTGATCGCCGCTGTTCCACAGCTTGCCTGTCTCTTGATATAGCGAAATAAATCGAGTTTCCTTGATAAATCTTTCAAATACTGGAAAAATATTGTCAATGTCGGGTATCTTACATTTCTTGATGCTTAGAAGTAATTCTAAAGCGCCTGGATCGTCTTTTATAGTTTCATTGATGGAACCTATTGTAGGGCATTTATTTGTCAATTCAAACGATGTTTTTATCGTTTGCCAAATTTTCTTATAAGATTCTTCAGGAAGGAAATGTAATTCTAAATGCTGATTGATAACTTCCAACACATTTTGAGATGAAATTGAAGCTTTAAATAACTCTATAAGAAAATTCTCTGTTAATACTGGATTACTTTTTTCAGCCATAAATTACTATTTCTAAACTATTGATAATTTCTTGCTACAAATATCTGCAAATAATTTTCTTTTAACAATTTTTTACAATCTATCTTATTATTACACGTTGCGCATAAAGGTGAGCGATGATAAAAAAGCGACGTATTTGTAATGCAGTTTAAAAAACCACGATCCGTGTTGTAAAATCTTGATTTTTCAAGTTCTTCTGCTTTATTTAATATTGAAAAATTTTCTTCTTTAAAAAAATCTTTAATCTCACTCGTACTTATGTTATATGTCTTTAAAAATGCTGACTGATAAATTGTCCAATCAAAGATAACGTTTCTTGTCAACCACCTATCAAAAGCTTTTCCACCAATTATAAATTGAAGGTGAATTCGCTCACTAAAAGTTTTGATCTCTAACTTTGTCCAGTAATCAAATTGAAAGACAAAGTATGTAGTTAAAAAATTTATTCCAATAGTTTCTAACTTATATCTTGAATTTAATAAATTAAGAAATAAGCTGATGTGATTTTCCGCCTTAAATGTTGGCTTAAAGATATACTTATCATTACCATAGACTTTTCTATAAAAAAGTTCATATAAATAATGAATCATTGAATAATGATCGCGCATGCTTGTTGTTGAAAAACAATTGATAGCTTGAGTAAGTTCACACCTCAATAATCTCAGTCAAGGCAGATTATTAATTTTTTCTGCATTCTTCTATATGCTTGATCGATACTATCAACTACTTAAGGCAGATAAGTTAAACTTTTCTCTTTTCAGTAACTGCAGTTCGTATTTCTTGTGCGAGTCTTTTTACTTCTTGCATGCATTTGCGAACTCTTGTGCCAGCAGAATTATTTTCATCTTCAAAAAATTTTTTAAAGTCTGCTTCTGCATTTTCAAGAAGTTTTTTCATTTCATCATATTGATCCATTTTAATTATAGTTTAAGTTAGATTAATAATAAAAATTAATTGTACAAATAAATAAATTTTATTTTGAATAAATTAATAAGCAGGAAAAAACTTATTAACAAAAGAACTTATATAGAATCTGACTGCGATTCGTCTGGAGTCCAACTTAGCTTAATAGAAAAATTTTCTTCTGCAGGTAACTCAATGTTGTTATTAAAATTAAGTTCAAGCTCATCACATGTCAAGGGCTTTACCTTATCCTTTAAGATCTTTCTTATCAGCCAAATTCCTGTCACTTGTCCAATTTCAAAGCGATCGATAAAGAATGATTTATTAATGTTACTGATTATTTCAAGATTTATAAAAGGTAAAGCTTGACTATCATTTATCTTGTCAAAATAAATATTGTCGCAATTATCTTTTTTTGAAACTATAAAGGCAATGCTATACTCTGAAATTAACTTTGTAAAATCAACGACGTCAAATGTTACAGTAACTCCTTGAACTACTTCATTATATGTATTTTTTAAAGCAATTAGAATTGCCTCTCTTCTTAAATTTTGCTTCGATAGCTCACTGACATTGCTAAAGATATTATTTAATATATCGTTTTGAATCTCAGAGGATGATAAAAATCCTCCAAGCGACAACCTTGCTTCTGGTTGAACTTGATTATATGCAGCTGAATTTGTGTAGTAGAATTTCATGTTTTTTACGCTTCATAAGTTATAGTAATCCAACCTCTATTAAAAGGTACTAAATCAAAAGCAGTAGAATCAAAAGAACTGCCTGCTAATCGACTAAGGCGAATTATAGTTGGGCTAACTTCAGCAACGCTTCCTGCAGATACGCCTGTAACGGTTTCTGTCAAAATTAACGGATAAATAAAATTACTATTATCGATTATAATAATTACATCAATTTTTTTAATTTTTAGAAAATTTAAACCGTGAATAATATTAACGCTTACTGTAGCGTCCATATTCCAATCGCCAATTTCAATTACCTTTGTTTTTAACAAAGCATTATCTGTCTTTATACCATTAGGCAAATTACCAGCTAATATTGATAATACTTTTGTCTCATTTACTGAATTAACAAACCATTTTGCGCCGTCAAATGTAACTTGAATAAATAAACCCTGTTCTGCCTGCGAGATAAATGTAATATCATCGCTATTGAATTGTTTTATTAGCGTAAAATTAGTTGGATCAACGAAGTCTTGAACTATAGAAAATGTAAATGTGCCTAAGGTAATTGGCTGCTTAAAATGAAGCAAAAATGAGACACCATTTTTAATAGTAGCCCCTGTTAAATCTTTAAATTTATTTTTTAAGGAAATAAACATATTTGCACTTAAAGATAACGACACGCCTGTAAAAAACTGATATTGACGATTTGTACCAACAAAAAGATCTACAACTGGAATAGAATTGGTTAACGCAACCGTATCAACACCTTTTAGATCACCAATGTCGATCTTAGGAATTTTTTCTGAATATGCGTCAGCGTTAATGCTCAGCAACAATAAATTTGAAGAGTATGTTCTAATATATCCAGCAGCTAAATTTTGAGCATAGTTATTTGAACTTACAATTGGTAAAAAATCACCTGTGACGCTAAATGCCTTCTCAGTATAATAACCAAAAAGAATATCTGGCTGCATCGAAAACTTACTGCTATATTGATCGATATGTTTTAAGCGATATGTAATTTCATAGTTACAAAAAGTATCATAAGCTAATAATTCTAATTTTGCCACTGGAAGATTGATGGGAAAAATAAATTTTTGATCAGTTAACTGATCTTCGCCTAAATGAGCGACATATCCCGACAGCGATTGAGACTCATCAGCTTCTCTTGCCGCGCATATTACTTCAATCTCCTCACAGTCAGGCGAAACTATAATCTCATTGAAGTGAAACGTGCTTCCACCATCATTTGAATATCTATCAATGTCTAAAACATCAATATAGCAGTTGATCTGATTACCTGTAAGTACAGATGACTTGATAATTGAGTAACTACCATCGCTTGTATATAACCTATAACCGTCGAAGTCTCCATTCACAAAATCTGTAACTTTTTTATATTTTCCACCGCTACCACCAATGATAGTTAAAATATTTAAGTTTGAGTTGACAGAGTAATTTGTCGACTTAAATGTCCAACTTAAATAGACGACGTTTTTATCGAGCGTCGACCGCTGATCATTAAATTTTACTTTTTCAATTCCAAAAAATGGAACCTGCGTAAGCTTTAAATTTTTAGCAAAAAAATCTGCCTTAACTTGCCAAAGTTGAGTTCTCTTATCTTGAATTATTATCTGACCTCCACCGCTTTTTATACGAGCTAAAAAGAACTCCTTACCCTCAATGAATGTAGGTCGTGTATTTAATGATGTTTCAGTAATTAATTCTAGCAAGCAACTGTCATATTGAAAAATTTCTTTATCAGAATCAGGAGGCACGCTTGCGGGAGTAAAAGTACCTACTACCGCATAATGCAAGTTAGTTTCAGCTACAAAAGTATTATTGTCTAATGTAACTAGTTGATCGCTGATTACTTCTAACACATCATACTCTAATAAGTTACCAATTGAGTCGGTAAATTTAATTCGCGTTGGAAAATCAGGAGCACCTCTTAATACTTCAGTAAATCTCGTATTGCTATCACCAGTTAAATTTCCTGCAGCATCGATTGCTACTATTCCTTTTTCTACAGAAGATAGTTGATATTTTATTTTTACCCAGCGCCAAATATTGTCAGCAGTTATAAGTTTATTTCCTGCGTCCAATGAAATAAAATCGCCGTTAGAATCTATGGCTTGAATCTCAGCATAATTAAATGACGATCCAGCGCCTTGTGTGATTTGACCATTTAAAAATTCATTTTGTAAATTAGTTTGAAAGTATTGCTTAGAAATTAAGCCAAATCTTAAACTATTTGCAAGTAAAAATTGTCTAAACCCCTTGTTGTCTAAAAACTCTTTAAACCTTTGTAACTCTTGTTTTTCAAGAAATAGATTAGGTGAAAATTTGATAAAACTCATAGTTTAATTAATTTTTGTAAAATTAACAATTTTTATTCAGCAATAGTTTTTTCTAACTGATTAAATTCAACTTCAGTGTCTGCCGGCAGCAATTTATGTCTAAATATCTCCTTAAGCTGTCTGTATTTATAATTTTGATTGTTGTTTTTAATAAAAAAATCTATCCAATTTGATGTATCTAAAAATCCACTGCTATAGTTTGTTGCCACTGGCTGCAACCTGATTTCAGCTAAAAATACGCTGTCAGTTACACTGGCACTATCTGTTACTTTTATAAACGGGATTATTTTTTTAACGCCCTCAGTAAATTGTAAGTTATTAGTTAAATACCAATTATTACATGTCAATAAAGAATACAACTCTCTTTGCGACAACAATCTCCAATAAGTAGTATTGCTGATTAAAATTCCGACAGTTGTTTTCTTAACGCAAGTATAAAAAGTATTTACAACTCTAACAACGTCTCTTATCTTATAAATATTACTTGAGTTAAATGAAGGATATTTATTTTTAGAATATATAATTCCTCTAAAAATATAATATTTGTTAGATTTATTTAAAGCTCCATTTTGCAAAAAATATACTGTCGTTGTTAAATTAATGATGTTAGATAAATTTACAACTACACCATTACAGTCGAAAGCATTTATTCCCACACTTAAAAATGGTAAAGGATTTTGAGCTGCCCCTAAAGCTATAGCTGTCTTTACTCTAAACTCAAATGCATAGTCAATATTACTATCAACATTGATTGCATATTGAAGAATAGAAGCTGCAGAAGGTAAAGGATTTGCATTATCAATGCCAAATCCAGATGCGTCAGTAGGCACTAACCCTGAAATATTAATTACAAAATTTTTGTTTATTAGCGCGTCTGAGTTAGAATCTGAATCCGACTCATCGCCATCACTAATTGATATAATTTTTTCTGACCCAAATAGAGGATATTTTAAATAATCAGTCGACGTTAAAAGTCGTGACCAGATCTTATTGCAGCCCTCCATATTGGAAGTTCCTTTATAAAGTGGCGATGAATTTTTAAGATTCCACCCGAGTTTTTCATTTTTTCTAAAGTTAAATATAAACTCATCGCATTTATTAAAGCAAATTGCTCTTAGCAACTCACCATCCAATTCAGCTATATTTCTACCAAAAGACGCAGAATCACTATCGCTATTGTCCAAATCATAAATTGTTCGTCGCTTAATTACTTGAATTGTACCACGCTTTCTTATTTCATCGTAATAGTTACGCATTAGATAAAGCAAATTCTCATACGTCTCATCATCGCAAATATACAAATCCCGTTGACGAAGATATTCTAATAAAAACTCTGTGTCAGTGTAGAATTTAGCCCACTTTCTCGCCAAGATAACATAATAGGCAAAAAATTGTGCGATACTCTTCCACAATTTAATAAAGTCAATATCAGCGCTATATGAACTATATGCCATCTTTAATGATGATTACAATTGACAACGCTGAGATAATTCATCCAGCGTTCTCTAATAGCTTCACTTTTTGTTATTTTATACCAAAAATCGCTCATTTTTAAATAATTAGTAATTTTTCGTTCCTTTCAATATACTTTGCCAAATTACCTGGAAAGTAAATTTTATTCAATACATTCTGCGTCCATGTTAATACTTCTACGTCAGTTGACTCAAAAAACTTCTTAAAATTACTATGATCATATTCATATCCATTATTAGTGATAAAAGCAGTACTATTTACAGTTACAGAATCTAACGTCAGTGCGCCAGTGTTGTTAGTTCCAGCGCGAATGTATTTAATCTCTATCAAATAGCTTTCTCTAATATTAGTAATAATAGTTTGTAAATTAATATTTGTCAACGCTATATACTCATTAAAAAAAAGTCCTTCAATACTGTATCGAAAAAATTTATCAAAATAACGATCTATCGTATTACCTACAATAACATCAGTAAAGCTATCAATTGATACTATTGACGCTTTTACTGGCAATTTATAAATAATTTCTTCACCTATTTTAGTTGTAGTTTTTATCATATACTTTTTAACACTGTAGTGTTGAATGCTTTATTTAAGTCAACAGGATATGCTGCTGGCGAAAATTGTCCACTTATCCCAGTTAGCAATGCTCCATCTAAATTTTGAGCAATAAATCCTCTTAATCGCGGTAATTTATTTTTGTTAACTGCTTGATCTGCATTAGGTATAAAATAATTATCAGGTACATATTTAGTTCCGGGAGTTGTTTTTATAATTCTGAGTAACTCATCCCACTCAACTTTTTGTTCTGCTGAGTTAAATGTTCTGAAGTCTAATAATTTTGAAATTTTAATTTGTGCATCTTTTCTCCAATTATCAACATTAGTGTTAGCTAATAATTGTACGCGAAAAGTAATATCAATTGTCTGCCACTCAATATTTTTTAAAAATATACCATAACTCTGCTGTCCAAAAGGTCTTAATTGCGTTAATCCAAAAAACTTTTCTCCTACACTTAAAATAGCATCCAATTCAGCTGATGAAAGATCCACTCCATTTTGAGTTACTATTGCAATTCGTAGTTTTCCATCTGAAGTTTTTCCTTGATAAAATAACTTCAACACATTGTTATTGATCTTCATAAATACTTGTTCTAACATTCCAAGCGTATGAGTTGCTAATACATTGGATCCTTGTTTAATTCTTTCTCTAAATGTATCATCATTTTCAGCGTCACGTCCGCCAGTAGCAATATACTCATTTATTACATAGTTATGCCCAGAAGGTAGAGGCGATACACTATCTATTCTACCTGGATCGACATTAGTTTTTGTACCCACATCAATTGATCTTACTTTTACATATTCAAAACCAAAATTTCCAATAGTAATATTATTTTCTAACTGAAATTGTATGCCATCTTTTGACGTAAAAAGATGAGTACTTGCTAAATATGTAGTTCCAATGTTAGCCACTAATCGCAGATAGGTTGATGAGCCACTCGATCCAAATCTTTTTGAAATTCCAAATAATTCTGAACAAACATCTAATTGCGCTCCATAGGAGTTATCTGGGTATAATTGCGACATAGCTAACATTACATCTTTTTCAGCTTTGCCTGCTATTTTTGAAATACCTTGCGCAAGTCCTTCGAGAATACTATTGTCAGATACTTTACTAATCGCATTTGTATTATTTAGTAAAGTACGAATAAATAAAAGCGCTCTTTCTTTTTGTGAAGTTGGAAATATTTTTAGTGCCATAATTAGTTGTTTAAATTTGTTTTAAATACTTCAGTCTCGCCCAATATCGACTTAACTGCAAATGTAACAAAAATTCCATCTTGAGATCTAACTACATCTTCAATTGTTAAGTTAACAATAGTATCATCTGTTTCAAAGCTCGCAACTAATTGTCTAAATAAAATAGGTAACTTTATCAGCGCAATATTTACGCCTAAAGAATTTTTTTTATCAATTCCTAAATCAGGTAAATACGGGTTGTCACCAATTTTTAAACTACTTAAAATTAATATAGACTGTTTAAACGTGTCAGCATAATTTAATGCTTTTAAATCATTGTCGATAAACTGCAATTTTTTATCAATGTCTTTGCCTAACAAATTAGTACTATTTATATTATCAACCACTGCTTGAATGTTTAAAAATCCTGATTGCGCAAAACTAACTGAAAGTAAATTACCACCTTCAAGTGAGTAATCCTCTTCAGTTAGATTATTTCTTACAGCAGTATTGATCCAAGAATCTTGAAAATTTTTGTTTCTTAAAACATCTTTATTAAAGTTCTCAAGCGTTTGATATTGATTCAATCCGATTTGAACTTCAGTATCGCTATTAAATCCAGTATTTAATTTAGCACTGCGCAACCATTTTGAAATATTTTTAACAGTTAACAGCGTACTATCTATATCCTCTAATTGGATCATTAAATCAACCCATTTCAAATTGTTTAATTTATTTTTTGATTGAGTAAATAAAGACAATGCTTCGTCATTAAATTTTAATAATATATTGAGATTATTAAAAGAATCAGAAGCCACTATTTTAGTATTTCCTGAAAAGTAATCTATTATGTAAGGAACATCTGTCTCCATAAAGTTAACAAAGTTTTGATAATAACTAATCACGTCAAAATTTGTCAATTCATTAAACTCATTTAAGATTTCTTTTGTGATCATTTTGTCAATCCTGAAAAATTATTTAATACTGTGTTTAAACCTTTTTGTATATTTGAAAATGCTAATTGTTTTAAATTCGACAGTAATTCATTTTTACCTTTAATTTGACCTAATTCAGCAAGAGTTTGAAATTGAACGTTATAATTCCAAATCATATTTTTTTCAATATTACATGAAAACGTTGGCTGTCCAATACACTTTACCAAATATGTTTTACCAAATGATAAGTTATATAGATATAAAAAATACGGCTTTCCATCATTGTCTAATCTATTCGACTTTTTAATGATCTTTTCTAATACTTTAATGCATCCATAACCCGTTTTAATAGCATTGTTAAAAGTTTTTGTATTATCGTTATTTAATGCCTCACTGAAGTTAAATGCTTTAAAATTAACAATATTGCGCCCAATTAATATCTTAAATTTTCTACCAAAATCGCCAACTAAATTAATTATTGTTGGCATAAACATTTCTGTTGACAATGTTGAAATACCACCTGCAGTTTTTTTTATGCTTAAAATTTGATTTTCGCTTTCACTAATATTAGTTGGATTTAACGGAAATAAAAAATAATCAGCTGTTTTTTCATTACTATCAACTAACTCAAGCGCAGAAATATACACTTCAAAATCATTTGGAAATAATGAAGCCATTACCTCGCTTCCAAGAGTTTTTCTCAACGAACTTTGCTTATCTTTTACTAATTGTAATGACACATATTTATTTTTTAATCACAATTTCTTTAAATGCATCTTTCTCTTCTAATGTAAGATCTTTTGGTATTTCTGTAGCAAAATATGGCGTTGTAAATTCTATTTCTTGCGACAACAATTTTTCAACATCAACATTATATTGTTTTATCTTTATTCGTATCTCGTTGTCTCGCTTTTTACGAGTTTCAGGGGTATATTTATAATGTCTTACTTCTCCAACAAGATCGTAGATGAATGCCTTTGTAGTAGGATCTGTCAACGCATTATCTGAGCGTATATCTTCAACGTCAATTTGAAGCTGTTCATCTAACTCAGAGACAGGTTTTAGAAGTACTGTAATTTTTTTAGATACTTTCTTGATAGCATACCCTAATTTTGTATTTTCATTATTAAGATTTTTCAGCCAACGTGCTGCTATGTTATCAAATTTAATAAGATTTTCGTATGTAATTTTCATGTTATTTTAAATTTAATTGTTTTTTATAGTGGTTTTATTTGCAAAATTACCCCTGCTTTTTTCGCCTCTAAAATAAGCGCATCAACCATAGCAAGATTTTCGGTTAATTGCTTCTTCTGCTCGTTCAAATATTCAAGAGTAAAGGTATGTATTTCTGCTTTCGTTTCTGTTTGCAAAAGTTCACCGGCTTCGTTTTTTGAATATGTTTTTGCCATGATTTTCAGTTTTAATTTTTCACAAAAATATACAAAATTTAATCATTCTTTAAATTAAAATTATATTACTTGATAACTGCCATGTGCCGACCAACTCTTACTTGTAACATCACTCGCTATCCAAACAATTCTTAAAGTACCTGCCGTTATCTCTGCTTCTATTGCTGCACCCATACCTGAAATAGCTCCACTAAAAGCTGTACCGTTTGCTTCTTGCACATTAGCAAAAGCTGAAGCTACAGGAAGTGATATATCAAATCTTGTTTGTGTCGCCGTAAGTAAAGGATCGGCTGTAAATCTAAAAGAAAAATAAACCTTGCTACCTACTCTTATATACATTGCTCCAGTAACAGTTGTTGCTGCTCCTGCATTAGTGTCGTTCGTTATTATAGGTGTCCAAGTTCCTGCCGCCAAACCAGTATCATTTGTAATTGTATCAGCTTGAAGACTTGTGAATATTCCCGCTGCTGGAGTTGTTGCTCCAACTGTTCCATTTAATGCTGCAGCCACCTTTGTAACAGTCAGTGTATCTGTTAAAAAAGTCATATCAGCGTCATCAGTCAGTCTGCCATTAGTTGTAGTGAAAGGTACTCGCCCTGAAGTCAAAGCCGCATCGTTTAAAGTAAGCTCTTTTCTAGCCGCACCTGTTGTAATTGTTCCATAAAACTTGTCAGTAAGAAACTCCACCGCCCCAGCTTCGGCGGTTGTAAGTAAAGTACCTGTATTAAATTTGAGTGGAGCAGTATTAGCTGTTGCTGTTCCTGCTTTTAGATGAAGAACTGCTGTGGGAAGTAGAACGCCAATTCCAACCTGCCCAGAAGTTGTACCCAAAAGAACATTCCCAGTAACATTCTGATACGCAACATGATTAGCTCCTGTTATAGAAGTTAAGGTGGGATTGTAGTAAATACCTCTTATAGTTCCTGCATAGGTTCCCGTGGTATTAATAACAGGGGTAACTCTAAATACATTGTAAGTTGCTGTACCTGAAGCGAAACTTATCTGATCATTAGGACTTAATGTCATATCTACTGAGACTAAAGTTCCTTCTCCGCTGGTAAATGTAAAAGATCCTCCGTTTCCAGAAGGTTTCATGGTAAATCCAGTTTCCACAGTATTACCCCCATTACCCCCAATAATTGTCCACCCTACTGTATTTCCGAATTGTTGTATAGGTCTAATAGTTGTTGTTGAAAAAGCAAATAATTGCGCCCCATTCAATCTTAGTGAGACTTCCCCTGCTGTTTGACTATTGCCACGTCCAATCATAATTTTAAACTCATTTGCACTAAAAGTTCCATCTGTAAGTTGAAGCACTGTTTCATCTCCAGTATTAGGCAAAGAATTTGCGATAACGTGGGCTATATTAACCCCGATAGTAGTTGCGCCAAGAAGTACACGACCACTATTCAATATCCTCATCGCTTCCGTAGCTCCATTATTGCCTACTTGAAATATCATATCAGCCCCCGCAGCGCCTATTCCTGAAGTAGTGCGAAGAATTAAATCATCTGTTACCCCTGTACCTCCAATTAAAGTTGTACCACCAGAAATACCTAAACTTGCTCCCAGTAAACGAACTCTAGTTGGCGTGGAAGTCGTGTAAGTTAAGGCGGTTCCGTCAAACTCAACACAGCCACTTTCGGCTGTCGTCAAATTAACACCTGAATTGAATTTAAGAGGGGCAGTGTTTAATTGAGCTGTACCTGCTCGTAAATGAAGTATTGCTGTCGGGGCTGATACACCTAAACCAGTTAAGGCTCTTATAGCGGTCGTATTCGCAGTTAAATATCGTATAATAACTACTCCAGAGCCGCCATTTCCACCAACCTGGGCAGGAAACAAGCCATCACCACCACCACCACCGCCACCAGTATTTGCGGTTCCTGGGGTTCCTGCAGCACCAGCAGCAGTTCCTCCTCCTCCTCCATTACCCCCACTTCCATAAGGTGCACTTCCAGCTCCTGTGCCTCCTCCTCCGCCTCCTCTAAAAGTTGCAGTTCCATTTATTGAGCTTGATAGACCTACGCCACCATCACCATTGGTGGCACTATTGCCGCCTGGATTACCAACTGCTCCTGCTCCTCCACCTCCTCCTGCACCACTTTGGTCCCCAACGGTATTTCCACCGTTATTTCCTTGTCCTGCCGTTCCTGCTCCTCCAGGATTAACATTTCCTCCTCCACCACCAGAACCACCAGCAGCACCAGTTCTTACGCCAACATTCACAGAACCACCACCCCCGCCTCCGATTGAAGTAATTGTAGAAAAAATTGAATCTGTTCCATTTCCACCTATCGTGCCACCATCAGGCGCACCAGCCCCGCTTGCTCCAACGGTGATTGTATATGCCTGTACTGTAACCGCAAATCCAGTGGCTGTTCTATATCCCCCAGCTCCTCCACCACCTGCTCCGTTGCCGCCAAAACCACCACCTCCCCCTCCTGCAATAACAAGATATTCTACATTAAAACTTGCATCGGGAGTAAATGTGCCTGAAGAATTAAAAGTGTGGACAGTGTATAACCCATCAGTAGTTATAGTTCCACCAGTGGCGCTACCGACCGTTCCTAGCCCAATAATTCTCCCAGCTTCAACAGACCCATTGTCTCCAATTTGAAATATTAAATTAGAACCTGCAATTCCTACACCCGAAGTAGAACGCAGAATTAAATCATCAGTAGTTCCTGTGCCGCCTATCAAGGTCTGCCCGCCTGTACGTCCTGCGAGTAAGGCGTATTGAATAAGTGGGTCAGCATTATACGCAACATTGTTAATCTTACTTACTGTTACTACTCCAGCATTAGTAATTGAGATGTCTCCGCTTACAGTTACTTCAGTAGAAACATTGCTAGCATTGCCAACAAATATTTTTCCATTAGTCAACGTTGTCGACAACTTTAACGCTAATGCGTCAAAGACAGCATTTTGTGACGGAGCTCTTCCCGTAACTCCATCAGTAATAGAGTCATCAATGTCAGTATTTGCTAAAGCAATTGCCCAATTAGTACTTGTTTGTCCCGGACTATCAATTAAAGTTCTTACAGTCTGTCTTATAGCGACAGGCGCTCCACCTAAAATTCCTGCAACAGAAATTGTCCAAATATCCCCTTTTAAAATTATTCCTCCAATACCACTTCCACCAGTTGAAGGAAAAACATTCCCTGAAGCATCATAATTTCCACGATCGTCCCAAAGAGCAACAACTAATGAGTCAGCATAAGACTTTGCACTTACTAATGCTGTCGCTGCAGAACCAACTGCATCAGCTCCAACATCTGCAGCATTAAGTACAACAACTCCTGTCTTTCCATTTACAGAAATTACAGCTGAGACAGTTGAAAAGTCAAAAATATTAACCCAAGTCACGCCATCATCAATTGAATATTGAAATGTCGTTCCAGTAATTCTAAATGAAATAAAATCTACAGCATTGTCTAAGATAGCTTGATAAATAGTGACAGCAAAGTTATCAGCATGACTACGAATCGCCTTATCTGTATCTTTTACAGTTTTTTTCGTAGAATCTTTTATAAATGTAAAGATCTTGTCTGCAATGATTTTTATTTTTTCAGCTGAAGTCATTTTTAATCACTAAAAGAGTATTTTGAAAGTATTTTTTTTGTTTTTAATTGTAACTGAGTTATTAAAGATGCATTAACCAAAGGCATTGTACCTAATGCAGTTACTACAGTTGAAGAAGCGACTTGCGTTATAAATTCATCGAGCATTGATTTCATTTGATCGCCTAAAGTTATTGGCTCTTTTCCTTTTCCAAGCAAAATTTTCTTCTTGGCGTTTAACTGCATTTTTTCTTTATCAAATATTAGCTCATTGTTAAACTCATCTTTGTAGATAAATCCTTTTTCTTTTTCATAGCTAAAATTAGTTTTTTTGTCATCCACACTAAAAGAAATTTTATTTGCAATATTTAGATTTATGGTATCAGATGAATCAAGATTAATATTTCCCTTTAAATTTATATTTAACTTTCCAGTCTTTTTTTTATTAAACACGTTAATCGCCAACTCGCCGCTGTCTTCACCTCCATCTACAGTAATATTTAGCTTCCCAGCTTTTGCATTACCGCTTATGGATAAATGATTTGAGATAGTCTTACCTTTTTTAGATTGAGTAAAACTACGCTTAATTAAAAATTGATTCTCATCTCTACTTTCAACTTCATCATTTTTTAAAATTACACCCACGATAGCTATGATATTTGAATTAGCTATATTATTCCACAATACACAACTACCTAATTCATCTTTATCTTCAGGAAATACAATATCGTCCCAAACATGCTTTAATACTGGCACATTCTCAACAAACCCTCCATCCTCAAAAGTCATCGTAAGACAGCTTTTTAAGATGCAGTCAGCGATATATATCTCGCGACTTATGGTACCATTGAGAATAACATAACCAATTCCATTAGAATTTCTTTCGCCAGGCGTCTGCCTTGATATAGAATTAGAAAGATAGTCTCTCATAATTAAACAAATTGTCTCGCATTTATAAAAAAATCAAATACGTCTGCATTTACTTTCCACTTACTCATAATTTCAGCTCCGCGTTTTACAGTTAAAGTTTCTTTAAAAATACTATCATCAACACTTGTATCAATTAAGTCAAAATAACTTACTTGTGTATTATCTTCATCGCTAGCTGCAGTTGTTTTTATGTATTTTTTTACCATCAGCCGATCAACGCTTATAGTAGTATGTCGATTAATGCTATTTAAGTTAAATGAAGCGTTATGCGTAACAGCTTCCACAAAGCCAACCTCGCCAGTGGATGTTAATTGAATTAAGCAACCTCTTTTTATTTTTCTATTTCCATTCGCTATTGTAATTGTGCCGCGCCTTACAAAAGGTAGATATGCATTTGACTGGATCATATATTGAAGATCTTTGATACCTTGCTTGATCATATAACCGCTGCTTCGCTGCTCTTTCCCATTTACAAACGGAATAAACGGAATATAATTAGTTTGCAAGTCAAGCGGTTTGCTGCCAAATAAATCAGCATATTCTTTAAAAAATACAGCTCTTAAAAAAGTAAATGCCATGGAAGCCCCACCACCTAAGTTACCCATTGGATTAAGATGATACCAGCTAAATACTTCTGCGCCATATTGTAAATTACTATCTAAAATATCTGCATCGTCAATGTTAATTACAATTGGCTCTGACGCCATTGGTTTTCCATCTTCGCCCAATACATTACCATTTAATAAGGATAAAAATCCTTCTCTATCAAAAGGTGGCTTTCTAACTGTTAAATAATATTGATCGCCATACGTGTCTCCATAAAACTCAACAAATGGCTCTTGACAAATTTTTCTAATCGCATTAATTAAGCTTCCATGCTCATTGCCAATTGAGCTGTCCACAAGCACTCTATCATGTACTGCACTATCAATCACCAGCTTTATGATCTGCCAAATACCTTTTAGTGGAATTTTTTCAACTTTAGTTGGCTTATAACTTGATCTTTCTTTTTTTAAAAAAAAGTTTTTAATCATTTGCTCCATGCAAATTTTTGCCAAAGCTGTTGGTTCTTTCCCATCATTTACAGAGCCGCTTGCTTTTTTTATCTTTGTTAAATAAAGTCCTTCATCGCCATGTAAAAAATCAGGAAATTCTTTACTTCTTATAATTTGCCTGCCAAACTTAAACTCGCCTATCCAATCTCGCTGAGTATTTCTTAATTTTTTATTATTATCAGCAACTCTTAAAAAACTTTGAATATCTCCATATAGCTCATTAACTATCTGCTCTTCTTTAGCGATAGCTACCTCTTCAGTTATTATCTCAAAACTTGCCTCAAAATCTTCCAAAGTTATGCCTTTTTCTAGCAAAACTTTTTGAATTGATGCTTCATCATCAGCTTGAATAGTCAGCTTACTATCATCTCTTGAAGTTCGTATTGCTTTTAAATCTTCATCTTTTTGATCATCATTTAACTTGGCATTTTTAACTATAATTATCTCTAGCTCTTCATCTGTTAATTTATATTTTTGCGTTCTTCTATCTACAATTGAAAATGTTTCTGTCTCATCTATCTTTTCTTGAGCAGTTAAAGTATCAACGTCTTTACCTTGATTTTGATAGGCAGAAAAAAGATTGTCAGAACAAATCTTAATTGTGCCTAAAGAATTGATAATAAACTTTAATACATTATCAATTTTTTTAAATCCTATCTGAAAACGCGACATCAGCTGCCCATCATATCTTTTTAACCTGTCATCTTTGTCTTTATTTGCATTAGCAAAGATCCCGCCTTTTATAAAATCAAATGGATAAAAATAAACGCCATCCTCAATAAATAACTTCATCAAGTCACGCCCATGAACTTCTATGTTAATGTCATTGTTGGCAAAATTTGAATTTAAACTTTGCGCGTCAACCAGCCCAATCATATCATAGATTTTAAATTGAAGTTCTTTTTGATTGACCTCAAACGTGTTATCGTTTATTCGATCTGGCTCTGACTTTAACCTTTCAAACCTAATAAATACTAAATCATTTTCTTGAATGATATTGTGAAAAAAGTATGAAGCTTGTTTTTGATTAGCATTATGAGTTCTGGAATGAGAAACGTATTCACCTGTCTTTAAATCTTTTTTAGCGCTGCTATCTATCTCCCACTTGCTTGTAGCTTTGTTAAACTTACCTAATATTGGATCTAAAGTAAAACTAAATGAACCACCATCTTTATTAACGTTAGTCGTTAAATTGCCAATATAAGGCGTTATATTGATTAATTTATCAGAGTTGACTAGAATGTCTCCTGCAATGCTTGACGACAATGATTTTGACCACAACCAAACTGAGATGTGATTAAACATTTCTTTATACGTGCCTAATGACTTTATAGTAGATTCAGCTACACGCACATTGTTTTTATCTGTGTAGAAATTTTTTAACTGATCAGCTAAAAAAGCTACAGAGTCAACTGACTCAATGACATCGCCAAATAATGGTATCAAATCTCTATCAATGGCTGAGAACGGTATCAGCACAATAGTTCCAAATTTTATTGGAAATTTATCATAATCTTTTCGATCATTTAACTTTAATTCTTTGATCTCAGTAGTAGTATGATGAGCTATAATTTTATCTAAATTAGTTTCGCTGCCTTGAGGCAAATCACCATTATAATTTATAAAATCATTAGCAATTTGAAGTCTCGTGTTACCCTTAACGCCAAAGCCAGTTATAAATGACCCTTTATTAAACAACAAATCGCCAACAGTTGCGATTGTTATATCATTAATTGGATGCTCAAAATATTTTTTTTCAGTTGCCGCCATTTATTTTTTTTTACCAACTATAATTCCCTTGTCTTCTTTATGAGGATCTTTACCCTTATGCTGTAATCTTGATGCTTCCATCCTTGCATCAAGTTTTGCTTGATGATCTGCCTTTGCCAAATCATTTAAACCTTTAGCAACAATTTCTAGCTGTGATAGCTCTGCAGTTACGCGATGAATTACAGGAATAGCATCAAAGTGCTCTTGCTTATATTGCTCCATCGCATTTTTCAAATTTTTATGATCGTCATCAGTTAATTTATCTGAGGGAAGAGTTTCTATGAGTTCCTCAGCAATTTTTGCACCTTGAGTTGGCCCTTTTAAATATCCACCTTTAATAAGCTGTTGCCCAACTTTTTGAATGTCTCTTATGTTTCTAATTTGATTTGTAGTATCTTCTCCCTTTTTTAATTGTCCCAATCTAATTCTTTTTCCACCTTTTTTCCACTTATCAACAAATTGAAATATCTCTTCCCACGTTAAGCTTGGAAATCTCGCCTTTAACGCTGTCCTCATTGATTCATCATCATCTCCTACTTCTGCAGCAATCTCATCAAGTGCTGTATTTAATAACGCATTTCCCTGAGGCCCATATATTCCTTGTTCAACTAGTCGTGAAATTTCAGTAAAACTACCGCCTGGCTTTAATTGACTTGCAGCAGCAAACATTGATGCTTGAGCAAATTGACTACCTGGATGCGAAATACCTTGATCAATAGCACCCATGATAGGAGCTATAGTTTCTGCATTTTGAAATAATGAGCCACCGCCTAAAAAACCTTTCATGGTTTGCAATGCTAATTTATTATCGACGCGTCCCAAAACATTTAAATGAGATTTACCTATACCTACTAACGCTTCTAATGTTTCATTTATTTTTGCTTGTCCACCAAAATTAGTTCTAACTAATTCTGCCAAATCTTTCATCTCACTCATACCACCATATCTCGTTTGCTTTTCTAAGTTACCTATAAGTCCGCGATCAGCGCCAAGTACTGTCTCAGCATATTGAGCTGAATATAACTCTTTACTTATAGCTCTGCGACCTTTTGCTTGCGATATTGTTGCTCGCTGAGATTCTGCCTCGGCTGGAGAGATGCCTAAATTAGCCATATCTTTATAAAATTGCTCATTCTCAGAAACTTGAGTAGCCATACCAGTCGCTGCAGAGCTTTTAAATGCTGCCTGCTGCCACTCTGTCAATTCAGCGCGATGTTTTCTTTGACCTGGAAAATTTTTTAATAATTCAGGATTTAGTGGATTTGCTTCAACCATGCGTCTGCCTAATTCTTCAGGTATAGCGTCTTCTGCTATTATTTGTTGAAACTGTTTTGCTTTTTGATAACCGTAACTTAGTGAAGCAATTAATGCAGCAATCCACGGTAAATTTTTTCCAATACTTGTTTCAGCTGTTTCTTTTACAGCACCAGCAATATTGCCATGCGCTAAATTTTGCATGATTGAGATTAACTTGTCAGATTTTACATCATCAGTCTTCTCTTTATAATAACCAAGTTCTTTTCTAATCTCATGCGCTTGATCTTTTTCTCCTTTTTTTGCTAATATTTCCTCCTTAGTGATACTTTTAAACTCACCTTCTTTAAACTTTTTATCAAATGAAACAATATTTTCTTTGACTAATTTTTTATGCTCTTCATCATCTTTTAAATGATGCGTTGAAATTTCTTTATGTTGTAGTTTTTCAAGATCAATAAGCTCTTGGATCTTTAAAACCAACTTTTCAGGTGCTTGCGTTGCAGCCATTCCAAAACCTTGCTTACTTAAAACCGAAGAATATTTACGAATTTGCTCTGGATTTACATCTTCTGGTTTCGTAAAAAAACGCTCAGTAAGTCTTCCAGTAATATCTTGTTGCTCTGGTTTAAGTCCCTTAGTTACTAACTTATTGATGATGTCTCGCTGAAGATCTAATAGCTTTATATTTTTCTCAATTAAAGTATTCTGATCTTTAAGCGCTGCATTTACATCTCTAGTTCCTTTAAGGTTGCTAGCATGTAAATCAGTCAATGATTTTTTAATGCTATCTGAAGCTCGTGAAGTATTGTCAATACCTTCAAAAACTAATTTGCGACCTGATTCCATTTATGCTGCTTTATTGTTTATTAAATTTTGTAACGTCTACGCTGTCAAACAGCTCATCAAATTCCTTCTCATCCAAAGTAGATTCTTTTAACCATTTGCCTGTATTCTTATACGTCTCCAGCGCTTCTTTTTCTCGTTTATACATATCTATATGTTTTTGGTATAAAGTGTCTTCTAAAACGTCTAGAAATGCATCTATTTGACTTGTATCTTTATGCTGTTGACTTCCAAAAGGTATGTTATATTTTTTACGATAAATCCTGTCTTTTGGAAAGCGGTTGTTCCAGCTTATTAAAAATTTTTCTGCAATCATTAAGCAGCATTTTTAATATTTTCTTTTAAAAACATAAATCCACAAACTACTTTTTTCTTTTTACAAGAATTAGAAATACTAGAAGAAGAAATATTAGTCAATAGCGAAGCAATCAAAATTGATTCAAATTTTTCAATTAAATTACCCTCTAAATCAAATTGTAAAACTGACGCTCTATTTTTAGATATTCCAATTTTTTTACCCTTATTCCAAATAACTAATTCACCTGAAGCATATTGTTTTTTCTTTTTTATACTAATTAATTCTCCAATCTTTTTTAATGCTTTGTTCGTTTCTTTTGTAAGACCAAATCTAAAAGATCTTCTTCTTTGAATTTCTTTTTCTTTATCTATTAAATGATTTTCAAAACAATGATCATTATGAAATCTAATAATATTAGTAATAGACATTTTTCTTTTACAATAAATACAAATATCAGTTTTCTTTTTTATGCCTAAACAACTATCAGCTTTACGATTAATATTATAAGCTAACTTTTTAAATAAAGATTTATTTTTATTAGAAGCAAATAAGATATTATCTAAATAATATTGTTCTTTATCATTTACTAATCTTTTTTTAAAATCTTTTTTAGATTCATTTTCTAATTGTTTAACGTATTCTAAAATTTCAAATTTAAAGTTTTCTTCTCCATGTTTGTTAAAAGCATTTTGAAATTTTTTAGAATGATGTGTATTATTTCTTAAATGAAATAAATGAACAGCTTTTCTATCTTCAAAATCAAAAGCTGAACCAATATATTTTTTATTGTTGATAATATTTTTAAACTGATATATTCCAGATTTATGCATTTTAATTATTTTTCATTAATAGGCGTTTCTTCATCATCACTATTTAATATTTCCATCCACGAATTTAACCAGGGCAATACTTCTTTAAGATATACTTTTAAAAGTTTTTTACTATCTAAAGGATTTAATTCACTTATAGTTTTTACATTCAAATCTTTTTTTAATTGTGGAAATAAAATAGTGAATGTAGATATAGTATCTATCATAAATCTCGAGTAGTTACCGCTGACTGTTCCAGCATTTGAAATTTCATTATATTGACCTCTTGAAAGCTGAGTTTTTAAAATCTCAATTTCTATAAGCCCGCCTGTAGTAGGAAATTCGACATCATAGGTATTGTTTTCAATCTTAAATGTTTTTTTGCGCTCAGGTAGTTGTTTTATTTCTTTGATTGTTTCCATTTTAAGTTATTTTTAAAAATTTATAAATTAATTATTAACTAAAAAAGGCCTCCTTTCGGAAGCCCTTTATCTTATTATTACTAATAAGGCGATGCTCTTACGTTATTTAATTTTTTCTTATACTTTTATCACAACTGGTCGCAAATATTGAAATGTCTGGTCACGGCCTGCAATATTTGCTTCTGAAATATTTATATTGTCGCTTTCTATGAACATTCCGCTAACTATAGCATATATTTTCGCATCTGGCTGTATAATACCATTAGTAATAGTACCTTGAACTTTTTTGTAAATATCTACAGTTAAACCAACATCATCTAATACTGCTTGATCTTCAAAATTTTCAGTAGTAATTCCACCTGCAATTTGCGAGAACATATCGCCTTGACCAAATATGTTTCTTTTCAGCGCGCTAGTTAAGCCAGTTTTTCCATAAGAAATTTCAAAATATGAACATGAAATAGTTCCAGCCCATTCTACAAGAGCAAACTCATCGGCAAAAATTGATCCAAGTCCTTTTGGTACTCTCACACGTCTAAAGTTTTCATTTACCCTAATGTCGCGCATTTTGCCAATATATTCAAAAGTATTGGCAATAGGATCAAATACTTTTATAAAAGCTATAGCACCTGTTATTACGTGTTTGTTCATATTATACTTCTAAAATTAGTCCTGTGAAAAATAAGAAACTTATTTCAGTATTAGCTACAAAAAAGTAAGTTACAAAATATGCGTCTGCTTTTCTTACTACAGTAACATCTTTGAATGACAAAATTAAATTATCTGTCTTTGGTTCTGCAACTTTTCTTTGTAAAAACTGCTTAGTCCATTGTTCAACATCAGTAGCACTTAATGTATTTCTATTAACTCCATTAGGATCTTTTAACAACTTTTTACCTTCAATTAAAAGTTCTTTATTTAACTGATGAGCAATTCTAAACAACTGTTTTGAATGAGTCGTTCCATTCTCATTAAGTAAAAATTCATTTGCTTGTAGTGAATTTATACCCTTTAAGCAAGCAAATTTTCCTTCATCAGGTGCTGTTACCAAGATACCATTTTGAAGTGCTTGCTTCATTTCAGTGTCATTTAAGATATGCGTTTCACCATGAATTGTAATATCTTTAAATGTCAATGGAACTTGCGGTGCTAATCCAGCTTCTCTTCCAAGTAAATTAGCTGCTTTATAATAAGAATCATAAGTATCAAATCCACCATTTTTATTCGTGAGTTTTGCTCCACCATGAACTACAGTAACTACCTGTGAATTGTAAAATGCAGTATCAGCTGAAGATACAGTAATAAAATCATTTTGTACGCTGCCTGACGCAATGTATACTTGCGGTTTAAACTTTGCAGTATTTGCAGCCCAATCAAAAATAAGTAAGTTATTAGCATGTTGTGAGTCGACTCCAAACTTATCAGCAAAAACAAAATCAAGATTCATATTTTTTGCGATCAACAAGGCACTAATTAAATTTGCTGAAGTATAAGATTCTGTTCCACCTGTAGCTAAAATATAACTAGCATGATCTAACCTGTCTTTTTCATCAACTTTATCATGAAGAGGTATAACGCTTGATTTTAATTTAAAATATTTATTAAAATCAAAGTTGGTTAGCATCCAGTCTTTTAATACTGTAATTGTTTTAAATTCTTTTGATGTAATTAACAATTCTGCTTTTGCATCAACTTCAGCAATACCACCAATAGGATTACCATCTTGATTAAGTCCGCGAAAAGTACCGCGATAAAACTTCATAATAAATTTAGTAGTATCTAAAACACCTTTTTCTACTTTAAAAGCATATCCTCGTGATAACTCTGCAACTGAATTTAACGTGCCATTGCCTACAAGCCCTTCGCTTCTTACATAAATTTCTACATTACCAATATTTCCAACGCTATCGCTGACATCATTACCTACAGCAAATATCATTTTAGCAGGAACAGTAGTTGCTGCTTTTATATAAACTATCTTTGAAACACCTGGAACTGGAACGCCACCTTGAATTAATGGTTTAAACAGCGGTGTTGAAAGCAAATACCATCGCCCTTTTTCAACAAATGCTTGAAAGTTCTCTAAATTGTCGAATTCATATACAGCATTAGTTCCTGTATCTATAGTGCCTATTACTCCTGAGCCACCACCTGCTCCAGCACCTGAATCCGTATCAATTATCAAAGTATTTCCATAAGCAGCGGGAGAAGGAATATTTTTAAAACCGCTTTTAATATTAGAATATACTCCAGGAAGTATAACCTGTAAGCCGTCAAATGGATGTACTGTTGCCATTATAAGATGTGTGTAGTTTTTGTAAAATTAATTAAGTTAAATTATAACAATGCAAAAAATAAGTAAAAATTTTTTATTTTACGGAATAGAGTCACTATCAGATTGATCAACTTCCACGACACCTAAAATCAGTGGATCCTGATGAAAGATAAGGTTATTTAAAAATAATGTTGAATAAAAGTTCTCAACACTCATTTCATATTGATATGAAATGCCTATTTGTCTTACAAATACATTTGGTACTAATTGCGAATTAATATTCACCTCGTTGCCTGATAATTGTATCTTTTCGAGTCCTGATAATTCTAAATGATTAATTAATGGGATTAACGCTGCCTTTAAAAATGCATAAATTAACATTACTTCAACGGAATTGTCACTGGTGGTAACTAATTGAAGTTGTGAGTTGAATCTTCGCGTATATACTTCGATAACATCTTTTGTAATAGGATCAATAGTTGGAGTAACATGTCCAACATCTATACCTAACCCATCTCCACCATGTTGCTCTGACTGCAATACTATGTGAATTGTAGGAATTGCAGCGCGAGTTGCATTAAAAAAAAGTACCACATCTAAAGCTCTTGGATCATCTATATTAGTTATAAATACTTTTTCAGCTTGAGTAAGAAATACATAACGTTCAAGATTTAACGTTCCTAATGTTTTATGCAAAAATGATTTAGATTTATCGGATTGCGCGTTATAATCAGTTCTTATTAACTTTAATAAGTTCTTGATAGTTTCTAAAATGATTACTTCTGGGATGATTGTCATATTTCAAACCCTTGTTTAGCCATCTCAACATTGATAGCGTTTCCAATTATTGCTTCCTCGTTAGTACTTAATTCAGCTAATGACTTATCCATCAAATTATGAGCAGAAATTCCAGGATGAATCCACGAGTTAGGGTCGGATTTTTCGCTAACGCGACGGGATGATTTATAACTTGACTGTCCTGTAACTGGATCTTTTATTCTTGAAATGCCAGCGTAAATGCTAGTTTTATTTTTATAAGCTTCAAATCTTTCATTCGTCGCTGACGCTTCAATTAAAGCTCTTGTTTTTGGAGCTCTATATTGCTCTGGAATTTCTTCTAATGTTAATCCTTTACTTTTTAAACCAGTTGAAGTTGGAATATCTTGTGGTTTTTTACTTACTACTGCATAAACTTCTTCTGGCATTATAGGTCCAGCAAATTCACCTGTAGTTCCAGGAGTTCCTTCACTCAATGGGATTGTAAGATACCAACCACTTCCACTTGCCTTTATGTGTTTTTTATTTGATTTACTAAAACCACTCTTAATGTCAAACGCGCTCGCCCCTTCCTCTAACATTCTTACCAGCGGATCTTGATATGAAAGCAAAACAGCACCTTTCATGCGTCCCTCATCTAGCACGCGAATTGACTTAATGTATCTATCTCTTGTAGCTTTAAGCTGTTCGCCTGCAAGTTTTTCTAAGTTATCTACAAAGTTTGGAATGACATGATTTTTTATAACACCATCTAAAACAGCAGTAATTTGCTCTTGAGAGATGTCAAATGAGTCACGAATTGAAGCTGTGTCTATTAAGATTTGCATTTTATTTTAATTTATCCCTCATTAAACCTTTATGCTGCAAAGCTAATTGCTCATGTTCATACGCTTTATCTTTATTTCCTTTTTCTTTATATTTATAAGCTTTCTCTTGATGTTTTTGCATTTCATTTTTATGTTTTTCAGCATCCCACTCAGTATAATCATCTTTAGACTTTTCTAACTGATCTTCAAAGTTAGAAGGAATTAGGAGGTCGAAGGCCTCTGACTTTTTAATGTCTTTTGTCTTTGAATCGTTATAATCATCATCTATTTTTACTGATTCTTTAGATTTTTCTTTCTCTTCAGCTAATTTTTTATGTTTATACCATTCTTCATGATGTAATTGTTTTTCTTTATCATAAAAAGTATCACTTTTTTTGTGAGGTTTCTTTCGTGCTTCTTCAAATTTATTAAAATGATAATCTGCTGCTTCTTTATGATCCTTAGTACTCATCTTAGCTTCGTCATAGATGTATCTTCCATTTTCAATTCGAAGATACTTATGTTTCTGATGAGGCCCTTTTTTTGCTTTAAAGATTTCATCATTCTGATAGGATTTCATAATCTGACGTCCTTCAAAATCTTTCAAGATTAAATGTTTTGTATTTTCCATAATATTTAATTTTTTATAAAAATAAACAAATCTATTAACTTTTAACTATTTTAATTAAAATTTGAATGTATAGGATGACTCCAGATGAATTATTTTAACGTCACCAATGGTATTTCATTAACACATCTTACTAAATGAATCAACTACTTTTATCTGTTTATCACACTCATTGTCAATAAATGAGTTATCAAGCAAGCGAGAATGTGCAATATTTTCAACATCCAAGACAAAATGTGAACGTCTTCCAATGGCAGATATTGGCAGTTGTTGTACTTCTTCTTTACCTTCGTATGACTTTCTACTATTAGCAACTTGACGCGGAAGATCTATAATATGATATTGCGGCTGATGTGTGTAACGCACTGTAACGCTATAAGTATTATCATCTATAAAAGCATTTACGTATTTATCAGTCAGAAACAATCTATTGCCGTCGAAAGTATAATCAATAGTTTCTGTAAGTCTCGTTAATTTTGAATTTTCATCTTTAAATAACCCAACATATTCAATTGACTTAATATGATATGAGCAGTAAGCAAATAATTTATTATCTTGACTCTTTTTAAAATGTCGCACTTCATTAAAATGTGCTGTAGCTTCTATAAGCGTTATGCGATCCATATATACAAAAAAATCTTTATTCATCGCTGAGATGTTAACGTTTCCCATGTGTTCTTCTGACCACTGCAGGAATTTCGTATTTTCATTCATACTGCGCAAAATTACTCTTGTCTCACTTGGATTAATAAATAAAAAACCAACGCCACCGCAATTTTTACAATTACTCAGCTGATTAATTCTTTTACTTTTACATGGGCACTGCAATGTTTTTTCATGCACGACGCGGTAACCTTTTTCAAAAATTAACTTATCAAATTCGCTTGGGATAAACCCTACAGTAGTTTTATTAATTTGATCTGGGGCAGATTGTATGACTATCTTTTTAGACATTGTAGTTTGAACTTATTTTTGAATCAACAAACGCCAAATAAAAACCCTCTATAGTAATCGCGCGCCTCTGGCAATAAACGTTGAGTTAAATCAGTAAGCATTGATTGGATTCTACCATCATACGCTTTGGCAGACATACTTTGAGATAATCCGTCAATGCCTAAGCTAAATGAAGCTATACCAGGACTTAAAATTAAATCACCGCTGAGGCAAAATATATTCAGCGAGGCAAGTTTTCCAACTATATCAACAAGTTGGTAAGGTACTTTGCTAAACCCAGTAACATAAGTGACGTTCCAATAGTTAGGAATCCTTGCCAAGCCAAGATAGCTAAGATTGGGTATCAAACCAGTAAATAACTGTGCTTGCGTTAATCCTGTCGCATTTCCAGCCGGCACAATGTATAGATTGCGATGATATAATGTACCATCACTACTTTTTTTTGCAGTCAACCACTCTTTAGGGTAAGTTACTTGTTTTGTGGTATTTAAAAATCCTTCAAGCAGTAAAGGACAAACTACAGGGTAAGTAGTGCGCAGATAACTCCAGTTATAAAACTCCTCAGCCGCGTAACTCAGCGTCTCAGTGTAGACTTGTTTTTTAAACTTTAAGGCAAGATAGTTCTCTAGTTGCTCCTGAGCTGCGCTGATGTAAAATTTAAACGTCTCATTGCTTATCAGCGCTCCATTTCGATCTTTTATGGGTATACCAAATAAGTATATGTCACTTAGTTCTTGAGGCGATAGCAGCGCTTCTGAAGTAATCTCATGCTTTGATTTTAAAGTTATAGTTGGCATTACTCATTTGGCTTAAACTTTACTAATAAGAAAAGTTTTTAAATCCTCTATAGTACTTAAACTCATCCATTCTTTTTTATTAAAGCTACTTGCAAGATCTTTAAGCTTTTTAATGCTTTTTATCGCATTAATTTTTTTTATTGCTAATTCTTTTTCAACCTCTGCCTCACCTCTAAGTGCTGCATCAGCAAGAGCTTTTTTATTAGCATCGAGTGTAGCTTGATTTGCTATATCTGCAACGCCATCAATAACATCTTCTTTAGTTACTTTAACAGCATTTTCTGTCCCATTAACTATTGAAAGATTTTGGATGTTTTTCACAAGATACTCAGCAGTTGACTGATCAACATCTATCTCGCATATTCCTTCTTGATCAAAATAAGTGTTGCTTGCGTCTGGCAGATGAATTGTTCTATCTTTCCAAACAGTTGATTGTAATTTCATATATTTAAAATTTAATTATAATTATTAATTCTATTAATTGCAATACAAATATACACATTTTGCATTAAATAAAAAAAGGCAAGTTTTTAATTTGCCTTTTTCTTTCATTTTAATTTAATGTTAAGCAGTCAATGTCGGACTAACATTAATGTACCTTACAAATTTCTTTGGTGCGTATAACTGAGGCGTGCAGAAGTTAAAGGCAATAAATCTGCGTGACATTGAAATGACAGCCAAATCCAATTTGCTGACAGGAGCTAATTGTTTAAATGACATAACCTGATCTGTCATCTCAGAAATAAATGCTTGCTCCATCCCAGGTAAAAATCTTCCTCGATCGCGAATTTTAAGTGCAGCAGCTCCATCAAATCCAGCAGCTAATTGAGCTATTGAAACTTTCAAGATTGAAAAAAATTGAAGTCCAGTTGCTGATGTAGCTGTGGTTATTTTTGTGCGATAAATCTTATATCCAGTTGTTGGATTAGCTCCTACACCTGCCGTAAATGTTAAATCAACTCTATTACCTGCAACAATTGTGACAGCACTTGCGCTAGCTAATGTTAATGCTGATTCTCCATAACGATTAATAGCACTTATTGCATAGTAACAATTTCCAATTTCAGCTGTAACATATTTTGCTAAAGTATCTGCCGACACACTTGGTGCTACTCCTGCAACAGGTGCAGCAGGTGCTTTTGGTGATGTTGCATTATCTGCAGTTGTTCTTGCAGCGTCAGCTTTCATAAATTTGTCGGAATTTAAAATAATTTCATTAATTGAAGTGTCAATTTTTCTTGGAACAGTTCCAATTGTTCCAGTAAAGCCAGAAGGTGGCATTACAATTCGTTGATCTTTGTAATAATCTTGCATCAATGCTGAAATTACTGTTGACGGAGCAAAAATATCACTTGGGCTGCCATAACTTATATCAACAGTAACGGCTCCATCTTCAACATCAAGTTGTTTCAGTGATTTTCCACGAAGATCTTTTACTGATCCACCTATAAAGTAATCTTCAAGAGTTGCATATAAAAAATCATTTCCACCAGCACCAATATTGGCATGTTGTTTATATAGCGAGTTAAATTCTTGTGGAATAACATCAGCGTCGCCTTTTGTGAGAGATGTGTTTGCTCGGCGCATGATCCACATTGTCTTGTTTTCAACTTCTTTTCTGTAAACATCTACAAAGTTTGAGCGAACCATTTGAGCTTGCAAAGTAACCTCTCCAGTTACTTGAATATATTTAATCAATTCGGCACGTCTTACATAAGTTGAATCTTCAACATCTGAAAGTTCACCTTCATTGTAAAAACCTCCTCTGTCAGCACCATAAGATTTTAACTGCAGAAATTCCTCTACAGTATTGTATGCAATCATCTTTGGGAGTGCATTTAAAAGACGAATATCTTTTGTTCTAAACTCTAAAAGCTTTAAAGTTTTTTCCAAACTCTCTGCCTTAAGAGGTTCAACAGTCAAAGCTTGATCTGTCGTATCGCGGCCAGTGATCGAACCTGCCTGCATAGCTTTTAAAAGTTCAGCAGCTCCTTCTTGTTCGCCACCTAAAAAGCCATTGTTGTAATCGTCTAAAGTTGTAAATTCCATTGTATTAGTTATTAATTAACTGAACTATTTGTAAACTTATTCTTTTATAACCTTAATTTTGTGAACATCACTTAAATAAGTAATTGTTTTTTGATCGCCAATTACGCCAAGTAATTCAATATCTTGAGCCGCCTTCATCAGTGACTCATCAAATTTTCCTGTACCATTAACTCCATTGCCATCATTAAAATTACTTAGCTGTTCAATTTTATCAGCCAAAGCTTTTCGTTGTACCTTATTCATAAGGTTAAAAGTTGAAAAGCCATCTTCTGACTTTTCAAATCTGTCAATGCCTGTAGCTCCTATCTTATTCTTATATATAGGAGTCTTTGAAATCTTTTCAATTGTTTCAAAAGCTTTTTCTAACTTGTCTTTTTGCTCATCATTTGTAACAACAAGTTTTTCAATCATGTCGCTTTGTGCTTTTAATATCACGCCGATAGCACCTAATTTAATATCTGAATTGTTTTGAAGTTCTTCTGTCTGAAGTTTTAATGCGTCAAAAGATTTTTTCATCTCATCTTTATTATCTTCATCATCATCATCGTCATCTTTCTTTTTAACAACTTTTTTCTTTTTCTTAGGTGTTTGTTTTTCAGCAGCTTCTTCAGCCATCTTAGTATCATAACCTGCTTTTTCAAGCTTTTCAATAACTTCAGCTTTTTCAAGTTCATCAAACTCATCTGACTTAATCAACTCAACAGCTGAGTCAACTGTCTTTTCATTTTCTTTAGAAGCAAGTTCAATTATTTCAAATGCTTTCTTAAGAGTTTCTGCCGTTATTTCTTTTTTGTCTGTCATAATTGAAATTTTTTCTATTAAGTTATAAATTTGAGTTACTTTACTAACATCAACGGGATAAAAGTAATTAAAGATACTTTCGTAGACACAACTTTTAGATAAAACTTTTTTACTTACTGTTTCTATACAAAATTCACAAGTCTCACTTTCAACATGTTTGCACTTATCACTTTTTATTTTTTTGCCTTTGTTAGCTCCTTCTAGATCTTCTGACTTTAATGGTTGAGCTGTCAAAGCTTGATCCTTTGTCTCTGCGCCAGTAATATTTCCAGCGACCATAGCTTTTTCAATAACAATATCTTCATTGTCAAATTGCCAATCATTATCTGTATATCCTTTTTCTAATAAATCAGCAAACGTGTTGCCATTTATTGGAGTATTTGTGAGGGCTACTCCGACTAACTTTGCCTTAAGTATCTTATTATATAGTGGATTTTTTTTATCTGTGCTGCCTCTTTCTAAAACAGATCCTTCTATTGAAAGTTGCATTTTCTTTCCTCGTTTTTTTAATGCCTTCATCCAATTAACAACCCCGCTAGTCATTGGCATTTCTTCGAAAAGTTCCCCTTTTACAAATAAACCTTCTTTTTTAAATTGATGATTAGTAATCAAACCTAAATTAGCGTTTGCATCTGACTTTGATTGATGATTATAATTGACATTTTTAAAATCAGTTAAGTCAAATTGTTTACTTAAAAGTTCCTCGCCCTGACTATCTTTCTCAGAATTACTAGCTAATCCTTCAAAAAAATATGATTCAGTTCCTTTAGAATTTTTTGCTTTAAAAAAATCTATAGGTATTTGAAAACGTATATTATCATTTAATTGATTCATATATTAAGCTTTACGTTCTGACAAATAAGTAATCAATGTCATCGCTATAGAATATACTACTCCAAGTCCTAAAAGTGCAAGATTAAATTGTGTAATCCCATTTTTAGTAATATCTCCAATAGCTATTGAAATTATAAATCCTGTTCCAGCTATGTTTAATACTCTTTTACTTGAAAGTGAAACTCCTTTTGAGATGCTGTCATCTACAAAATCTGTCTTGTTTTCAAATATTTCTTCAATTCCAACTACATTTTTTACAAATTTTGCAGCCTTTTTATCTTTAATTAAAGATAGGCCAGTATTAAGTAAGCCAGGAACTGCCGCTAAAAGTGTTGTAAATATTGGTAACATAATTTTTAAGTATTAGAAAAATTTAACTATTATTTAGACATCTGTCTTTTGAAAGTGCATCCCATCTTTTCTTTTAAAATCTATACCGCAAGTAAAGTCATTATCTCGCCATACTTGATCAAATTCTTTTGAAAATGGTGTTAGCTTTTTTGCAATGGCTTGTTCTTTTGTATATCCCAAAGGATTTTGATCTACATTAAAATCTGTCGCTAAAGCCCAGGAATGAATTGAAGGGATTTTCTGTGCCTCATAACCTCTAATATAGCGAGGATTCCAGCAACCACCGTAACTCTTAATCTCATGCAAAAGTCCTGTTTCTTTTAATTTTGTAAAAACGGTTTTTAAATGAGGGATAAGAAGCCGGTTTGCATAAATCTTGTGAAATGAAAGTTCAGGAAATTCTTTTTTGCAAAACCATGTCATCATCCACTGTACCTCAAAAGTACGAGGGTCTGTAAGTGGATCGCCAAATTTAGAATAAAGTAAATCTCTTTGCGTTGACATAACTATAAATTGATTTTTGAATCTAAAACTTCTATAGTACTCGATAGCTTATTCACTGTCTTACAAAGTTCATTTAAAATAACTTTAAGCTCATTAAAACTAAAATTTAGATTTTTTATTTCAAGTTGATGTAAATCTTTTAAATTTTTTGTATCAATATCATTTTTTTGCTCAACGAGTGAAATTTTAGTGTGTAAAGCAATCACATGTTTGCTGACTTGATTGGCAGACTTAAATAGATACCCGCCAAAACCTGTAAGTATAGTAATAATTGCCGCTGTTATTATTTCAAACATAACTTGTATTTTTACAAAAATAAGTAATAATTATAATAAAACTTATTTTTAATAAGTAAAAAGTTTTTATTCATCATCATCTAAAGGTATAATAACTTCATCTTCATCTAGCAATTCATCATCATTCTCATCATCATAATCTTTTTTAACTTCTTGCAAACCTTTAATGTCTTCCTCATCATAGACAAATTTATATTTTTTATTTTTAGGTTTATTACTCATAATAGTTCTTGCTTTTATAATTTTATCTTTTTTTTTTACATCTTTAACTTCCTTGCCATTGACAAGATACTTTATTCCATGCCTGTCAAACTTATCTGTAATTTCTGCGCCTGGATCTTCATCAAAAAAAATTGTATTATCATCAGCGCTATAATTATGCTCATCGCCTTCATGATTTTCCATTAGCATTAAGTCATACAAACTATGTTCTTGATCTTTAGCTTTTCTTGTCGCTAAATGACGCTGAGCTATCTCACGCAACTTCGGATGCTTTCCATCTTTAACTATTTTTTGCAAATCAGTTAATGAACTTCTATGCGCGTGATTATCTAATTCCTCATCTGAAAAATCTTGAATTTTAAATTTTTGTTTTGACTTTTCAGTTTTTAATTTACTATTTTTCTCATTGTCATCATGCGTCCATCCACCTGCACCAAACTTAAAATTTCTACCATGCCAAGATTTTGTTTCGCCTATTTTATTTGTCTGATGAGCTTTCTCAATGTGGTCGTCAAACTTTTTTGGCAACAAGATTACCTCACTTTCACCTCTTGACTCAATATAATCAATCACGTCATTTGTTGAAACTTCTTTTTCTAAAACTTTTCCATTGCTGTCAAAACGTGTTGCAAAAAATTCTGCCTTTTTTCTGTCAGTTGTCCAGCTAAAAGCCTCGCTTTCAACTGCTGACTTCTCTGTCTCACCACGATATATCTTAAGTATCTTATCCTTAAACTTTTGCTTAAACTCAATCATCCTTGAATCCCAGTTAGTTGACAAACCTCTCTTGCTAAAAGTATCTAAGATTATTTCTTCTGGGAACTGCCCAAACCCATATTCACTTCTTTGATATAGCGTTATAAATGCCTCATACTTTTGATTGTCAGGGATGTCAGCATAGAATCTTATAAATGTCGGGATAAGCACCTTCTTATCTACTCTATAAAACATCGTCTCATAGTCCTTACTGTCTTTCATATCTCTAAAAAACTTGTTTTGCTGATTAATGTATTCCTTAACATGCATCATCTCCATAGCTTGTTTATCAAGACTAAAAAAACCATAGTACATTGGAAGATCAACATACTTGATCGGAGTCAACACGTCTGAGGCATCATAATATAGCTTATCACCATCTATGCTAAGATGCTCTACAACAGCATCAAATTCTTCTTTAGTAGGCATTTTCTCCTCGCCTAATAAATTTCTTAATGGAATTAGATTATCAATGTTAATGGCGCCGTGCGCTGATTGAAAGATGTCAGCAATTGTAGATTGTTTTTTAGTTTGTTGTTCTTGTATAATTTTATAAGTACCATCTTTTAACTTATCTTGAAAATCTTTTCCAGATAGATATTGTTTTTCATCTCTAATTTTTAATGTAACACCATGACCGTATGTGTCTTGAATTACATCTACAATATTTGTTTTATTTCCAATTCTTATGCTTATTTTAAAATCTTTTTCTGGCAATATTATATCTTTATATTGGATTTTAGATTTTTTAGATTCTTGAATTTTTTTATCTTTAGGTCTTATTATTTTATTTTTTCCACTTACATTTATATTTTCAATTTCTTTTTCAATATATTTTGCAAATTCACGCGCATCTTGAGTTTTATCGTTAAATTCATGATGAAATTTATCATAAATATCTTTAGGCACTTGCTGATAAAAATAATACCCACCTTTTTGATTTTTTAGTGTAGGGTCAATAACTCTTCCATCATCTTTAATTATAAAAGCATGTCGTATAGCAGTAAATTGTAACCTATTAAATGTAGCTGTCTTATTCTGTATCGCTTCATGATTAGTAAAAAATCTTTTCAACTCATCTTCAGCTATATAAAAACCATAAGCTAATTTATAACTATCATTTTGATGCTTTAAGATATAATCTAACGCATTATAATAACACATTCTTTCAGTATGTTCAGCTTCTCTGTCATATATGCTAAATTTATTATGAGAAACATTTCCATTTTCTGCCGCATTTAAGCAAAATAAATATGGAGAAAATTCACGATTCAATTCTGCATCAAGAATTTCTTCAATATTATTTTTTTCTTCTGGAAACTTTTCTAAATAAAATTGTCGTAAATGTTTAAAATGATCAACACCAACTTGCAATAATTTATCACTTAATATTTCTTCTTTATTAATATCGCTTCCGACATGATGCGCTTGATAATAAATTTTTCCAGTGTCTTTTCTTACGTGTTTAATCTTTTCAATACGTTTAGCTTTTTCTAATGCATCAAGATATTGTTTATTTGATATTTGTCCATTATCAAAAGCTAATTTAATTGTCTCTAATGCTTTATCGATATGTTCTGTTATTTTATAGTCAATGTTATAAGTTTCAAGCAGTTGAAGTATTTTTACACTTGGTTGTTGTTCAAACTGAATTTGCTTGATTAAATTTTTTTCAAGCTTTATTTTAGGAATAACCACCTCCTGCTCACCACTATATGACTCAGCATTTTGATAAAAGTCAAGGTCAGCTCTGTTCATGACATCTGCAACGTCAGTAATCCCATGCTGATCATTGTATTCCTTCTCAGTTCTAAAACCTGTCACATGCTGAGTGATGTCAGGAAAATCTTCCCAAAACTCCTTATCTTCATAGTCCACTTCAATGGCTCCAACATTCATTAATTTTTCTTTGTCCATTATTATTCTTATATCTCCGTATCTATCTTGCCCACCACTATCCTTATCTAAAGACATTGAAATAAATTTCTTTCCTTCAGCTTTTACTTCATCATTTTCAAGTAGCACTCTTAAAAAATCTTCATGAACATTTCGATATAAGTTATTATCTTTGATACTTAGATTGTTATCATTTTTAAATTTAACTTCTAACTTTTCTTTTGATTTACTTCCAACTAATCTTCTTTGCTTAAAAGTTTTACCATCTCTTTTTACATCAACATACTCATATTTTTTTCCTTCACCATATTTACTTGCCTTCTCTAAATACTTAAAATAAGTTTTATCGTCAATCAATCCATCATCAAAAGCTTTGCTAATGATGATCATTGAAGCGTCAAATTGGGATAGATCTTGAGATTTTTCTTTTATTTCATCTAAATTTTGTTCATCAATTTCAAATAAAGATTTTAAATTATCAACAATATCTTTAACTTTATTTTTATCTTCATTAAATTGTTTTTCTTGCTCTTTTACTTCATCATTGTTTAAAAACTCTTTATAAGCTTTATTATAACGATCCTTTGCTATTTCAACCCATTTTTCATCATTATATTCATGAGCCTCAAATCTTTCATGACTTGTTCCAAAAAAATCTCCTTGTTCTGAAATTGAATAATGTTTATCTTGTCTCGTTTGTTTTTCTTGATCAGTTAAAAAATCCTCATAAGATTTATTAAATCTTGGATTAAATTGCTGATCAATTTTTGGAAGTTTAGATAATTCTTGTAATTGTTGTTTAACAATATCTTTATTTTTTTCAATCTTATCATAAAAATTCTTTGGCATAATTTCTTGAGTAATTAAACCAAGTAATTTTAGATTATTTATTTCAATTTCATTAAATCCTCTTTTTGATAATTCTATTTTGTATATCGGGTCTGATTTTGCTCTACCTAAATCCCCTTCTAATTTCCTCGCATTACTTTCATTTTCTGCTGTTTCGTAATCTATTCCACTATAATATTCCGGCAAAGAATATTTGCTTTGAGATTCAAACCATCCATATTTGCCACTCATTTCAGATGATTCTATTTTTCCATATTCTGGCTCTGAAGTAACTCTTGAAAATCTTTTAAATTTTGAATTAAACTCATTTAATTCTTTTTGTGACTGTTCTATGTATTTTGTTCTTACTTCTTTTATATTATTTAATTTCTTTAATGCTTCTTTTGTTTTTATATTAATTATCTTAATAACATTTTTAGGAACTTTTTTAAAATCATCAATATTATTCCAATCAATTCCCAATTCTTTATTTTCATTATCACTAAAAATATTAAATTGACTAATATTATAAAATGGCGTCTCATTAAAATAAGATGATGTATGATGCCATTCATCTGTTGTTACTAAACCCGAATCAACTAATCTTTTAGCCCAAATCGGAAGTTTTGAATAAGTAAGTTTTCCTTCTTCGTAAGCCTGTTCTGCTCTCCTACTCATTGAATAACCTGCATAACCACTACTAGCCGAACTTCGCCCATAGCCGCGTTTATGAAAATACTTTCCACTACCGTAACCGCCTTTTTCAATATCTTTGTTATTTGCCTGCTCTACTCTCTTTTGAGCTATTTCAAAACAATTATTAAACTGCTCTTTTGTAATACCAAAAGTTGTCATCACATCATTAATAAGAATACAATGCTGTTTTTCAAAAGCATTTCTTAAAAATTCTATTACATTCTCGCAATATGTTTCTAATGTTTGTTGATGTAAGTCAGGAAATACTAATCTGTTTAGCGTTTCTTTTAAATCATAAATACAATCTAACTCTTGCAATTCTGCCTTATTCACCCATTTTAAATTAACATGCTCATGGGCGTCAAGTATCAGTTGCAATTGATCCGAATCTACATGACAACTAAAAATATTTATTACAGTGTCAGCTGTCTTTTTAATCAACATTAAACTGCAAATATCAACTACCAAGTTTGTTTCCTCAAGAACCTCTCTAACACAAGCTTGTTCTGGCGTTTCTCCCTCATCAATATGTCCACCAGGTAATGACCATTTGTTATCGAGCTCTTTCTTACCATCTTTCGCTGTTCTCAGAAGCATTAAAATCCTTCCATCATGGTTATATATGATAGCATCGCTATATTGCTTCTTACTGTTATCTAATGATTTTTCAAGTGCATTAGCAAACTCACCTTTCATTAACTCGTCGCTGACAATTTTTGGATTCTGCTCAATAAGCTTAAACAGCTCACTCTTTAACTCTTGCTTTTTTTGAAGCAAGTCATAGAAAATTTCTAATGATTTTTCGATTGATTGTTGCTTACGCTCATCGCTTAATTCAATGTTAGGATCGATATATTGTAAGTTACCCTGTTTATCAATTAATACATTTGTAGGGTGAAGATCTTTTACCCAAACACCTGTTTCACTATTTAAGTAATCATTTTTTTCTATCAAACTGAAACCTTTTTTATGCATATCATCTTTAACGTCTTCTTTAGTCGTTATTCGATCTGCTATAATATATCGTTGTTCTACAATAGCTGTAAAATCTCCACTTAAGTCAGTAAATCCTTTCAATTCATAAGCATTCATTGGAAACAATGTGTTATGAATTGAAATGTTGTCTAAAAAATCTAACCAACTATTATAACGCGTTGCGCTATTAAGTTTTATAACAGATGTTCCTTCTTTATTTAAGTAAACATTTTGTTCAGCTCCATAGGCATGAGGTATATTTCCAAACTTTTTAAAAGGATCTTCAACCCAAATGTTTTCTTTTTGAGCATATTCTTTTAAAGCTGTTTCTTCTTTGCTTCTGATTCCAAATATGTCTTCAGCTGCCTGTCCAACATCTGTATCTGCTCTATGAATTGCTTCACAGATACTGGATGCTTCGACATTTCGTCGACCGCCTTTTGCGCGGCCTCGTTGCTCTTCTGATGATAATCGTTCAAGTACATGTGCTTGAGGTTTTAAATTTTCACTATTTTTTACAATTAGTTCTCGTTCAACATTAAAAGGATCTACTTCTTGCTTTTCTATAACCTTAATATCATACTTCGCTGCTAAATTTTTTATCTCATTAAAATCTTTATCGTTAACAATTTTTCTATTGACTTGAATTTGATTGATATATTTTGAAGCATTTTCAATGCCGTCTGATTTTCCCAACTTAAGCTCTTCTTCGCCGATAAATGTTCCAATGTCTTCACTACCTTGTCGTATTCTTACATTATCTTGCCGTATTTTCTCAAGATCAATATCAATTCTCACACCACTCATGGCAAATGTAAAAGGTTTATTGCCCTCGCCATACCATTTAACGTTAGTCAATTCAGGATGATCAAAAAATTTATTTGTAGTAGTTGACAGACCAGCATAATCTCCATAACTTTCAAATTTATTATCTTCTAAAATATTTATAATGCTATCTGCATCTGTAAAATGAAATGTCTCTATTGCATTTTTATCACCTGCTAAACCAAAAGAATTTTCTTGTCTATTTATAATATTTTGTTCTTCAAAATATTTCTTAAATAATTTTTCACCTAGCCCACCTCCTTCATAGGATGCTTCCTTAAAAGTAATTTCACCTTTTTTACTACGCTCATATAACTCATCGGATTCTTTTGTATGCATTAATCTATGAACTTGTCGTAAGTCAATTAGATCAGACGCAGATAACTTGCCTCCTAATTTTAAATGATTTAAAAATTTTTCATAGTTATCTTCATTTATCCTTCCTGAAATTAATATTGTATTTTTTTCTTCTGTCCCTACGTTGTGTTTTTGATACCAAACTTTACCTGTCTTCTTTCCAATATGTTTACGTTTCTCAACTCGCTTAGCTTTTTCTAATACTTCTAGATATTGTTTATTTGATATTTGTCCATTATCAAAAGCTAATTTAATTGTCTCTAATGATTTTATTGCTTCTGAGGCAATTTCTGCTCTTGCTTCACGGACTCGTTCAGATTCTTTTTTGCTTGTTGAAGTCGTTCCGCTGACTGTGTTTTGTGAGTCTGTAGTTTCTTTTCCTGTGAATCCTCTGTATTGGGATTCTGTGATTTGTTTTGTTTCATATTGCTTTTCAATTAAATTGTTAATAACTTTTAAATATTTACTTGGTTCATCATATTTTACTTTTTTAAGTAACTTTTCATAACTTATCTCTACAGCATTACCTATACCTAATGAATTATCTATAATGTCAAAAATTACGCTTTGATTGTCTTTATAATTTTTATATAGCTTTTTAATAGTCTCAAATGAATCAATATGTCCACTAACATGAGCATTAATTGGTACAACGCGACCTATTTTTTTACTTCTTGGTAAGTTTCCATGCTCAAATGAATCAATCAAATCCCTGTAAGTATAGATAACATGAACATTTTTATCATGAACCAACGCTTGATCTATTTTATTTTTAGCGCTATTAAAACTAGTCATTGATGTATCATAAACTATTTGAGCTTTTTGATTTAATTGATTTAACTCTTTTATACCTTTTACGCCACTTGTTTTTCCAGCACCAGGCCCGCCAGCAGTAAATACAACGACATTTTGCTGTCCTTTTTTTATCTCTTCATTCAACATCTTATTGTATAGATATTTTACAAAGGCAGAAGCTGGCTCATGAACTGCTGCAGAATACTTAGCTTTATCTTTTACATAATCTTCACTATATTCTTTTGCGTTATCTGCGCCTAAAATATTTTGATTGTCTTTTAAATATTTTTTAACTACTTCTTGTAAGTTATCATTAAGATATTTTCCAAACTTTGTCTCAATCTTTCTATCTTCAACTGATAAATTTGGTAAAGGTAAATATGCTAATTTAATTAACTCACCATGACCAACTTCTCTTTTTTGATAGATAACTTTTCCAGATTTTAATTTTACTGGAATTAATTGTTTTCTCTTACCATGACCATACTTTGAAGCTTTCTCAATTAAAATCTGATAATCATTAAGATTAATTTTATCTTGATTATAAGCTTCTTCAAGAATAACCAACGACGCTTCAACTTTATTCATGTTGCTTAAGAATTGCTGGAAATATTGAATCATTATGTATCTTTTCAAGACTGTCAACCTTAGCTCGTTCTTTCGCAATTGAGTCTTGAATAGTCTCAAATTGAGAAGTATCATCGATAATTTCATACGGTGAATTGCAATGCGCTGCAAACATTATAAATATCGCAAAAAGTAACATTGCTAAATTAGACTTTAATTCTTTTTTCATATATCAATAGTTTTTTTAATTGTTATAAGTTCTTGTTCACATTGTTCAAGCTCAGTTGTCAGCGAATTAACTTTAGCTTTTACAATATCAGTTTCCTCTCCAACTTCATTGATGATTATGGTTGGCTTTGCAAATATACTTCTTATTTTTTGAAATGAAAATAATTCAGACAATGCTTTCTGTAAAGATTGAGACTCAAAAATATGCTTCATCAGTTTTAAACGATCTATGTTTTCAACTATATCTTTTGTCTCAAGAATGTCATTACGATATTCAAGTCCTTTTTTAAACTTTGGCACTGAATCTTGAATTGGAATTTTTTTATCTTTTAGCTTATATGTTGAATAGTTTATTATCTCAGCTGGCGTAAACTTTTTACTAAGACTATGATATGCTTCTTCTGTAATTACAATTGCTGGCACAAACTTATGAACTATCTTAGCCCCTTCATTGATGTAGGCATTGTCTAAGATGCGATATGCATGTAATTTATTTTTGATCACAACAATTGGTTGAATTATCTTTTCTCTCGCTATTGACATTCCATTTCTTTTAGCATCGACGCTTAACGTCGTAGAAGCGCCATAACTAACATGCCATGGGTTTATCAACTCCAATACTACATGATCGTCTAGATTTAACGCCACATTGCTAGAAGCGTATTTTTTTACGGCATCATAAGTCTGTGTATCTGTAATTTTACTTAATTGATTTAAAGGGGTTAAATCTCCCTCTTTTCTTTCACTTACAACAAGTTTACTTTTTTGATTTAAAAAGTCATTGTTATGCGTTGCTATATAACTATCTATAGCTTGCTTATTATTTACATAAATTGAATAATACTCTGCAAAAGCTTCCTCTGGAGAAGTATGAGCGTAGTCAGTCAATAACTTAAATGAGGAATATCTTCCTAACCTTTTAATTTTAGCATCTTCACCTGTAGCGTGTACATCTTCTTTTAACTCAAACTGTTGGTACGACCACCCACATGATACTACAAACTTTTTATAGTCAATGTTTCCCTTTCTACCAAACTTTTTACTAACAGCGTGACCAACTTCATGTGCTAATGTTGAATTAAATTCTTGATGCCCACTCAAGTCACCCCAAATTTGAAACGCATTTGCAGCTTTATTGCTAAAGTTAATTCGTTTCTCTTCACCACTATATGCTGCATATCCTCGCGCTCCATTATAATCTTTATTTGTAACTTGAATTACTTCTTTATTAGTTTTAAAATGACCTTCTGGTAAATTATTCATCATCTTCTCAATATTGTAGATGACAGGTAACATATCTATATTCCAATCGCCATCTAATTGCTTGCTATAAAGTGTCTCAAATCTAAGATAGATAAGTTCTTTAAAAGGGTAATCAGATGGATTTAATTTTTCAATAATTTGATTTTTAATTGATTTTTCATCGCTATACAAATCTCTAATTTTATCATTTACATCATCAATTACTTCATCGGGATTCAATTGCCATGACGTCATAACAGCATGTCTATATGTTTCATCATTTACATCATTTACATCTGTAATTTTATAATCTTGTCTTAAAACTATAAACATCAACGCATTATTTTTTTTCAAATATAAATAACCTTTTAAATTTTCGCCATCCTTATCAAGGATAACAAATTCTTTGCTAATATATTTTTTCAAATTAATATCAAATTGTTTCTCTTTATCTTTCTTCGCTTTCTTAAATAATGTTTTATAAAATGTTTCAGCATCATCATCAAGCTTTACGCCAAATGTTGCTTCCTGATCTGCTGCTTCATCATTTGCAATTTGTTTTGAGAATTTACGTACATACTCGCCATATTTTTCATCAAGTAATTCTTTGACAGATTCTCTAACCCCCCAGTTATCTTTAAAAATTTCATTAACTTGATCTAATGCATCATTCTTTTGTTTTTTCTTAACACCAATTCGCTCATAGTTTTTAGGCAATTCATCTGCAACTTTTAACGCATTATCATAAATTTTCTTTTCTTCACTTCCTTCTGGAAAATTAACTCCAAGTTTTAATTGATCATAAGTTCTTGTCACTATGCTTTGTAATTTTTTAGCATCATCAGCCGTAAACAAAACTTCATTATACTTAAAAGCTCTTGTAACACTTATACGAATAGCTTTTTTTTGCTCACTGGTTAAAACATCTTTTTTCAGATCACCAACATTAACTCCTCCAGCATCTTCGTTTGCTTGTAGTCGAGCATTATGAATATCTTCTGATAACTTGATTTTATCAGCCATGTATCTTTTAGAAAATTCGTTGCGAAAACTATAATGAGCTGCATTATAAAACCCTTCATATTGCTTAAAATTTTCTGGATTAAATGGGTGATTACCTTTACTGTCTTTCTCAAACTCATTTATCTCGCGATCTAAAAAAAGTTCACCATCAATAGGTACTTTTTTATGTCGCATTGAGTTAGCTTTTGAATCACAGTCCTTACCTATTTCATTTAAGATAGTGCTTGTTTGAAGGGGAATCCATCCACTGGAAAGAATTGAGCCATCGAAAGCTTTTATTACATCACCACCTTGCCAGCTCCTAATTGTTCCTATAGGCATCGCAGTTTTGCCCATGTTATTTTCTTTTTTTATTAGTTTGTGTTTTTGAAAGAGCAGCTCCAGATCTTTTATATCTTTCAGCTTTTTTATTTAAAAACTCTTGTGAAATATTTGGATTTTCTTTACATTTTTCTCCGTGATTAACGTTATAATCAAATTGTTGACACTGTTTTTTGCAATATTCACATATAATTATTTTATTTTTTATAGTCTCTCTTTGTTTATTAATATCCTCTTGAGTTCTTTTTCTATTCAAATTTCCCTGTCGTATTTTTTCTATTTCTTCTTTAGACTTAATTCTTCCAGTTTGTTTTAAAGCAATTTTTTCACCAACTTCCTTTCTAGACATTGCTTTTTTATGAATTTCAGAATTTCTTAAAATAAAACTCATTTTATCACTATACTCTTTTGAATGAACTGTTTTTTGAAATTGTTCTGAAGTTTTTAATCCAATACTCATTTTCAATCTTGATTCAATAGAATGTTTTGAAAAACTACTACCATCTCCACCTACAGTTAAATTAACAAGATTAAATCCAAATGATCTATACAATGAAATATAATGCTGCTCCCAAAATTTCCAATCGTCAATATTTACTTGATCTAAAATAAAAAGTTCTGGTTTAAGATTTTCTTTAATAAGACTTTTTAACCAATTGACTTTATGCTTATTTATGCGTTCATCATATAATCGCTCACTTAAATGACAACTTAATCTTTCTTTTGGTTTATCAGACTTTCCGATATACCTCACATCCCCATTTCTTGGATCAATCAATGAGTATATAAATGTAGACTCCATTACTTATTTTCAATAAGTCCTAGATTCAAAACATCAAAAGCTTTTTTAATTTTTTGCTTTACTGCTTCATCTTCACTATCGTCAATAATCTCACTCTTATCTATGCCTCTGTTTAATAACTCAAGCAAGATCATATTAACATTCACATCTTGCTCATGGTCAGTATATGTTAATAGTGTCTCAAGAAGCTCTTGAAGCTCTGGCGTTGATTTTGATTTTAATGGATCTTTTACATTTGACTTCTTCTTATCATTTGCCATTGTATTGTTATATCAATAATGTTTTCTATTTTTTAGATTAAGTCCATGTCAACTAAAGCTTGTTCCTCAAAGTCTTTATATGTATTTTGTTCAAAGTCTTTCAACTTTAATCTCATCATAGCAAGATTACCAAGCACTCTACTATTTACTTGAGTAAGTCTTAAATCATCTTTAAACTTATGTAAAAACTTCATAATGTCATCAATGTTATCTTTTGGAATATCAATAAGTTTATCATCAGCATCTCTAAATTCATACTCATACTTAAATGAATCAAGCTTTTTAAGTGTCTGCTCCATTGTCATTGAAAGATCAATTGCCGAAGCTCTTGAATCAACTATGGGTGAGGCAATCTTGCTGAGTTCTTCTCTTGTTTTGTTTGAAATAAAAATCATCTGCCCTTTAAATTTAAACGACTGCGGGATTGGATTGCCTGCCTTATCTTTTTGTGGATTCTTAGCTTCCCAAGTCATTGTTCGATCACCTTCTGGCTCTAACGCACCTTTTAACATTCCAACCATATTTTGATCTTCCCACATTGAATCAAGGTCGTCGAAGATAATTACCTTACCATTATGCTCATACATCGACTTATACAACGCTACAGGCGTGATCTTACCACCTTTTTTAACTACAACGTCATATTCAGTTGGCTTTAAATCTAACTCTTCGTCGTAGGTAATTAAATTAGCTCGTTCAATGGCTTTGCGCATATTCCAACTTTTACCAACTCCACCACTTCCATAAGCTAACAAAGACTTTATGCGTCTGTCTTTTAACAACATATCTAACTTCATGCTGTACCCATTCCACTTTCGATTTAAGATAACGTCGTCAGAAAGATTTAACTTAGTGGCTCTTTCAACTTTATTTTGTTTTAATAACTGTTGAAAGTCTTTAAATCTCATTGTATCTTGCAACTGTGAAACAGATGTTGTTTCACCTGGCTCAACTTTTTTGTCAGAAGTTAAAGCAATAATATTAGCACTAGTTGTTTCTTTAAATTGATTAAGATCAATTCCAGATTCACTAAAAAGACGAATAGCATATTTAATATCTACATCAGGATTTAACTGCATTACTAAATTCATATCGTATGCACCTAATCCCGCTAAATCTCTTAATCGTTGCGATTTTGAACCGCCTTTTTCAGAAATTTCTTTAATCTTATTAGCAAAATCTTTATCTGATTTTATTTCAAACTCTTCTTTTTCTTTGGGTTTTTTTACTTCTTTTGCTTCTTTTTGTTTTTTCTCTTTAAATGCTGCAGTTTCTTTTGACTCCTTTCCTGTAGTAATTGGTTGTCCTGTCTCTTGACTCACCCAACGATAACCTTCATAGATTTTACCTGACGAAGAGTGAATTTGTACTTTTTTTCTTATAAGTTTTGAAGTGTCCAAACCTTTTTCAATTTCATCATCTTTAACTATGTGTAAAGCACTAAATGACTTTTCAATAAGAGTTTGCTGCATATTAGCTTGAACAAACTTATCTATACCTAACGTTTCAAACGACTTTGCTAAGTCAATGATACTTAGTATCTTTTCAATTTCACTAGCTGACTTTGAAATGCCAGCTTCACTAAAACTTATCGCCAGCGCTTGAGCTTTATCTGTAACTATCTCACCACCCGAAGACTTTAACTTACCTTCTTTAAATTCACCCATCACCTTGTGAATCTTCGCTTGCTGTTCTTTTGTGTATTTCATTTAATTTTTGCTAAATAAAGATTTCATTACTATTGTTAATAAATATCTTTCATCTTGAAAAATCTGCGACACATCTTGTAATTCCCAGTGATCTATCAACACGCATGGAAAGCAACCTATATTGTTAATAATAACATTAGTAATCACGCCGCTATGCATTATATTGACTTTGGTTTTATATAAAGTATCAATACTTTTTTTTGTAAATTCAACTTGTTTTTCAACTAACATTATGACTAACTTTATGTAAAAGTAACAATATTTTTATAAATGTAAATAATTTTTACTATTTTTTTGCCACTGCATTTGTTGAATGCGCCCAATTCTGCCTATAGTTGCCGCAAGGGCATATCCACCCATCAGTCGTGGCAAGTAATATTCCATCTCCTTCATTAACTCTTACTTGGCAGCAGTTCATACTCCTTCTATCGCAAGTATATGGGTGAACCTTGCCACTTTGCTGCTGTTCATTCAGGTGCTTTACCTGTTCTTCTGTAAATGTTTTTTCCATCGCTTTTTATTTATTTAAAATATTTAACTGCCACTCGCTCAAATGCTTTTTTTATTAGCTTTTTTATAGTATTAGTTTTTGTAAAAAATCATTCAATTTATCTTTTAGCCATTTTTTGTGGTCATCGTCTCCATGTTTTATTTCTTCAAAAAGCACATCAAATATTTTTTCAAGTCGTTCGTATTTAATTGGAATATTCATCCATTTAGTAGGCATACCTTCTCCGTTCAAATAGGTATCTCCACTATCATACCACTTTGCTGATATAAAGTCGCCATCGCCACCAATAAATCCGACTCGTATTCCTGCAACATTAAAATCGGGATGAATCCACTCATCGCTTTGTCCTAATACTTCTCCATATTCTTGTAGTATTGGGTATTGTTCAGTTTGTTTCCACATAGTTTTATTTGTTTAATTAAGAAAGAAAAATCCTTCACTCTTTTGTTTTAATTGTTAAATTTTGAGTTTTCTAATAATGTTTGTTGTAGGGATTTATCACATACATATTTAATAACACTTCTTTCTTCACTGCTTAATGATGATTTTGTTTTCCATAATTATATTTTTAGTTATTAGTTTTCATTTCAACATCCCCGCAAAAAAAGAACAGTTAGTTTCAAGTTTTTGGCACAACAGCCAATACATCCTTTTTGTATATAAATAACTCTTTTGTATTCTGAATTAAACTTATATCACCATAATTTACTACAACCCCATATTTTTTTCTTGGAGCTAATAAGCATTGATGATTCTCTTCTTTTGTCTCCACCACGCCTTCATACCAATTTCCATTCACATTTTTGTAACAAACTTTATCGCCAATGTTTGTTCCTTCAACGGGGGTAAAAGATTTATTTTTACTTGATATGTAACTCATATTTTTTAGTTTTAATTATTTACCCGCAAAAACCCTGACAGCAACCCGCCTTCCGTTAGGCGTCATTGCCCTTTAAATTTGTTCCAGCAATCTTCCCATCCTTTTTTATAGTTGTTATCACAGTTTGAACCTTCTACCAATCCATCGGGCAACGAAGGCATAACAACGGGTTGCTGCAAGTTTTTTGCTCTATTTTGTATAAATTGTTGAGTATATTCTACCATAGCTTTCATCATATCTTTTGCCAATTTAGATTTTGATGGTGTTTTTGGAAATCGTTCTCTTAAAATTTCTTCTGCCGTTTTCATATAATTTAGTTTAGTATTTCAAATCCATAAAAAATAACATTGTTTTACCCGAATACAGTTATGCACCAATTAGTACATAACCCATTTACCCTCTTCTACATCAAAAGACCTTATCATCTGCATCCCTTGAAATTTCATTAAGTTTGGTAATGCGTAATAGTTAAATTCTTGGCGCATTAACTCTATGAATTTTTCTCCATCGGCAGGGTGTATTACAATAACTGTTGGGTGTCTATTGTGCACATAGACGAAATTCCTTCTTGCGTTATGAATAGCATCAAAACTAACTGGTGCTAACATTGGGTTTGCAAAAGCGGTTTTTCCAGCTTCATTCATATTTTCGTTTTCCATTGTAATTTTATTTATAGTTAATAATTTTATTTTGCTTTAATAGGTAGTGGTAAGCTGGTGTTAGCAGAAATAAAAATTAACTACGCTTGTAGTAACTATTTTCATTTCCCTCATCATTGTCAAACCCCATTGCCATCGCAATACACAAAAATCTGCTTCTGCCATTGTATTGATTCATATAATCAATGGCTTCATAAAGCACTTCATTCTTTTCTTTAAGTGATAGCGAAGCATATTTTTTGCTCACATACTCTGTTGTGTAAAATTTTGTTTTTGTTTCTGTCATTTTTTTTATAGTTAATAATTTCGTTTTGTTTTTTAGTTTGTCTAAAATTGGTTGTATGTTTTTCATTGTGCTACAGTTTTAGTTAATTGTTCATTTTCCCGGTTCGCCGGATCGATCTGAATGTTAGTGTTTCGTATGCCATTATTCAATTGCTAAAATTTCGTGAGTTGAATATTTGAATATTCTTTTCAATGTTACCAATCTACTTTTAGCTTCGCTGTATGTTTCGTAAATGAACATATCATATCTTGTTCCGTTCATTAATAATCTGAATCTCAAATTTGCTTTGATTGATTCGTTGCAATTTTGTTTTACAATTAAAGTTTCCATTTTTTAAGTTTTGATAATGTAAAAGTAATAAATTTATTTAAAGTAAAAACATTTTATTTCAAAAAGTTATTAACAAATTATAAACAAGTTAACTAACTAATTGATAATCAATATGATTCATAGCAAGATTTTTCATTAAATTTATTTTGCAAAAATGACTGCATGACACTATTAAAACTGCTAACTGTATAATTTAGTAAAAGCTTATTTCTAACTGCATTTTCTATATCATTGACATTCAACAGCTTAGTCTCAAATCTCTGGAGCGTATGTTCTTCAATTGACTTTCCTTGTTCATTAATCGAATTAAAATAAAGCGTGTTACCGCAATATCCTTCTCCAAAGCCATAATCATAGTTAAACATTATCTTGGGATATAATTGCTTGTCAATCAATTGTGGAACGTGAATATCATAGCAATTTGTTGGCAAATTTTTACTTTTTAAAACATCTATAGTTCTTTGTAATCTTCTTTCCCATTTAGTTAATGTATGATCTGGCTTAAAATCTATAATGTTATTATTGTGTATTGGCACTTTAAAAAATTGAGAGTCGATATCTTGTAAAAAGAAAAAGTCATCGCTCATATTTAAAAATTGATCTGAAAGATTACTATCACAACACGTTAATATAAGCTTATTAATTAAATTAGCATCCTTATTTGACGTATAACAATCGCTTAATTCAATGTGTTTAATGCCTTCTAACCATGATGGTTTAGTTCCTATGATATATACTATGCCTAAGTCTTTAAAGTGTCTCACGGCGCTTCTAATTGAATATCTGAGCTCATTATAGTTCTCACCCTCACTTGTGTTTCCAACTTTATAAACTAAATCGATCATTTGATATTAAACTTCATTATTACTTTTAAAGGCATTGTATAAGTCCAATGCTTTTCGTGAAGCATAATTTTGCCATCTATTTTATACCACCATTTAAATAAATATGCCCACCATTTAAAATAAAATGTTTTCTCAAATAAAGCCCCATGCGAAAATCTTCCTCTCTCTTCGGATGAATAATAACTATTACTTGCATCAACGATAATATATTGTTTCATTGTTGTTTACTTTAAAAATTCTCCATATTTATTTAGTTCTTCCTGTGGCTGTACAATCGCTTTTTTAATTATTTTTATATCAGCACATAATTTTCTATATCTTTCTTTAAGTGCTTGCCACAAACAACGCCTCACATGCGATTTACGCTGATTTGGCTTTTTCAAAGCCACGCCATTTTTCTTTTTTAAATTTTTTTTCTCCACACAAAAGATGATTAAATTAATATTTCAAACAAATGCCAAACCAGCGCACCGTGCCCCAGATAAGTTCCTACATACTTTAATCCATCGGCAGGCATATTATGTCCTGTTCCAAAGATTGCAAATGTTCGGCTTTCCTTTTCGGCTTGCGTGTCGCAGATAGCCCACATCACACCATTTCCACCTTGATTTTGAACAGATATAATTTCTGCTCCTTTTGGCATTTCAATTTTGAAATTAGATTGAACTAACAAGTTGAATTTCCAAATTTGTTTTTTCATAGTATTTATTTTAATTATAGTTTTAAAATTGAACAGGACAAATATAAAACATTTATTTTAAATAAAAACATTTTATTTCAAAAAGTTATGAACAAGTTATTAACTTACTATATAACTATTTGCCCACGCTTTTCACGACAATAGAAAATTAAGTTTTTTATCAATGTTTATCCAAAATTTTTGCCACCAATTTTTATGTTTGTAATCCTGTTCCTTGCATATTCTGCAGTGCCATATAGTAAAGAACCATCCGCTATCGTACCATATCTCTGATGGTATTCTATTACAAATCATGCACCGATGCCAACTTCCCATAATGCTATCTTTGTCCTCGCTGAAATAGCCATCCCAAACTTTGCTTTGTAGTCCTGTTTCATTTTCCATATTTGCTTTTATTTAGTTTGACAATATTTTACATTCTTAACATTTTATAAGCTTCAGTAAAAGCTTCAATAGATGAATTAAAATATAAGTTAATTATGCGTTGCTCAGTGTCTTTTTGATCATATAAATTAGTCATATACTTACTAGTATCTTTTAAAGAAGGTAAAAACATTTTAGCTTTATTCAACCTAACTTTTGCACCAATATATTTTTGATGAGCCACAGTACAGCCAATACTACGTTCACTTCTTGCTACAAATAACTTGTCGCACAATTGACACTTAATTAATTGACCTTGTTTATAACTCATTGTCGAGAGAGCTGGAATCGAACCAACAAATGTTTTTCTAACGCTTCTCAATTTGCTGCAACTCCTCGATAACATTAGCATCACTACTTCACAGTAGGGTGTAACCATTTCCACTTTCTCTCGATATTGATTACTTTGTACTCTATCATCTAACAACCTTTACATCGACTGCTACAGGACCTCTTTTGTCTTGTTTAATCTCAAATGTAACGATGTCATTTTTTCTAATCTCATTAATAAGATTTGAAACATGCACAAAAAACTCTTTTTGTGTGTCTGTCTCTATGATAAATCCAAATCCTTTTTCCTCATTGAAAAATTTTACTATACCTTCTGTCATTTTACTTAATTTTTAAAATAAACTATTATTTGTTCTGAGATAATTTTTTACGTGCTTTTTTTTGCGCCATATTAAAAATATTTCTTTCAGCAAAAGTTGTCTTTTCTTGCTTACTTATCTTGCGCTTAATTTCTTTAATTTTTTCGTATTGCTTCTTCTCCATCGTTTAAATATTTTATAAACTCATCAATAGTTATCAAATTTAACCATAATTTTTTATTTAAAATCAATTGTTCATAACTAATTTCACAATTAATTACTAATTTTTCTTGACTTCCTGCGCTAATTACTCCAACACCCATATCAGTATCTATCACAAACATTGACAGATCAACTCTTTCTTGTTTTAGTTTTACCCAAGCTTTCCAACAATCACCATTCCATTGTTTTACTTGTCTTGGAATAACTTGCGCCATGTAGTTTATAGGATTCATGTCATGACAAATTATCGTCCCATTTGAATTAAGAATATTCAATGAATTTATAATATCTTTATAAACTTGTTGACTCTCATGCATACCATCTATAAAAATAACATCAAACTTTTCTTTATTAACTTTAAAAAACTCATCACTTGTTAACTTATGTGTAATAAATTTATGTCGCAAAATTTCTTTATTCCAACTATCAATTAAAAGAGGATCTACTCCAACTTTATAACTAATTGTCACGTTTTTTATTACATGTCCATATTGAACACCTATCTCTAGATATGATTGGTAGTTATTTTTTTTTATTAAAAAGTTGATTATCTCTAATCGTGTTTGCATATTATAGTTTTTTATTTGCATATTTTTTTTGTAAGCAAATGAGAATAGCAAGTTCCCTTTTCTTATTGTTCTCAAGTCGTTTTTTAGTTGATGCTTTTTGTGCCTCAACTGCTTTTTTATTTCTTTCAATTCGCTTTTCAAATTCAATATCAGTTTCCATTCTTATTCCTGATAACTTTATCTCAATAGAACCGTATTCTTTCTCAACTTTGATGTTGAAACAGATATATTGCTGAGGGTTTTGCATAACCATAGCGTGTTCCTTTTTCAATCTATCTTCCAATGCAAGTATATTGTTAGCAACATCTTTTAATGAGCCACGCAAAACTGTATCTATATCTGCATATAAATACAAATCATCCTCAATCTCTTTTTTTACATTTGCTTTTTTCATTTTGTTCTATTACTGTTTGAGTTTCCATTGTGCGTTCAAATATTTTTGCGCCTTCGCAGCGCAGATTTTAAAATCCCCTGCCTTGTTTAAAGACATATTAAGATCAGCTGCTATCTTTTGCATAATTGGCAAAGCTTCTGAAAGTTTTATTTTTCTCATGGTTTCCATTTTATTTGTCCATCATTTTACAATTTCAAACCATTTCTTTGCCGTTTCAAATGCAAATAAACGCAACTGACTTGCCTCATTTCCATCATTAGGAAATTCATTGGTATTATTCCAAAAATCTTTTTCCCATTCTTCAACAGTTCTGTCAAAGCATCCCATTTTAATTCTTTTTTCGTCTGATTCAGTTATATATGGGATAACGGCATATTTATAAAGCCCAGTAAACACAATAGCTTTTTTAATTTTTACTCGCCGCAAATCAGCTCCCCGCAAATACGCTCCCAGCAAATCAGCTCCCTGCAAATACGATCCCTGCAAATCATCTACCTGCAAATA
>ERZ1292642.8-Hain-H14-01um-R1-8-length-91126-cov-7_pt1 | contig 91126 bp, 123 predicted proteins | sample MGYA00564403_ERZ1292642 | MGnify/ENA primary metagenome ERZ1292642 (study PRJEB36523, sample SAMEA6512643) | groundwater metagenome | collected 2019-01-09 | study: AquaDiva: Metagenomics assemblies of 32 groundwater samples
AGAATATAATACTCCGAATCTTCAATTACTGACAATTATTGGCAATCTCTGAATAGCCCTGAATAGCCGAAATTATATATTTTAACTAAGAGGAACAGTACACAGTCAATTACTAGTGGCATATCAGAGTAATGAGCTCTGTGAATAGGCTTATTACCTATCTCCCAATCATTGGGATAATGCCGTAATGCAGGTAGTGATAAATCACCTTAAACCTGCGAATATTCAATAAATATCAATACATCCCAATCAAGACAGATTTCATACTGCCATCAATTTTACTTAATTCTGAATCCTTGAACTATTGATGTGATGTAATTTAATTATAATTTACTGTGGTAAAGGCGGGTTTCCCCGCCCTCACTCCGCTTAGTGCTGTTAGAGCTTTATGGTCTCTATTGCTTTTGCCTCGTTAGCAACCCAAAGAGCATCATGTGCACCTTTGAATACGCTGAGAGGTTTCTTCATGTCCACTTTGCTGGACAGATAGAGACGAATGCTGTCTCCTTTAGGAGTTACAACGTCTGCGAAAGCACGTTTGCCTTCATTGAAGCGGTTGAACTCGATGTTCTCAACACCGACAGTTCTTTTAAAATCTGCTAATTTCATATAAATTGGGTTTTAAACGCACCCACGGTATTGTCGATGCGCCAAAACTAAAGACGGGTATGTGATTGGGGTGGTTCATACATTCACAAACCTTTAAAAAATAATAATTTTAAAAAACTAAAAAATTTTAAAAAATTAAGTATTCAATTTTCAGGAAATAATCAAACTATTCCCACAATACCTCTAAATCTCAATTAGAAGAGATTACAGCAACGATCTCCCACTTTAGCCACTTCTTCACATCAAATTAAAAATAATGTCTCTAATAGCTTCTAATGCATTTTTTCAAATTTATAAAACCAAACTTTTAAAATAATTAAAATTTTCAACAATAATCATGACAAGGCTATTGTCTTAGAAAAATATATTTTCATGACAATTTGACATGAGGAAGAAAAATGATTAAATTTATATTAAAGACAATACAATGAGATTCAAATACTTAACTCCCGATGGAACCCCAATAGAACTAACACAAGATGAAAATATTGATGGAATGACTAAATCAATATTAGAAACATCTACAAGTATTGTTTGGGTTCCTGAAGAGTCCTGGATGCACCAGATAGACCAAAAAGAAATTAATAAAATTAATGATATGCTAAAATCAGAAGATTCTAAAACAAGATTATTTGCATATGACATTATTAAATCTAAATACAGTGAATGGTAATATACACAGGAGAAAAAGGTATGGAAAAAATGAACGGATTTATACTGGGATTAATGATAGATAATAATTATCAGAAATTCAAAGATGCTGGATATGACCCCACATTATTAAAACAAGGATTATTCTCTGATAGTGAAGATTCTAGAAATTTTACAAAGGACGTTATTAATAATGTTATAAGAGAAATAGTTCCAAATAAAGAAGAATACGAAGATAAGCACATTATAAAAGACTTTCTAAAAAATATGGATGATACGTTTTTTCCAGAATTTGAACACATTAGAAAAGAAACTAAAAAGTAAAATTTTTATAAAAATGAAGAGATTAGATTAACCTTCATCTAACCAAGCCCAAATTTAGAATAAAAATCAATCTAACGTAAAATATTAGAAAAAATATTAGGAACCAGCATATAATATCATTATATTTAATATATGGAGAAATTTAAACATAGAGTTAAGAGTTGGAAAGAACTTGAACAATTTGGTAAATCTACTGAATTAGGACTATTCCTTCCAACAGGTATTCATGGATTAGAAGATACTAAGATATTATTTGATGAAGAAGATGAAAATGAGTTTTTAAAAGAATTGGCCGCTGAAGAAAGGAAAAGACATAAAGGACAGATAATTTCAGTAGGAATCATGGGATAATGGAAATTAAGAATATAGCTGAAGGTTGGTTTAATGTAATTAGAGCAGAACTTAATGTTCTACCTGACAGCATTAAAACATTGGCTGAAGAAAGACTTAAAACTTGTTCTACTTGTCCTCAAAGAAAAAATAATAAATGTACCATTTGTGGATGCCCCCTTATAGCAAAAGTTAAAGCAACTAAATCAACGTGTCCAATAAACATCTGGAAAAAGTAATGTTAATACCAGTAAATCCTATTAGAAACGATATTTACAAAGCATATATTATGTGTTTAAATCCTTTACTGAAATTGAAGCCTCGTGAAATAGAAGTTTTGGATATATTGTCTAAAACATATTTTCATCTAAACGAAGCTTCAAAAAAAGGACAAGTTCCACAAAATGAAATCTATACAAGAATTCACGGAGGAGCAGGAAGAAAAGTAATGAGAGATGCAGTAAAAATGTCAGAAGCTTCTTTTAATAATCACATTAGTCAACTGAAGAAAAAGAAAGTAATTGACAATGATGGAAAATTACCCAAATTTATTACTGACCTTGAAACCCAAAAAGAACCTTTGAAGATACAATATGTTATTGAATGTCAAAAATAAATGGGAAGAGGAAGACCAAACATTAAAGGATATAAATACTCAAAGAAACCAGTTATAGTAGAGGCTGAAAATTCACTGAATGAACTTATTAAGCAAATTGCCCAAGCAAACAATCTTCCAATTAAAGAAGTATCGGATATCCTTCAATATACTTATGGATTCATTGTCTCTAAAATTAGAGAAGGGAAAGCAGAGGGAATCAGAATACCTTATTGGGGCTCTTTTATAGTAAAACCTAAAAATAAACTAAGACTTGAAGAAAAGAAACTAAGAGACGCAAATGAAAAGAGTGGAACTGAAAATAAAGGAGAATGTTTACTCAGAGAGTCAGGACAAGAAGAATCCGGAAATAATCAAAAGGAAACTGATAAAGAAGAATGTAGTAACCAAAATAAAACCTTACCTTGAAGATATAAGACTAATAGGAACAATAGTAAATACTAAAGGAAACGTTGATAAACAATTTTGTAAAATTTATATTAGAGATATAGGATTTATAATAGTAAACCACACATACGAAGAATTAGATAATATACAACATGAATATAACAATGGAAGAAGCAGTAAAACAGTCGGATTTGGAGGAAACACAAACAAAAGATAAGCAAGAACTTAAATGGAATATTAACGATTTTTTAAAACCTGAAAGATTAGAAACAGAAACATATGAACAATATAAAGAAAGACAGAAGATTTCTAAAATGTTCATAAAACAAAGACTAAAAGGTAAGATGTGGTGGATGGCTAAAGATTCAGCAAACGTAGTAAAAGGAGTAACTTATAATAAAGAGAAATATAAAGAAGCCTTGATTCAGTATAATAAGTACATGGAAGAAAAGAAACAAAAAGACAACGAATTAAAAAATACAACTAATGAATAAAACAGAATTACATCAGATTTACACACCCATTGCAGACTTTATTGTAGTAGAGTTTATTACAGTCTCTAAAACAGAAGGAGGCATTTTACTTACAGACAATGCTAAAGAAGACTACTCAAGACAAATGGCTTGGAAAGTAGTTGCTAAAGGACCAGATGTTAAGCACCTCAATCTAAATGATTATGTACTTGTTGGGCCCAACGCAAGACCAATAGGAGTACCTTTACTTCATAAAAAAGAAGATGATACTCAACATGTTCAATTACATGAATATGAAGTTCTTGGTAAAGTAGATAAAGATTTTATTAACTCGAAATCAACTTCTAAAACAGTACTTCACTAATGAATAGAAAAATTATATTAATTGATGCCTCAAAAGTCCATGATGGAGATATAACCAGAATGATAAGAAATGGAATTATATTTATGAATGATCCACACACAGCACAAACAGTAACTATTACAATGCCGTTTTTAAAAGGAATTTTATATCACTTAAGATTTTGGTAATGTGTCCAGAATTTGTAAAAGAAGACATAGAAATATTTAAACATGGAATCTGGTTAAAAAAGGCAGAAAGACTACAATTAAGTTTATACTCAAAACAAAGACAGTTATATGAAGGACAATTAATGGGAATATTTAAAGAACAAGATAAAAGAGAAATAATTGATATTTTAAAAGACTCTCAAATTAAACATGAGAACATGACTCTTGGTAATTTATTTGCTTTTTGCAAACTTGAGAAAGAATCTAAAGCAGAGAAATTTAAAGAACATGATACAAATACTTTAAAAAATATGCTGCAATCTGAACTTATAGAAGACAGAGAGTTAGCAGAAGGAATTATAAATAGTTAATGATATTATTTAGTTTAAGTAACAATCAAGTAGTAGTAGCTCCTGAAGCCCTTTTAATTCAGGAGTTTTCTACTCTTTCTGTACAAGAACTTGGTTATGTTTATTTTATGACTGATTACAAATCTTCTTATAATTCATACCAAGAAGAAAAGAGGTCAGAACAAATTAAAACAGATTTGGGGCTTAAAACAATTGATGAAAAAGTAGTTAAAGCTTGTAAGAAATATGCAGAACTTCAGGAAACTACTTCTATGAGGCTTTTAAAAGCTGCTAGATTAGCTGTACATAAACTTACAGATTTCTTTGAAAGAGGTGGACCTAAAGATAGAAATTATGTTAAGAATATTGAGAATTTGGGTAAGATAGTAGAATCTATTGATAAATTAGAAAATTTAGTTAAGAAAGAAGTTGCTGTTGACGGAAGATCTAAGGGAGGAAGAGATATAAACGAATTTGAGAAATAATGAAAGTAACAATAGATTCACTTAAAAGAGAAATTAATATAGAACAACTTACATATGAGGAAGTATTTGAGCTTCAACAAATGTTAAGTAATGTTCAAGATTGGGATAAATATAAATTAGTTGGAAGTATCTGGAATCAACAACTTTGGAATCAATATGCAAAAACTACTGGAATATCTTGGGAAGGATTAACGTCACCCACACATTTGGGGACAATTACAACAAATAATCCAAGTACAACTACAAATATACAATATGTTTAAAAATTCCTTCCTCTTTCAACAGGCTGCAAATCATTTCCTTAAGACTGGAAGCTATACCTCAGAACCAAGTGGTTCTCCTACCTGGGTAAGCTTCTGGTCTAAGCAGCTGGAATTTTGCACCAAAGGATTTGAAGTAGACGGAGTTAAAATAACAGGAGACCATTATTTCTATTTAAATTTCTGTCAGATTAAACACACTGATGAAGAACAAAAGAAATTAAAGAAAAAAGGAGCAGTTAAGAAGTTTCAATTTCCTGATTTTTGGGACGGAGACTACAATTATTTTTGGGCTAAAGAAATTGCAAGGAATGGAATAAGTGAAGAAGACTATAAAAAGCTTAATCTTAAGGTAAAACTTAAAGCAAATCAATTAGAAGGAGGTAGACACCTTATTGTGGCAAAGGCTCGTAGAAAAGGGTTCTCTTATAAAAACGCAGCAATTACGGTTAATAAGTATAATACTGAAAGAGACAGTTTAACTTTAATAGGAGCATTTGATAAAAAGTATCTTTATCCAAAAGGTATCATGAGTATGTGTTCAGACTATCTTGACTTTCTTAATGAACATACTGGTTGGACCAAGAAAAGAGACTTTATTAATAAACAAGACCATAAAAAAGCTTCATATAAATATACTAGTCCTGACGGAGCAATTATGGAAAGAGGATATAAATCAGAAATTATAGCAACCTCATTTAAAGACAATCCTGATGCAGGTAGAGGTAAAGATGCAAGTTTAATTCTTCTTGAGGAAGCAGGAACTTTCAGTAACTTAAAGTCAACTTATTTTGCACTTAGACCAACAGTAGAATCAGGTATTTATACAACAGGACAAATTATAGTTTTTGGAACAGGCGGAGACATGGAAGCAGGCACAGTAGAATTTGAAGAGATGTTTAATGATCCTGATACTTATAACTTTTTAGCATTTGAAAATATCTGGGATGAGGGTGAAACAAGAAAACCTTGTGGATTCTTCTTTCCTGATAACATGAATAAAGACGGTTTTATAGATGATGATGGAAACTCTCTTTTAGAGCATGCAATGAATCATGAACTTGCTAAAAGAGATGAGATGAAAGCTACTGCAAAAGATAAAAAAGCAGTAGATATGTGGATTGTAGAGCATGCATTAACTCCTAAAGAAGCCTTTCTTAGAATTAAAGGTAATATCTTTCCAGGAGCAGATCTACAGAGACAACTCTCAAGACTTGAGGTTGAAAATGATGAGAAACATTATTGGATTGGAGATATGTTACTTACGGAGTCTCATCCTTATGTAGAATGGAAACCAAACAAGAATTTAAGGCCAATTTTAGAGTTTCCAGTAAAAAGGGGACAGGATACATCAGGATGTGTAATTTTATATGAGCCTCCTTTTGAAATTGAGGGCACAGTTCCTGATAATCTTTATATTGCAGCAACTGACCCATACAGACAAGATGATGCAGAAACAGGTTCTCTAGGAAGTACATTGGTCTACAATAGATTAACTAAACGTATTGTAGCGGAGTATTCGGCAAGACCAGAAACAGCCAGAGAGTACTATGAAATGGTTAGAAGAATGCTTGTTTACTATAATGCTCAATGTATGTATGAAAATGAAGTAAAAGGAATGTTTGATTATTTTGAATTTAAAAATTGTCTTTATTTACTTGCAGAGGAACCGCAGATAATTCATGATGTAATAAAAGATTCCCATGTATCAAGAAAAAAGGGAATGCATATGACAAAAGAACTTAAAATCTACGGAGAAAATTTAATTAAAACTTGGTTGATAGAACCTGTAGATGATACAAATCAAGACTTTCTAAACATGCATAAATTAAGATCCCAACCTCTTTTAAAAGAACTTATTGCTTATCATAATGAAGGAAACTTTGATAGAGTTTCTGCAATGATGATGCTTATGTATTATATTCAAGAACTTAGAAAAATATCAGCAGAGCCAATTAAAGAAACTTGGTCATTTGCAGATAGAGGATTCTTTAAAACTCCCCAATATTTAACTAAAAAAGATTTTCACAATTTTATAAAATATTAAACCCAATGATCAATTTTTCAGACATTTCCTCAACATCTTATTTCCCAACTCAAAGAAAGAGTTATTTAGAAAAAACAAGAGACGACAATTCATGGATTAAAAAGTGCATTGACTCTGGAATTGCTTTATCAAGAGGAAATGATACATCTTCAAGGAGATCTCCTTATACAAGAAAATTAAGAAATTATAATCTTTATAATGGAAAATTTGATAAGGAGGATATGGACTTTGAAGTACAGCCAATATCACTTTCTGGATTTACATTTCCAGCAAAAATGCAATATAGAGACATTGTTAGTCCTATTTTTAATCTTCTTATAGGAGAAGAATCTAAAAGAGGCACGCAGTTTACTGTACTTGCAACTAATCCTGAAATAACAACAGCAAGAGAAGAAAAGAAAAAAGCAGCAATTTTACAAATTCTATCTCAATACATGGTTGCAGAAAATCCTGAGAAACCAGAAGAAGAACTTAAAAAAATTGAAAAGTACTTTACTTATGATTATAAAGACATTGAGTCTCAAACTGGGCAACATATTCTGAACTACTTATATAAAAATCTTAAACTTGACTATGAGTTTTATAAAGGATGGGAAGATACCCTAATAGCAGGAGAAGAAATATATGAAGTATGTGAAATTGGTAAGGATGTAGTAGCAAGACGACTTAATCCTCTAAACACATATTTTGTAATTACTAAAGATTCTGATTTTGTTGATGATGCCGAAGTTGTTGTATATGATTCATATATGGCTCCAGGAAAAATTATTGATGAGTTTTATGATGAGCTAACTCCAGAACAAATTGACGATGTTGAAAATCTTCTGGATAATAGAATTCCAGTAGACGCAAATTTTTCATTATTTCCTCCAAAAGATACAATTGGTGTTGAAGGGTCTACTCCATATACTTCTTATTCAGATGACAGGGGTAATGTAAGAGTTTCTAAAGTTACCTGGAAATCAAGAAAGAAAGTAGGAGAATTAACTTATATGGATGATAATGGAGAATTTCAAAAGACCTATGTTGACGAAAACTATAAACCAGACAAATCAAATCCAAACGAAACACTACAGTGGTTTTGGATTAATGAATATTGGGAGGGCACTAGAATCAAAAATAACATTTATGTTAAAATGGGCCCAAAAAAGCAGCAATTCAGAAAACTTGATAATCTCTCTGTTTGCAAATCTGGTTTTGTTGGGACTATCTATAACGCTAACAACGCAGTTGCAGTTTCTCTCATGGACAGGCTTGTACCGTGGATTTATCTCTATATTACAATCTGGTACAGAACGGAGTTACTTATGGCAGCTAATCAGGGAAAAATTGCACTTATAGATATATCTCTGATTCCTGATGGATGGGAACCTGAAAAATGGATGTACTATGCAAGTATTATGAAGTTTGGTTTTGTAGATTCTTTTAATGAGTCTAAAAAGGGTTCCTCTAAAGGAAAACTTGCAGGAAACATTTCAACTCAAAATAAAGCTCTGGATTTAGAAACCGGAAACTCTATTCAGAATCATATTAAAATTCTTGAATATATTGAGAATAAAGTAAATCATCTTGCAGGAGTTACACTCCCCAGAATGGGGGAAATTCAGGCTTCTGAGGGAGTAGGTAATGTTCAGACAGCAGTTCAACAATCACATACAATTACTGAGAAGTGGTTTGAAATACATAATTCTACTAAACAAAGAGTTCTTGAAGCTTTATTGGATACAGCGAAAGAAACCTATAAAGACAATCCTAAAAGACTTCAGTACATTACTAATGATCTTGGAATAGCTAGTTTTCAAATAGATAACAGTTTTACAGAATCTGAACATGGTATTTTTGTAACAGATTCAGTAAAAGATATTCAGGAATTAAATGCACTGAAACAACTTTCACAAGCTGCTATACAAAATGATAAAGCTGATATTTATGAAATTGCTCAAATATTCCATGCTAAATCTATGGGGGAATTAATGCCTAAATTGAAAGAACATTCAATTGAGAAAAAATCTTCAGAACAAAGAATGGCAGAAATGCAGCAAAATATTGAACTTGCTAAACAACAACTTGCTGAAATGGAAAGAGAAGATAAGAATTGGAATGCAGAGCAAGACAGGCAGACAAAGCTTAGAATTGCTGAAATTTCTTCTCAGGGATTAGAAAAGGGTCCTGGTGAAGAGATAACAAAGGCAGCTGAACTGGCAATGAAGGAAAGAGAACTTGCCTTTAAGGAGAGACAGTCTCAAAATCAAGATTTACTTGACCAAAAGGACTCCCAACTTAGAGAAAAGGAAATAGACCTTAAGAAGGAAATGCACAGTAAAACAGAAGAAACTAAGAAACAGGTAGCCAAGCTAAAAGCTGACACAGATATTAAAAAAGCATCAATGAAACCAAAACCTAAAGCCAAAAAGTAAGAATTTCGTGGTTATAGCCTTGATGAAAATAAAAAAGTCAAAAACACTTGACAATTACACATAAAAATCGTATATTATATTAGAACAAATGGACACATCATTCGAAGTACCAGGATTAGACATTAGCGTATTGACCAATCCTAAAGAAAAAACAACCCCAAGCCAAGAAACCTCCGCAACTCAAGGAAGCGTATTTCCTATCAGAGAGTCTTCAATGCCTCAAAGCACGGACAGTGCCGAGGAAATTGATCCTGCAACAGGAAAGCCTAAGACAGAGAAGAAACCTCTTCCAATAACAGACAGGCCCTCAATTGAGGTTAGAGATGATGAAACACAGGGCACAACTGAACAAACTCAGGCAGAATCTCATGTAAAAACAATTGCTCAATTTTTGAAAGAAAAAGCAGGAGCAGAATATACTGATGAAGAGTTTAGAGATGAAGATGATTTTATTTCTGAAATTTATACAAAATCAGTATCTAAAGCTAATGAAGAATACAAAAATTCATTGCCTGAAGAAATTAAAAATCTTGTAAGTCTTTATGAGGAAGGAGTGCCAATTGGAGCATTACTTGAAAAAGAACGTGAAATTTTCGAATATTCACAGGTAAAACCTGAAGCACTTAAAGAAAACAAAGAATTACAAAAAACCCTTGTTCATAATTTTTATGCTGAAATGGGTTGGGAACCAGGAGAAATTAATGAAAAGCTTCAGGAACTGGAAGATTCTGGAATTCTTGAAAAAGAATCTACTCGTGCTCTTACTAAACTTACAAATCTTCAGCATCAACAAAAACAAGATCTTATTGCCAGCGCACAACGAGATAAAGTTGAAAAAGAAACAAAATATAGAGAACAAGTTGCAAGACTTCAAGACACTCTCAAAAACACAAAAGAGTTCATTCCTGGTGTTTCTCTCACAGAGATTGACAAGAAAGCAGTATTTGAGGGTATTACGAAATTTGCTAATGGAAAAAACAAAGTAATGGAATTCTTGGATAAACCAGAAAATTACATGCTTGTTTCTTATATTGCAAATGCTCTAAAAGGAGACTTTTCCAAACTTAAAAAAACAGCAACTACGCAAGCAATTAATGGTATTAAAGAAACTATTAATTCTCAACCTGTCAATAAATCAGCATTTTCTGGAATAAATACAGATATAATCAAAAAAGCACTTAAACTATAATTAACTTAAACTAAGTAATGTCACAAACAATCAGTCCATTGCAGGTCTATCAAGGTAAATCTTGGGCAGGCCTCACTACGGATAATCACTTGGGAACTATTTTCCAAGAGCATCCGTATCTAGCCTCGTCTATTATGGCGAGAGTATTTGCAAAGTATGATCACATGAACCTTGATTCACTTTTGTCTCTTTTTGGAGCAGAAGAAGAATTTCCAGATGACCGTGATTTTGAATGGTATCTTAAAGGAGATGATGAAAAAGCTGTTCAAGTAGTTTCCTACTCAGCATCAGTAACAGCAACTCCTGGTATTGCTCAAACAATTTTCCGCATAACATTCCCTGAAAAGTATTTCTCTAAATCAGATGTACTTATTGCAGATGACCGTTCTTATAAAGTACGTGTTATGACAGAACCCTTTGCATCAGGAACAGATTGGGTATATGAAGTACAACTTCAAACTGGAGATCCTACTTTATTTATGCCTCCTTCTCTCTTGACATCAGGAAGCTACTTTTCTAAAGAAAACAGTACACAGGAAAAAACTCTTTCCAAAACTGGTGGAGAAACTCATTATAGCGCACCTTTTAAAATGCGCAATAGTTTTACAACATTGAGGAAAAGAGATACAATTCCTGGAAATATGCTGAACCGTCCCCTTGTAATTGAAATGCTTGATCCAGGATCAAACAAAGCAACTAAAGTTTGGACTCAATATGCAGAATGGGAGTTTTTAACACAATGGTATAAAGAGAAAAATCGTTCACTTTTGTATGATCAGGCAAATAAAAATGCTAATGGTACATACTCAATGAAGGGTGATTCTGGATTTGAAATTAAAGTAGGAGCAGGTCTGCGTCAGCAAATTTCTCCTGCCTATAAATTTCAATATAATAAATTCAAAATTGATTGGTTGGAGGATATTCTTATCCAATTGTCAGTAAATATTCTTCCTGAAGATAAACGTCATTTCGTAGCACTTACAGGTGAGTATGGAATGCGTCAATTTCATAAAGGACTTGAAGATTATGTAGCACGTTTTAATGTACGTGATGAAAAACGTATCTTTGGTTCAGGTCAAGAACTTGGATTTGGAGGTCAATATGTTACATTCAGAGGTTCTAATGGTGTAGATTTTACACTTATGAAACTTCCTGAATATGATGACAGAGTTCACAACCGTATTAACCATCCTGATGGAGGCGTAACTGAATCATATCGTTACACAATTCTTAACTTTGGTACAACTAATGGTAAGAAAAATCTAAGACGTGTTTATCCTCGTGGTGAAAAAGAGAAATTGTGGCATATTCCTGGTTCATGTAATCCTTTTGGACCAAATACAAGCTTCAAGACTTCTTCTGCTTCAGCAGTTGATGGATATGAAATACACGCTCAGTGCAAACAAGCAGTTATATTGGAAAATCCAATGTCATGCAGTGAACTTATATACAGTGCTTAATATATTTTAATATGTCTATTAAAAATAAAATATCTGGAATTTATAAAATCACTTCTCCAAAAGGAAAGATTTATATAGGACAGACTAATAATATTTATGATAGAATGCGAAGATATAAAAAATTACACTGTAAAGGACAAAAACATCTTTATAATTCTTTAGTAAAGTATGGTTGGAGTAAGCATAAATTTGAAATCCTAGAACAAGCACCAGAGGAGCAATTAAATCAATTAGAAATAAACTATATTTGGAGATTAAATTCAACAAATAGAGAAATTGGTCTAAATATCTCTTTTGGAGGACAAAACAGTAGACATTCTGAGGAAAGTAAAATTTTAATTAGAAAGAATCATCCACGATGTAAAAAAGTTTCTACAAATATTAAAGGAGAAACAAAAATTTTTCAAAGTGTTGGTGACGCTGCTAGACAACTTAAAACAACTAGACGAAGTATTAAACAATCTATAAAACAAAATTGTTCTATAAGTGGATATACTTGGAAATTTGAGAACTAAAAACCAAACCTGATTTTAACACAATTAACAAATGACAACAATAGAAAAAGTAGAAGTTCCAACAAAAGTTTTAATTCGTCAGTTTAGAAAAACTGGATGGGTAGATGCAGCTCAAGATGCGGAATACCAATTAAGTAATACAGCCACAGTATTATGTGTACAACCTGAAAAAGGAACTGGTATACTTAATACAGGCCTCACAAAAGAAGATGAAACAAGATTGGAGGATTCTCTTGGGCTTCCCAAAGGGAATCTTTCCAAAACTTCAGGCTTCTGGGAGCAAGACAAATTTAATATTCGTTTTGAACAAGGAGGCATTACTCTTTATCCAAAATCTAAACCTATGGATGAGATAAAATGGAGAGTATTACTTGCTCATACTTGGGTAGCCAATTCAGAAAAGACCAAGAATGATTGGCCTTTTGCAAAATATGTTATGACTTCAGAAGAAGAAGAAACAAAAGAAACCAACAAAATCATTAATGTAAAGGCAGATGCTTTTAAAGAATTTTTAAGTATGAGTGAACAAAGTCTATCAGACTTCTTGATTGCTTATGGTAAGAATCCTGGTAAAAATGCTGGTCTTGATTTCATTAAAGCTCAAGTTGGTAAAATTGTAGATTCAGAACCAGATACTTTTTTAACACTAGTAAAATCCACAGATTACAAATACAAGATCTTTTTACGCAAATTAGTAGATAAAGGCATTGTACGTGAAAATGGTGGAAAATATACATTAGTTGGAGGAGAGGTACTTGGATTTTCTTTTAGTCAAGCAATTGATTTTCTATTAAATGAGAAAAATCAAGATGTTTTGATATCACTAAAAGGACAACTATCTGCAAGTAAATAATGACTATTAATTTTCCACATACACAAATTTGTTATATCTATGGGTTGAAAGATCCTAGATATAATGAAATTAAGTATATTGGACAATCTGTTTTTCCAAATAAAAGATTTTTTGGTCATCTTGGAGTTCCAAGAAAGCAAAGAAAAACTTATAAAGAAAAATGGATTTTTAAATTAAAAAAATTAAATTTAAAACCAAGTCTAGAAATACTAAAAGTATGTAAAAAAGAAGAATCTGATAAATATGAAGTAAAATTAATCTCTGAATACAAACCAAAGACTAATGGTACTTCAGGTGGAAATGGAAATTATAAAATTAAGGACAAGGAAATTAATTTACTAAATAAACCATATCAGAAACGTTCTGGAGAACAATTGAAAAAACATATTGAAAGAACATCGAAACCTGTAATTGTCTTCAAAAATGGAATAAAAATTGGAAGATATAACTCAACTAGAGAGGCTGCAAAAATTTTAGGAGTCAATTCTTCAAATATATCGGGGGTTTGTAAAGGAAAATATGGATGCAAAACTTTAAAAGGACTAACATTTAAGTTTGAAAAAGAATGTTAATTTCAGATATGCATATTCAGTTTAAAGTTGCAGTAGATAAATTGACTGCATTTAATTCTCCATCCTTTCTTCCTGAAGAGATAGACATTATTTTAAATAATACAATTGAAAGATTTGTAAGTCAACGCATGTACGCCAACAATCCAAGAAAAGAAGGATTTGAAGAAGACCAGAAAAGATTTGATGATTTAATAACTTTAGTTAATCAACAAAACTACTCAGCTTTTTCTACATCTCCACTCTTAAAACCTGGAGGACAAACAGTTGCTTATCCTTCAGATTACTGGCATACAATTGAAGAAGATGCTACAATTAATTATACAGATTGTAACAATCAAACTCAAAGTAAAATTGTTTCAGTAATTCCTGTAGCACATGATAAATACAATAAAGTAGTAAGTGATCCTTTTCATAAACCCAATGAAAATAAAATAATTCGTATGGGTATAGGAGGTTCACCAGAACTTATAGTGGGAACGGGAACAACCCTAGCAAGCTATAGATTAAGATATATTAAAAAACCAACAGCAGTACAATTTGGCTCTGCCTATGCAGTTCCAACAGCAGATATAGACTCAGATCTTCCAGAACACACGCATAAAGAAATAGTAGCTTTAGCTGCACAAGAAGCGTTAGAAAACATAGAATCTAAACGCTATCCTCTTAAAAAACAAGAGAATTTAATTATTGAATAACAAAAATCAAAACATAAAATATAATGGCAGTTAATAAATTGCGAAAACGCAAAAATAAAGCAGGACTGGACAGAACAGGAGCATCAGATGATGGTGGGTCACGTCCAGTCACATTAGGACAATTTAATGAATCAGTTGATAAAGTAAATGAAGTAGTTGATATTGTTAATGGTACTGTTGCTCTTCCAGGAGATCTAACAGTTACTGGAAACTTAACAGTAAACGGAAACACAGTATTAGCAAATGCTATAACAGACACAGTAGCTATTGCGGGAACACTTTCAGGAACACTCACTTTTGAAGGAACTACTCCCGATGCTTTTGAAATAGTACTAGATCCAGGAGAACCCTCTGGTAGCGACAAGACGATAACACTGCCAAATATTACAGGAACAGTAATTTTAGATGCAGGAACTCAAACTGTAGGAGGAGCAAAAACATTTTCCAGTCAAGTATTAGGACCAGGAGGTTCAGCAGCAATACCATCTTTTGCAGCAGGGCTGACAAATATGGGAATTTACCAATCATCTGCAACAGAACTTGGATTTGCAGCCTCTGGCACCTTTGTAGCAAGAATGTCCACAGTTGAAGGTATTGCAGCAACTGCAATAAACACAACTCCAATAGGAACTGTAACTCCTGCAGCAGGTACATTTACATCCGCAACAGCAACAACTAGTGTAGTTACAGATACAATTAGTGAAAGAACTGGTGCATCTGGAGTAACAGTAGACAACCTTCAAATTAAAGATGGTGTTCCTGGAAAACTTGATGAAAGAGTAGCAACTGCGGATGGTTTAACTACAGGACTTCTTACAGGAGCTAATCAATTTGTTTCAGTATCTTCAGCCAATGCTGATTTTATCATCTCCCTACCATTAAGTACATCAGTACCAGTAGGAACAAAAATTAGAGGATGGGTAGCCTCAAATGGTTTTGAACTTAGAGTAGATGCATCAGAAGCAGCTACAGCAACTATTAATAACGTAACAACAAACGTAGAAGCAGCAATACCAGCAACAACCTTATTTATAGTTGAAAAGGTAGCATCTTTAAAATGGATATTAACAGCAATTGATGAACTTGGTGCTGATATAGCAGCCATTGTTCCAGACGCTGTATAACAAAGAAATTAAAATAAAACAACAATAAAAACACAACAAAACAATGTTTAAATCAGACAATTCCCAACAACTTTTGATTGGGAAAAACATCGCAAGAACAGCGGCTGTAAATGTAGTAGATCCAACTAATGCTGCCTATTTAGCAAATGGGGAAGTAGTAGTATTAGATGCTACAGATACTCCAGCAGCAGCTCCTGTTTACACAACTTCACAGTACCTTCGATTTGTACAACGTTCTAATTCAGTATCAACTGGGGACTTTGTAATTCAATCAGATCGTATTGATGGAGCAAATTTAATTGCAGTATCAAGTAAAGCAGCAACTGCTGCTCAAGAACAAATTTGGTCTATTGGATTTACTGGAACCTCTGGTTCTATTGATGAATCAGGAACAGATGATTATGTATTTCGTCTAAATTTTAAAGAAGACAAAACTATATGGTCACACTATTCAAATGCTCGTATTTGGAGACTTGAACCAGACTCAACCAATACTCAACAAGAAGTAGCAGATTATTTTGCAGTTCAAGTTTCTGATGATGCTTTCTCAGCAGCAGAAGTTAAAGTTGAGCGTCTTATCAATGCAGCAGACGTTGATGATGCAGGTATTACATGGACTTTTACAAATGGAAGTAAAACTGCAACAACTTCAGCAGGAACCGCAGCTGTAGTTGGAGATTATATTAAAGATGGTGACTTAATTACCAATACAGCTTATAAAATCGTATCAATAGTTGGTAATACTGTAACTCTTGATCAAAAATATCAAGGAACTTCAGCAGCAGTTGTTGCACCAGACTTTGTTCTGTCAGCAGTAGCAGCAGTTTCAGATTTTGGAATCAAATTTACAGGAAAAGCACAATCCTTTACAGTAGGAAAATTCAAATATGTAAAAGTAGTATTTGATTTTGCACTGTCCGGATTTGGAGTTACTACTATAACTAAATCTCAAGAAGCACTTCGTGGAAACGGAACTCCTCAAGAAGTTTCTGAACTTGAATGGTTCAGCTACGGATTTGAAGGAGCAGTTGATAGATTTACAGATTCTTCTCCTGAAATAAAGGCCGATACAGATGCAGCAGCAACTTACGGCACTATTGCAATTGAATATTTTGTAAACTTTGATACTCAAGTAGTTTCAGGAGCTAAACCAGCACGTAAACTATTGCTTATTGCAATGGCTGCGGGTGGAGCAGGTCAGGAAGCAGCTGTTAAAGCAAGCATTAACTCTTGGATTGCAACTACTCCAAAAGTGTTCGCGGCAATATAAATTTCAGAACTAAACTAATTAAAAGGGCAGAAAGACCTAAAAATCTGTCTGCCCTTTTTAATATAAACTTGATTCTGAATGGCCCTAATAGGACTAACTAATCCAGCTTTATCTATAAGTGTATGTCAGGCAAAAGATTGTCAATCCTTTGCCATAACAGAAACTACTGGAGTCTATAATGCCTCTTCAAATCCAGGGGGATATGGAGGAGGAGTTAACTATGACACAACAGATGTTATTGATGCAAGACTTGTAATAACTCTTCCTGACGGAACATCTATTACTATAGATTCCTCATCAGCAATTCCAGTATATCCTTCTTTACCAGATTCAACTGGACTAGCTCCTTTTACAGTTGCAAGTGCTATGCTTGGACTATCAGGTGTTCTACCTGATGGAATTTATACTATTCAATATACAATAGATATAAATACTGTTTTTAGCACCACAACTCAAACAAGTGTAACACAATTTGTATTATTTACTTGTACTATAAAATGTTGTGTTGATAAATTATTTGCTAAAATTTCTGATCAAGGATGTGGATGCAATGATTGTAATGATGCTATAATTCAAAATGCACTTTTAGCCTCCGCACTATATCAAGCACTTTGTGCATCAGGAGTTTGTGGAAATACAACAAATGTTAACTGCTTACTGGACAGATTAAATAAACTTTGTACAGCAAAAAACTGCGGATGTAATTAAACAAACACAATGGCATTAAATTTCAATAATTTAAATTTAAGAAAACTTCTACTTCATAATAGAAGTAAATGGGTTTCCAAAGAAGATATCAAGAAATCTCTATTACCGGATTTAAAGGATATTGTAGACGAAGTTAATAATAAACAAGATTCTGGGCCAGCAGCAGATACTTTTTTTACAGTAGAAATATTACCAACGGGAAATGACACATTTATTGCAAACGCATTAGGAACAACAAATCCAGTTACCTACCAATGGTTAAATAAAAGTCAGGCGGTAACTGCCGGTGAAGCCTTGATACTTATAATTGGAGAATCCACTAATCAAACTGTACAAGCAGCTCCAACCACTTCAGCAACAGGAATGATTGCATGTAAAGTTACTGACTCAGTTACTTCAAAAGTTGCAATGGGATATTTTGCTATAGGAACAGTAGTAGCTTAGTTCATAATATTACAAATAGGTTTCATTTAGAAGAACAATAACTATAATGGCATTTGAAAATATAAAAAAATTACTTGGAGATTCAAGAAGAAGTCTCAATCTAAATTTAAAAGATTTAAGACTTATTTTTAAAGATCTGATAAACTTTGAATCAGAGCAGACAGAACAAACTGGAACATACAAAAAATATGTTGCTCTTTTAACTCAATCGGGTTCTAATCCTGGCGATCATCCTACAGCAATAGAGCTGGAAAATACTATTGGAAATATTGTTTGGACAAGAAATAATCCAGGAGATTATACGGGAACATTAAATGAAGCATTTCCAGATCAAAATAAAATAGCATTTATAATGGGAGCACCGCCCAACCCAACTCAAGGCGTAGAGCAGGCATTAGGATGGAATGACGCAAATTCTGTATATCTAGGTAACGGAGCTGATGATACACTATTTTTTCAAACAATAGAAATAAGAGTTTACCCTTAATAATTTAAAATAATAAAAATGGCAAGTTGTCAATCATGTGAAAATAGTATATGCTCTTGTGGTACAATAACTTTACCTACTGGCCCTCCAGGTCCAACAGGTCCTACGGGCTTAATTGGTAATACAGGTGCTCAAGGTCCCCAAGGACCAACAGGAGCACAAGGACCTGCAGGTGTAACTGTTGCAAAATTTGCTCAAACATTTGCAGCAACAGCAAATACTCCAATAACAATAGCAAAAGCTTCTATAATAGCTTGTAATCCTCTAATTGGAACATGTGCATCAACTCCACGTGATGTTGATTTTACTGTAGCAATATGGGTTGATTTTGGCGGATCTGGAAGTGGACCCTGGGCATTAGTAACGCATAATACTGCATTTGTAAGTGGTATTGGATATAATGAAACAGGAAGTACATTTAACTTTACTCCAGTAGTAACAGCAAATTACAGAATTGTAATAATTGGATAATGCCAACACTTGAGGACCATCAAATAAGAATTCAGCAAATTATATGCTGCTTAGGAGATTTAGGATGCCAACTATCTGATAAACTCAAATTAGGATATTCCTGTGAATGTGATATTAAAAATTTAGAAATATTAACAGGAATGCTGGATTCTCTATATTGTTATGAACCAACATTAACGACAAATTGTCTTACACAAGTTCAAATAGATAATATGTTTCAATATATTAGTCAAATTTGTGGAGTATGTTATTTTCCTTATGGAACAAACTATTCTCAAATAGCATTGAGAGCGGGGATTAGACTAGTAACCTCCTCAAGAAGAAAAACAACACAAGATAATTTAAGAAAAATACAATAATGCCAGATAAATTGATATCAGACCTTGCATTAAATGCTGCTCCAACAATTGCAGCTTTACTGGAAATTGAAGAAACAGGAGTTTCTCAACATGCTACCCTTCAAAAATTATTAGATTCTGGGGTGGGAATCCTAGTTGCACCTAAAGCTTCACCAACATTAACAGGAGTTCCAATAGCCCCAACAGCAGCAGCAGCAACTAATACAACACAAATTGCTACTACTGAATTTGTTCAGGCAAATAAAGTAAGTCCTGCTTTTACAGGAACTCCTACAGTTCCCACTCCAGCAGCAAATGACAATTCTACTAAAATACCAAGTACTGCTTATGTAGATACAGCAGATGCTCTTAGGGTATTACGTTCAGGGGCAAGTACAATGTTAGGTGCTCTAAATATGAACACCAATCTGATTAATGGTGTTGTAGACCCTGCAAGTGCTCAAGATGCTTCTACAAAAAATTATACAGATACTCAAGATAAAAAGAGAGCTACTACACTAGACTCTTATGATCCAACAGCAACAGGTACATACCCAACATCCCATACAGCACATGCTGGTGGAATTTTGGAAGGAGATAGATTTATCATCACAGTTGCAGGAACAATGGCAATAGGAACTCCTGGTGAAGCAGTTGTGGCAATAGGAGATATAATTGAAGCAAGATTAGATGCTCCAGCAGCAGCTGTAGCAAATCAATGGTCTGTAGTTCAAGCTAATGCAATTCAAGCAACTACAACAATAGCAGGCATAGGAGAAACAGCAACAAATGCAGAAGCAGTTGCCAAAGCAAGTATAACAACATTTCTTACTCCTTCTAATCTAGCAACGGGAAATTTTCAAGCTTCTCCAACATTTGAAGGACTTATAGAGCTTGCAACTCAAGATGAAGTAAATGCAGGAACAGATATTACAAGAGCAGTAACATCAGCAACATTATTTGGAAGAAGTCTTACATATCAAAAATTTCTTGGTTTAAAAGATGTTCTTGATTATTCAGCAGGAACATGGACAACAACAAGACTTGCTCAAGGAGACTATGTTAAACGTAAAACTGCAGGTAATAATACTGCTATAATTTCATTAGATATTACAGAACATGTTATTTTGGGAGGAGCTTCTGGATTTAAACTTTCAAGTTTTGGCCTAATAAATAGAAATCAAACAGCAGATTTAGATGCTCATACTTATACTCTGACGAGATTAACATATGCAGACAGTACCCCTGTTTCTTCTGCTTCTTTAGCATTAACAGGAACTCTTCCTATTGGACAAGATGTAAATCCAAGAGTTACTAATGTAGTAGTTAATGTACCTACTTTTCTTAATGCTGACAAATTAGTATTAGAAATTACGGTAGATGCTGCTGCAACATCTGCTTATGACTTTATAGGAGTAGTTCTTCATTTTACACAAACAACATAAGAGTTTATAATTAATAAAAATGGGAAAATTTATAGCAACAAGAGGATCTTCAAGAGAGCTATTTGCAAAATTAGCTACTTTTTTAAATAAAACATTTTTCTCTTCGAAAAGATCAGCAATTGTAGATATAAGTTCTACTACTCAAGGTATTGCCATTCCAAGAATGACAACTACTCAACGAGATGCTATAGTAGATCCAATACAAGGATTAGAAATCTACAATACAACTACAAATCTCTTTAATTACTATGATGGTAGTTCTTGGATTGTTGTAGATTCTCAAACAGGAGGAGATCTTTCTGGTACAGGAGATACAGGAACATTAATAAAATGGACAAACGGACCAAACTCTGTAACAGGGAACTCAATAATATCTGAAAACGGATCAATATTAGATATTGCAGCAAGCGCAATAACGACAACTATTAATGGAGGCGGTTTGGCAATTTCAGCAGGTGATGGCGCTGGTATGATAGAAATTGGTGGAAATCTTGTTTTAAATGCTGGAAATGCTCTTACTACAGGTGGAAACATAGAAATTAATACTGGAACTGGTGTTACTGGGGGCACAGTCACTTTTGATACTGCTGGTTCAGAAAAGATGCGCCTTTTGACAACTGGTGAGTTGGGGATAGGAACTTCCCTCCCAGAAAACTTACTCCATGTATATAAAGACCAAAATGCAAATACAATTATTGTAGCAGAAAATCCAAATGCTGGTGATGCAGCAGAAGCGGGAGTTCGTTTTACGAGTGACGTTGCTGAGATGAGATTAAGTGCGTACTCTTCAACTTATGTAGATTCTGATTATTCAGGTAATGTAGCAATAAAAGCGCTTAATGGCGCAGATTTGTTATTAACTACGGACGGGGGAGTAGCAATGATATTAGTAGACGGAACAGAAAATGTCGGTATTGGTACTTTGTTTCCTACTGAAAGATTAATGGTTGCTGGAAATATTGCTCCCGAGACCAATAATATTTACAATTTAGGAACTCCTTTGTTAGGTTGGGCAAATCTTTATATGGGGTCTAAGATTCATTATACCTCTGACCTTGAATTTCATAATACAGGTGTAGAAGAAAAGATGCGCCTTACTACTGATGGAAAATTGGGAATAGGAACTACTTCACCTGACATTTCATCTATAGTTGATATTGTAAGTACTACAGCAGGCGTTCTTTTCCCCCGCATGACAACAGACCAGAGGGATGCCATTGGTACTCCTGCAACAGGTCTTTGGATATTCAACACAACTACAAATCTTTTTAACTATTATGATGGAGCTTGGCAGATAGTGGATTCAAGCACAACGGCAGATACACTTGCACAAGTTTTAGATAGCGGAGCTTTATTAAATACAGCAGGGGCTATATTTTCGCCAACGGGTAATGTCGTTTTACAGGCAACTGCCACTTTTAGAAAACTATTTGATGAAAACCAAATAGCAGCCGTAAATTTTACCGATGTATTGAGAACATTAAACGCAGCTAACGGAACTGCTATTTTAAATTTTACAAATTCAACGGGCGGTTCTTTAACTAATGGATGGGCTTTAGGTACTCCCGCAAGCGCAACCCTTACCAATGCTACAGGACTTCCTTTAACTACTGGTGTTACAGGTGTACTGCCAATAGCAAATGGAGGTACAAATAATTCATCTGCTTATACAGCAGGTTCAGTTGTGTTTTCAAGTGGTACATCTTTAACACAGGATAATGCTAACTTCTTTTGGGACAATACAAATAATTTTTTAGGAATAGGAACAGCAATACCGACAAGAAAATTATCAGTTCAGGCAAGTGTAGGATATAATTCTGAATTTACTGATGGAACACAAAAAGCAATTATATTTACAGGAACAGGTTTTAGTTCTATTGGAAGCGGGTCAAGCCAGTTTCGGATGTTCAGCAATGAAGACGCAAGTGGTGCATCTGGAATTACAATAAATGGAAGCAATGTAGGTATCGGCACTACTTCTCCCGATACATCAGTTCATTTAGTAACTACTGCTGTAGGCGGTATAAAAGTTGAGAATACACTTGGAACAAGTTATGCAAATTTAAGAGTAAAAGGCACTGGCAGAGAATATGCAGTTGGAGTTGGCGGTGCAACAGAAGTTGCTTTTGGGGTAGCAAATAAGTTCTTTGTATTTGATGAAACTGTTGATTTGATGCGACTAGTTGTAGATACGTCTGGAAATGTCGGAATAGGAACTACTTCTTTTGGCACAAGTGCCGCAGGAGTATTGGCTATGGCAAATGGAACAACCCCCGCAGTGGTAGCTAATCAGTTTCAATTATGGTCATTAGCGGGTGAACCAAATTTCAAAACAGGCGCAGGCGACATTGTAAAATTATTCAAAGGTGCAGCATTGACGACCTCACTCACATCTTTAACTCAAGCAGGAGCATTTACCCCAGATTACGCAATCCAAGCACTTACTAATGTAGCTCCTTATGGCTTTGTGACAGCAGATGAGGCTGAAACAGTTTTATCCGTAATTTTGAACTTACAAGTACGAGTAAATCAACTTGAGGCAAGATTACAGGCATCAGGGCAAATTGCATAACAATAAACAATAAACAATAAATCAAAACAAAATGAACACACTTTATTTATCAGTAGCAAACTACACAGCCGTTAGAGACCTTCCAGACCAAGTAACCATTGATGGACAAACTATGAGTGTTTTACAAGCATTACAATATGCTGGTGATATGACAGTGACAGCCAATGATTTACAGGCAATAGAGCAGGGAAGAGGTTTCAGACCTGTTATTACCGTATGTATATCTGCAAGAGGATGGGGAGCTATTGCAAATATTTATTTTGGACTTCAAAATAATCAGGCAAGACAGATTCTTGGTCAATTGCTTGGATTTGCATTTTTTGGGAATCGCCCATTATCAATAGTTTTACAACCTTGTCGTCTTAGAAGTTCGACTAATATATTTACTAAAGGTACTGCTGAAACAGTTCTTATAAGTGATATGAAATCAGCTACAGCGATAACTGCTAATCTTCTTGATTCAAGTGGTACTGTAATTCAAACTGTGGCAGGAACAACTGATGCAAGTGGAAACGCTTATTTTAGTTTAACAGTTCCAATAACTTACACAGAAGCAACAGTTGGAGTAAATGTTACACAACTTCTTGTTTCCAAAGGAACGAATGGTAATGTTCAGGTAAGACAGGATGTTGTATTTGATGAGACCGCAGTAATGACTGTTGTTTAATTGAGATAGATAAAGAATATACTATTTAAAAAACAGAAAGCATAGTTGATGCCGAAGCAAGAACAGCTATAAATGCACTTCTTGCAAGAATGAGAGTGACTGAAGGAACTAGTTTAATAGCAGATTAATCATAAAAATCAAACAAAATTAACATTGTTTACCAAATAATACACAAAACATGGAAAAAGCAGACTTAGAGAAAAAATTAGAAGCTCTTAAAGGGCAAAAAGAACAGCTAATTGCAAATACCAATGCTACAGAAGGAGCTATTATGGTTATAAAACAACTATTAGAAGAACATTTTAAAGAATAAATGAATGACCTTTCACACATAAAGCATACAGCAGCAGGTACAATATTAACAATATTTGGTGTTGGATTTGAAGACATGGCAAAAACTATGATTCTTGCAATAATTGGTGCAACAGTATCATTCTTTGTCTCTGTAGGTTGGAAATATGTCAAAGAGAAATATTTCAAGAAGTAATGAATGAGCAGGCAGAGACCAACAGACTTAGAACAAGACAAAATCTATGCAAATAGACTAGTTACTCCAGCCTCAAAGGAAAATCAAACTAGTGGTAATCAGAAAACACAGTTAGTTGACTCTAGCGGAAACAGTGTTGTTACAACGGACGGCTCACTAAACGTTAATGTTAAATTTAATCGAGATAGTAAAGTATCAACCTTAAATTCAACGTCCGTTCCACTGGGGGTTAGTGATGTATTTCCAGGAACATTTGAGGAAATTCTAGGCTATACAAATATTTCTATAACTATAACTTCAGACGTTGCGTCAATAACAGATGGTTTAAAAGTAGAATACTCTACGGATGGAATCAATGTAGACGCAGATGATGTGTTTACATTTGTAGCCGGTACAAAAAAACAATATTCTTTTGGAATCACATCAAAGTACTTTAGAATTAGATATCTAAATGGAATTATAGCTCAAACCTTTTTTAGGCTTCAAACTATACTACACATAACAGCTCCTAAACCATCAAGTCATAGAGTAGGAGATTCTATAGTAAATGAAGATGATGCAGAATTATCCAAATCTGTTCTTTTTGGTAAAGACTCATCAGGACTATACCCTAATGTAAGAGCAACTTTGGGAGGAGGACTAGTAGTTGCTATAAACGGAACTGAAAGACTAGAAGCTGGATTTTCGTTCGTGAGCACTATATCGAGAAACTCAACAGCAGCTCCAGAGAATGTATTTTTATTTAGAAATTTAGGTACAAAAACAGTAAGGTTTTCAGAATTTGAAGTATATTTTAATAATACAACCTTCTCAACTTGGGAAACCTATCTGAACCCCACTATAACCGCAGACGGCACAGCTTTAACTGCAGTAAACGCTAATATGACTAGTAGCAACGTAGCCACAGCCACACTCTTTGATGCTCCAACAATAGCAGCAGTGGGAACAAAGGTTAGAACCTTTGCAACGGATTCAAATGTAAGGTCAAATAAACAGCCCTTTGGAGTAATTTTGGGTCCAGGCGATAGTGTTTTTCTCAGAAGAGTAAATGTGGGTTTAGGAAACGATCTTAGAATAACCTTTACCTGGACAGAGGATTAATGGCCAAAAAACTATACATACAGGGTTTAGACATTGATATTCCAATTGGTCAATCAACTGCCACTGCAGATTTCACTCTTTCAGAGTTGTACGAGTTTTATGGAGTTCAAATATTTCTTGAAAATCCCACTCTTAATGATGAATTGGACTTTAAAATTCTAGCTCCAATCCCACCCGACTATACTACTTATGTAGAAGTTAATGATTATTCAAACAATACAAAACTAACTTCTAAAGTTCATTATATAGAAATCAAAGCAGAGGAAAAAGACGATCCTGCAGAACTCCCAGCAGGTTTAAAGATGAGAGTAATATATACTGCAGTAGATAATCTTGGAAGAAACGCAAAAATTTGGTTTAGATTAAAAAAATAATGATACTTAAAACAGGGGATGTAGTATTGACACGAAGTAATAAATTTATGTCAAAGGCAATAAGGTTCTTTACTAAAACTAACTTCAGTCACGCAGGAGTAATAGTCATGAACTGGGACACACCCTTTATAAATGAAGCTCTTGGTAAGGGATTAACAGCTTCTCCCTTTTTAGATGCCTATAAAGGACATTACATAAGAATCTCAAGACCAGACTATAAATTTATTGAGAAAGACTTTGCCACAAAGGCTAATTCAAAAATAGGCATCACAGGATATGATTTTTCTAGTCTACTTTGGTATCAAGCAGTCTTTCAAATTACAGGGCATTGGTATGGACACTCTGAGAATTTTTCTACTGATAAGTTCTATTGTACAGAATATGTAGGATGGATGCACGAACCAATATTTTCACAATGGTGGACAACTTCCCCAAAAGAAATAGAAGAAAACAAGCATTTAACAACAATTTTTGAAGGAATATTATAATGGAAGCAAATCTTAAATTAATAAGAGAAAAGAGTACTAAAGAGTCCACAATAGGATCTTTATTCATTAATGATAAGTTTTTTTCTTATACATTAGAAGACTTTGATAGGGATGCTAATAAAGATGGTGATTTAGATGACGTAGGAGAGACCAAAGTCTATGGAGAGACTGCAATACCCAAAGGTACCTATAAAGTGTCTCTGACGCTCTCTAATAGGTTTAAAAGGGTACTTCCACTACTTAAAGGTGTTAAAGGATTTGATGGAATAAGAATCCATCGAGGAAATAAAGCCAAAGACTCACATGGCTGCATTCTAGTGGGTTATCAAAGAGGAGATGATTTTGTAGGTAGTTCAGCTAAAGCAGAAGAAGATTTAGTAAAAGAGCTTAAAAAATATACAGAAATTAAAATAACCATCCAATGAAACTAAAAGAAATCTCAAGTTTAGACAAATTACTTCACGAAGGATTATTTTTATCTTGGGTATACCTTAAAAATAACTCTTATTGGTCTGCAGTAGCAGCACATGCAATGTGGAATTTTAGTTTAATTTACATATTACCTTTGATTGTAAATAACTAATGTTCAGAAGTGTATTAACAAAAAAAGCTTCAGGTACAACTGAAAATTTATGCTTATTAATAAATCCCATAGGAAATACTAATTCAGCAAAATTCATATTCTTTAATTTAGAATTTGACTCAAAAGACAACTCAATTTGGGAAATATATAGAAATCAAACTATAGTTTCCAATGGAACTTTAATAAATACAGTTAAATTAGACGGTACAGCAACTAACACAATAGAATTATACAAAAATCCAACTATTATAAGTTTTGGACGATTTGTAAGAAAGTTTATGTTGCCAACAAGTACAAAAGAATTCTCAACCAATGCTCCAATAGCAAGACTAGAACCTGGAGATTCATTAATATTAAGAAGAATATCAGATAATACTGGAAATATAATTAACACCTGGATTTGGCAGGAAATAGAAACAAATTAAACAAAAAATAATGGGCTTTTTATCAAAAATATTTAGTGGAGGAGCAGATAAATTAATTGGAACAATTGGTGGAATTGTTGATAATCTTACTTTAAGTAAGGAAGAAAAAGAACAACTCAAAATTGATCTTATTAAGGCTCAAAATGAACATGAAATAAAACTTGCAGAAATTGCAGAAAAAGAGACGGAAGCTTATCTAGCTGATGTCAAAAATTCAAGGGACTCTAATGTTCAAATTCAGACCTCTGACAAAGTACCTGTTTTTATAAAGTTTGTACCATATGTAATAGACTGCTTTGTATTTATAGTATGGGGCGGGTTAACAATTTGGATAGCTGGTACTTGGTTAAACATTATTAAAAGAGATGCCAGCGTTAATTTTGAGGGTGTAATGGGTCTATATGCTGCAGTAACTGGAATTGCAATGACAGTATTAAACTTTCATAGAGGGAGCTCAAAATCATCAGATGACAAACAGAAGTGGATGCAAAAAATGATGGATAAGTAGATAATCTATAATGTTAGCAAAAATACTTGACAAATTGACCAAATTCTCTTATATTAATATATACAATGACTAAGGCAGAAATAATATTTGACATCTTGAATACAGCCAGGGCGGGAAGCATATCTAATACAGAGCCCCTATCTGAAGAATTAGTAAGTTTCTGGATAGATAATACCAGAGTAAGACTTATTAAGAATGACTTGGATAAAAGGCGCAGTATAAATTCAGATATAGTCCAAACTCTATGCATGGAATTAGAGCAAACAGATGCTACTACTTGCCCCTGTTTGATCACTGGATGTACTATTCTAAGAACAAAACTTGAACTGCCTAATACAATAGAACTTAACTATAGAAATCTTATAATCTCTGTAGGACCAGTTTTATTAACTGCTCCAAGATTTAGCTTAATAGACTATCATAGAGCAATATATTACAATCCAAACTCCTTTTCTAAAAACATTCCAGCAGTATTTTTATACAATAAAAGACTTCACATAGTAGCAAGTTCTAATAAATTTGATATGCTTGAAAATATTTCAGTAGAAACAGTACTTGAAAAACCAGAAGATGCCAAATTATTTGCATGTTCAGGAGTTCCTTGTTATGACAACTCAAGTAAATATCCTTTAAGTGCTTTCATGTTAGAAGACTTAAAAGCAATGATTATACAGAATAACCTTAAATTAGCTCTTTCTGCTCCGACAGATAAATCAGGAGACCTTCAACACAATTTACAGCCTAATACAGATAAGAATTTAGAATAATGATGACATTCAAATTTGCAACAGTAGATCATAATCTTCATAAGATTTATAAACAGTATTGTATTGAAGTACCTACACAAATACAAACAACAAAAGAAAACTTTTTTAAAGTAAATAAGCAGTTTGTAGAAAAAGCAGTTGAAAAGATACTTAAAGCAGAACAAGTGAAATTTCCACTATTAGGAAGTTTCAGAATTCAAAAGTTTATGCAGGATTTTACTGACACCTCTAAACTTAGAGTTGATCTAAAAAAGAGCAGAGAATTAGGAAAGACCATGTATTTTATGAATGAACATACTGATGGGTATGTTTATAAATGGAAATGGCATAAGAATTTTAGGCACAAATATATACCCTATTATTCCTTCCTGCCTGCAAGATATACAGTAAGACGTAAATTACCCTGGGTTTTAAAGAATACTAATCAGCAATTCTTTTGTTAAATGTACAAGATTTATACACTTAGTTTAGTTTCTGATTCTGAAGTTATTAGATATGTTGGGCAGACTAAACAAAGTCTTCATAGAAGACTTCAAGGACATAAAAGAGATACTATAAGAGGTAAACATCATGTTAATAACTGGTTTAGAAAAAATTTAGGAAATATATTAATAACCGAAATAGATTCTTGTGAAACTGTAGAAGAATCTAATAAACTGGAAATAAATTATATAAAGTTATTTAAAGCTTGTGGAGCAAAATTAACAAATATACATGAAGGGGGAAATAATCATAAAAGAATGAAACCTCTATCTCAAGAAAGTATAGAAAGAATGAGAAGAGCAAGTAAAGGAAGAACTTGGACAGAAGAACATAGACAAAAGTATATAAAGGCTAGAAAAGGAGTTAAAGCTACTCCAGAGGCAATTGAAAATAACAGATTAAGTCATTTAGGAAAAGGAACAAAATCAATCTCTGTATGTAATTTACAAACAAAAGAGATAAAAATATTTAAAAGTATGAATGATGGGGCCAAGTTCTTTAATTTAAAAGATTCCACCTCTATTACTAAAGTCATAAAAAATAATAAAATATTCAGAAAAACCTTTGTAATTAAATTTTTAAATTAATGGCACAAATTGCGAGATTTATTTCAAGTAAGGATTTGATTTGGCGTTTGTATCGCGACAGTGCTGTACAAGATCAGATAAATCAATCAGATGTGTATGAATGGATAATTGAAGTACTAAGTTTAATTGGAGCCCCTGCGGGTTTTGTGCATAAAGTGACCGGGCATAAAGATAATCCTAATCTTGATATTGTAAATTACAGAAGTAAATTGCCTTGTGATTTCCACAAGCTCAGACAAATAAGCATTAACGGCTTTCCTGCTTTGCCTTCTACAAACTCTTTTCATATGTTACAAGGAGGAGAATGTTGTGGCACAGATGAGCTAGGTTCTCTTTTATCAGATGGTACATTTATAGACAATTTTGGAAATACTTTTTTAACCAGTCTTGGAACTAAATATGGTTCTGCTCCACTTACGTATGAACTAAATAATGACTATATTACACTGTCTGTGAAAGAGGGAAAGGTATGCATGTCTTATTTAGCTCATGCGGTGGATAAAGAAGGCTTCCCAATGATACCTGATGATATTTCATACATTAAAGCAGTTGAATGGTATTGTATGAGCAAAATAGATTACATTCGTTGGAGAAATAATCCTGATAGTCCTGGACTTAGAGCAATATATGAAAATTCAGATACTGAATATATGTGGGCAGTTGGTCAGGCGGCAGGACGTGCTAAAATGCCCGATGTTAATGAAATGGAATTAATAAAAAATCAGCTATTGAGACTAAAACCTGAACCTAATCAATGGGAAAATTTCTACAAAAATCTTGGACAACCAGAATTAAGAAAGCTTAAATAATGGAGCATATTTCAACCTTTGAGGCTGGATTAGACATGGATCTTAACAAAGCTATCTTACCTAAAAATAAGTATAGAAATGCTAAGAATATTTATATAGTTACTTCAGGACTTGATTCTACTGGAGCAATACATAACTCCAATGGAAATGTATCTTCTTTTAGAATTCCCACTACAAGCAATGTAATTAAACTTGTTGGACCAGTAAATACCTCAATAAATGTACAAATAAACATAAACGGAGCTCCCATAAATACTTCAGTAAATGCAAACCAAGAATTTCAAGATATTTCTGAAGCTATTAATGCTGATGCTACGCTTCAAACTTTGGGAATTACTTCTGCTTATTCCAATACCTATGTATTAATTTACTCAAAAGTAAATGCTAATAATCAAACCACTACACCAAATATAGTAGTTTCAGGTTTAGTAAATATTTCACAATCTGGAAGTCCTTACATTCCAGCACAAGCAAATCCAATAATAACAGGTTATACAACTATAAGAGATGACTTCATACTTTTCACAACTTCAGACACTTCTAAAAATCCTGGAGGACAGGATTCTACAACTACAGCAACTGCAACCTCAGCAGGACAGATTTGGAGACTTGCCTACAATCCAGTTAGTTTCGTACCCACACTCACATTACTCTACAACAACTACATTGACTTTACTACGTTCCATCCAATACCATATTCTGCAGCAGAGGGAAGATATGAATCATCTGGAATTCAAAATGCCTACTGGACAGACAATTTTAATGAATTAAGAAGATTTAATACTTCAGATTTAAATGGATTTGGCCTAGATCCCACTCTTTTATCAATTACTCCTCAAGCAGATTATGATGTTCCAATTTTACAAAGCATACAAGGAGGGGGATCATTAAAAACAGGAGCATATCAAGCAGCATATAGATATAAAAATACTGGGGGAGCAACTACTATTTATTCTAAAACTTCCAACATTGTCCCAATTATAAATGGTTTACCAGATTCTACTCCTTTTAGAAAGTATGTAGCTGATGGTTCTTCAAATTCTGGAAAATCTATTACTTGGAATATTGATAACTTAGACACAGACTATGAAAGATTAGAAATAGTCATTTTATATAGAGAGGAAAGAGATGATGTTGCAATTATAGATCAAGTTTTTGATGAACCAGTGCCAGATTCTGGATCCTTTACATTTACATATACAGGAACAGAACCAACCCTTCCAGTAGATTTAAATATATTTTTAGATGTAAATTCTTCATTTACTCATTGTAAAACAATAGTCTCTAAAGATAATCAATTACTTGCAGGAAATACAAAGAATATCACTTTTGATGTAGATTTTGATGCAAGAGCATATAGATGGAGACATATTACAAGTCCAAGTTCTCCACAAAGTCTTTTTCCCTATAGTCCAACTACAACAGAAGTAATTGATTCTCAAGGAACAGTACAAATAGTTGATACAGCGATTAATCCTACAGGATTTCCTGCATGGGATGTACCTGAAACTCATGATGCTATTAATCCTGATCAATATACTCAAACTCCAAATTCATATAGATTTCAATCTGATGGCTTGACTATTGGAGGCTCAGGACCTAATATTAGTTATGAATTCAATACAAGATATTTTGTAGGAGATGATGTAATTGGTTTTCCAAGTTTTGCCAGTCCTCCTTATGGAGAAAACAGTAGATTTGTTAATAATAATCCAGGACCCTTCCTTTTAAACAGTGAATCTTATAAAAACAATAATTTTTATGGTTCATTTAAAAGTCCTTATATAAGTTCTGCTTTTAAGGGATACCAACATCATGAAATTTATCCTTTTGCCATACAATTCTTTGATTTACAGGGAAGACCTGGATTTTCAAAGTGGATTGGAGATATAAGATGCCCATTAATTTTTGAATCTATAGATAATGGTATAACCACTTATAGCACATATTCAATATCTGATAGAAATACATCTAATAATGCTCAACAAGTTGGAATTCTTCTTCCTGAATTTACAGTAACAATTCCAGCTAATTTACAAAACAAAATAAGTGGATGGCATATAGTTAGATGTGAAAGAACTACAGAAGATAAAACTATTTTAGCCGCAGGAACAATACATCCAGTAACTTTTGACTTTTCTGCAAATACATATTACACTGAAGGAACAGTAAATGATAGTTTTATAACGGGAGCAGAGCAAAAAATAGTAGGATTTAGAAGTCCAGAATTTAGTTTTTTACAATTTCCAGGTTACAAAATTGGAGATAAACTTGTTTTTGCAGCTAAACAGAATAATTCACATGTAACCTCAGCTTCTGGTTCACCAGCTGAATTTTTATTTGTAAAAAACTATGATTTATTTCAACCAAATGTGGGGAATTCTTCAATACTGTCAGGTTTTCCAAATAATGAAAGACTTCTTGGACCAGATGCAGCAATATTTTTAGATAGAGGGGCATCAACATCTTTTGCAAATGCTACTATTAGTAATACCTCTTCAGTAAATCCACAGTATTCAATAGGGGACCAAACTGTTATATTAGATTTTAGAGGAGATGCCGCAATACCGTATCTGCCACTTACCCCAAGTGGAGCACAACCATTTGATAAGTACTATGCATATTATCATAGAACAAGAGCAAGTCAATATGGAGGTAATACATATTCAGCAAGAAGTAGTAGACAATATATATCTTGTGGACAATATCAAGAGATAACACCATTAACACCAAGTTTAACTTTTACTGTTGAAATTGCAGGAGGAGATATTTATACGACTATTTGGGATTTTCAAAAAAGAATTAAAGGTTATGTTGGAGGACCTTTTGCAACAAGTTCTAAAAAATCTATATCATATTTTGCTCCAATAGAAACTGTTTTAAACATAGAATGGAGAGGATTAAATACTGTAAATGGTTCTGGAATGCCAAACGTAGGAGCAGGAGGAGTAGATGTTGGAGATGATTATATTCTATTTAATGATGGATTTGCTTTTGAAGATAACATTAAAAAGTCATATCCTAAACCAGCAGTTTTTACAGATATACAAGAATACGATACAAGAGTCCATATTTCAGGAGTTAAAATTAATGGGGAGATAAATGATTCTTGGGGATTATTTGCTCCAAATGACTATAGAGATGCAGAGGGTAACAAAGGCCCTATAACCTCTTTAATTTATTTTAAAGACCACATTTATTGCATACAACACAACGCAATATCTGTACTACCAATTAATCAAAAAGCCTCCATTCCTGATAATACCTCTACCACTCTTGTTTTAGGAACTGGTCAAGGAGTTGGAAAACCCGTATATTTATCTACTGTTGATGGTTCAAGACATCAATGGTCATGTATAGCATCAGATACAGGAGTATACTTTTTTGACGTTAAAAACAAAGCAATTTCAAGAATAAGAAGTTCTTCTGAACCACTTACTATCATAAAAGGAGTAGATTCATATTTTCAAAGAAATTTATTAGGAGACATTTTAATAAAAGATAATCCAATTCATGATACAGGTACAGATCTTAGAACAGGAGTAACTGCTTGTTACAATCCCTTTATAGGAGATATTCTTTTCACATTTCATGACGTACAAAATAATATTAAAAGCTCCTTTACAATTGCATATGATGAAACAATAGAAGCTTTTACCTCTTTTTATGACTTTATGCCCACAATTTATCTAAATGATAAAAGAAATCTATTTAGTTCAAATAATGGAAATCAAGTGTGGCTACATGAATATGGAAATAAGGGCCAATATTACGGAACAAACTTTAATTCAAGTGTAAGTTTTCTAGTAAATTCTGAGCCTGCTAGTACTAAAGTATTTGATATGATAGAATGGAATACTTCTGTATTAGACCCAAATAATATAAATACTAATTTTGTTAATGAAACGTGGTCAACTTTGAAATGTCTTACAGATCACCAAAATAGTGACATATTAACTCTTACACCGGGCACAACGACTAAAAGAAGGGAACGTATCTGGAATACTCAAGTTCCAAGAGACAAAATTATTCAAAATTTAAGCTCTGTAGACATTACTAATAGTGCTAATATTAACCCTTCTCAGCTCTTTACAAGCCGTTTAAGAGACTATTATATGCTAAATGAGTTGACCTTCCAGAACTTTAAAAACAATGCGTACAGAGAGCTTATTTGCCCTTACGTAAAGTGCTCATATCGTCCAAGTATTCATTAAAATTAGGCAAATTTTCAAATAACTTAAAATGTTAGATATTTAACTTGACAAACACTACAAAAACACGTATATTTAAGTAATGGCAAAATCTAAGAAACCCCTTCCTGACTGGCTCTATAATGCCCGATCCAAAGCAATCAGAAAGAAAGGAGGATTAACATATTCTCAAATTACTAAGGATGAACAACCTGGTGGAGTTTCTAAAAGAAAACCTGCTCAGCCTATTCCTTTTCAAAAGCCAAGAAAGCTTAAGAAACTTCAAGAAGGCGGAGTAGAACCAATTTATACTTCAGACCCAAAAGATCCAAGATTACAGGCTTATAGAGATAGTTCAACCCTATATAATGAATATTGGAAAACAATTAAAGAATCAGCAGATTATTATAGTGTAACACCAAAGGACATTTTAAAAGAATATAAAGAAAACAGAAAAGCTAAAGGAACAAAAGGTTATGCTGAAAATGAGAAATATATTAGAGAGATGTGGGGAATAAAAGATGAACATCCTACAATAAAACCTACTGCTATTTATGATCCTGCTGAATATAGATTAACAGGAACAAAGGAATATAAAAAACCAGTACAACCAGTAAAATATAAGAAACCTGAAGATAAGTTAATTTTATCAAAAACTCCTAATACTGAACTTTGGACTCAACCAGATACTAATTTAACCTTTGAAAAACCGGAACCTCAAAAAACTAGTCCCTCTGAAGGAACATTTGCTAAAAATGAAAAAAATAATACCTATTCTGTTTATAAAAATAATACGTGGTATCCAACTACTGAAACAACTGCACTTGGCGAATCTAAGAGGCTCGGACAATCAATACAAACCTTCAAAAAGGGAGGAGCTATAATGAGGAAAAAATTAAAGACTCCCAAATATGATTTTGGTGGATATGCAATGGCTGGAGCTTCAGGAGCATTATCTGGGGCAAGTATGGGTTCAGCTTTTGGACCAATAGGTACAGGAATAGGAGCAGGAGTTGGTTTAATTGGAGGCTTACTGGGAGAATCTCAAGAGCAAAAAGCTATAGAAAAAGATCCAGAAGAAGCAAGGATGACTCAACAACCTGATTTCTATGCTCAACCTGCTTATTTTAAATACGGAGGAAATACAATAGAGGTAGAAGGAGGAGAGTTAGAGGTAAAAAATGGAAGGAAATTTAAAGAGTTTGAGGGCCCCTCACACAATGCAGGAGGATATACATATGAAGCAAAACCAAATAGAGTAATTATTTCCAAATTAGGAGGACAAAGTAATATGTATTTAAAGTCTGGTCACAGAGATAGAGTATGGAGTGAAAATACTCATATATTAAATCAAAGAAATAGAATGAAAAAAGAAGAAATGGCTACAAAAGCACAAGCCTATGATCAACTTATGAAACAAGGTGGAAGAGCTTTAACTTCTTATAGTCCTAAAACTAAAGGAAGAGGATATGCACATGGTGGAGATACAGAAATTCCTGAATATGCTAAAGGAGGAAGAAACTTTAAATCTGCTTCTGCATATAAAGCTTGGTTAGCTTATGGTCATGCTTCAGGAGAATTTGCAAAAACTCCAGGACATCAGAAAGTTTCTATTAAAGGAGTATCCAAAAAAGTTAAACATATGGGACATGGTGGTTCAGGAGATCCAATGAAAGGGCTTAATATAAACAATCCTAATATGGCTGGAAGAAATCCATTAGATATTAATAATCCATTTGGAGCAAGTTCTAATGCTTATGAAGAATCTAATTTATATAATTCAAATCCTGAGTATCAAAGTAATTTTGGAATGAAAGGTGCTCCATTAAGACAACAACCATTTGGAGGAGCTCAATGGAATCCTAATTGGGGATTTGGTACTAATTCTGTTACAAAATATCAAACTTCTCAAAATGCTAGATTGGCTCCAAATAATTTTCCAACCACTTATGGCGGAGAATATGCAGAAGTTTCTCCAGAACAAACAGGAATGGAAGGCATGACTATTACAAGTCCTGGAACTCAAAATAAACCCTTTGATTGGCAGAAAGGATTAAATACTGCAGCTCCTTATTTATCTCCACTTTATAACACCCTTATGGCTTTTCAACCCACTAATACAGAAAAACCACTTTATAATCCTTATGAAAAGAGAAGTATGGATCTTTTACAAAAAAGAGTTGATCCTTCTTTTGGATTGAGACAGATAGATCTTTCAGGACAAAGACAAAGAAAAGCCATGTCAGGATTAGGCTCAATGTCTCAGGGTCAACTACTTTCTAATTTTGCTCAAAGTGGAGCTAATGAAATGGGGGCTAAAGCAGATTACATACAAGGAGTAAATAGAGAAAATATGATATTAGATCAAGGAGAATCTGCTGGATGGAGAGGATTTGGTCAAGAAAGAGTTGGGGCTGAAAATTATGCAGCAGGATTAACTCGTCAAAACAAAGTAAATAAAGCTCAATATCTTCCAAAAGCACTTACTCAGTTTGGACAAATTGGAAGAGAAAATCAATATGTTCCTATGTATGCAGATTATATGAAAAACAGTTACCTACTTAAACAACTTGAAGGAGGAGCAGATTACAAAACTGCCAAAGCAGAGGCTGATAAAAAATATGGAGTAAATTATGGCCAATCTTCTTGGTATCAACACATTTAATTAATGGGATTCTTTTCAGATCAGGCTTGTACAAATAAAACATGTACTAAATGCAAGAAGTTACTAAATTTACTAGAATTTAATAAAAGAAAAAGAGCAAAAGATGGATTAACCTTCTGGTGTAAGAAATGTAATGGAGAATATTCTAAAAAATATAACTTAGATCACCAAAAACAAAGATTTCTTACCTACAAAAAAAGACAGGAAGTCCTTAAATTAGATATTAAAAAATTAGAAAAGTTTAGATTTAAACGAGCAGTTTATGCACGAAAATATAGAAAAGAAAATCCAGAATACTTTAGAAATATTTGGAGCAACAAAAAGCATAAAAGAAGAGCATTAGAAAGAAATAGTTTTGGAACTTTTACATCCAAAGAAATAACCAATCAACTTGCAAGTCAAAACAACAGGTGCTTCTATTGTAAAATAGAAATTAAAGAAAATTCTATGCATAGAGACCACTACATACCTTTAAGTAAAGGAGGAAACAACACTATAAGTAATATAGTATGTACATGCCCGACATGTAATACCAGAAAGGGAAATAAAATGCCAGATCAATTTATAAAAGAAATATCTCAATGTCATGGTTAAGTGATTCCGCCTCCTATGGGCCGCCAGCGGAGTATGTTCCACGTAACATAGAACTCGAAGGTTCAGCCGCAGCATTCAAAGACATACTTCCTAAAAAAGCACATTTATTTGCAGATACTCTTAGCGGAGTTTCAGGAGAATATCTTTCTGTTGACCAACCTTTTTATAATCAATACAAAGAGGAAATTAATGCTAAAGCTCAATCTTTTAAAGAAAGATTGGATTCAGGAGAACAATTAAATCAACTAATTCCTGAGATGACTCAATTTAGAAATCAATCTCAACAGGCCATGAATTTGTTTAATCAAAGAAAAGATGCTTATGGTAAATGGGATGAAGAATTAACTAAAAATACAGGAACTGGACCAGATAAAATTGACAAAGAAACTGCCGACAAAGCAAGACAAGTAGCTTTATTTAATATACAAAATTATACAAAGAAACAAGGACTTGGAGTTGACTTACCTTTACCAACAGTTTCTAAAAAGATAAATTATCATCAAGCTGCCTCTAAATTTGTTGATGAACAAGTTGCTAGAGAAGGGGCAGAACAATTTGGTTCAGAATGGTCAGCAATTGCAGCAGATCCTACTAAATATGCCAATTTTAAAAGTGGTTGGGAAAGGTCAAATCCTGAAAAGATTGAACTTATAGTAAGAGAGAATCTTATGAAAGATCCTGATGTTCAAGCAAGTATGAATCAAGAAGCAGATTTTTCATTATTTGATGAATATAATACTGCTCCTGATGAAATCAAAGGAGAAATTAAACAATATATTCCTCAAGCACATTCTAAATATAAACAGGATATTATAGACAATGTTGCCTCAGAATTAGCCTATACTAAAGAAGGTCTAAAGAAAACTATTGATAGAACTATTATTGACAATACTGAAGCAGGAGAAAGAGCAAAAATTAAAGCAAATGAAGAACAAACTGTTCCAGTATATGACGCTCCCCAAACTCCAGTCAAAGGATTAGATAGAACTAATTCTTTTAAACTACAAGAAGCGGGAACTTATATACCATATACACAAGAAGAAGCCAAGAAAATTTATGGAAATTTGAGTCCTACAGGAGGAAGAGCTTGGGAATTAGCCGCTGCCAAAATTGCTGCTGGAAAGAAAAGTACAGAAAAAACATATATTCAACCAAATGAAATGTCTAAACAAGAACAAAATTTTCTGTCAGGAATAGCACATTTTGTCAATCCAACATTAGAAAAGAAAATAAAAGCTGGAGAGGTATTAACCAAAGAAGAACAAGACTCTTTATATCCTCAAGCAGATAAAATGCTTGACAGGGCAAAACAGGATGTTGAAGTAAACAGTAGGGTAATAGGACTTACTACAAAAGAATTTAATGAAATAAATAGAGATATATTCGGAAATAAAGAATTAACTGTAAAAAACTTAGGAACAGGAAGTGCTGGAAATCTAAAGTTTTATTTTAAAGAAACTGGCGAAGTTTTAGACATTTCTCAACTAAAAGATAAATTTTCTGCAGAAGATAAAGTTTTAATTAATGGTAAATTTACTGGAGAAAATCCTTATCCAGTAGTCACAGGAGATGTATCATTTGCAAATCCAAAACAATTATTTATTAATGGAAAAGAAGTTATAGTTTCTGGGCCAAAAGCCTTTGTTACTACAGATTCCCAATCAACTGCAAATCCAGAACAAGCAAAACTATTAAGGACAAAAGCAATAAATAATATATATTCTGCTAAATTTTCAACTCTTCCAGTAGAAAGTAAAATTTATGGACAAAAAGTAGTATCCTTCTTTGACGAAAACTCTGGAATATATAAAGTTATTTTAAACAAAGAAAAAGCTGAAGAATTTGGAACAGCATCTGAAGCAGAAAACTATATATTTGAACATGTTACAAAGTAATGCCAGAAGTTAACACAATTGGAACTGATCAGGAGATAGAGGCTTTAAAGACATTGAAAAGAAAAAATGCCTTAGTAAGTTTAGAATCTGAACCAGTAGGAATAGAAGTTTCTCCTTCACAGTATGATGTGGGATATGTCTTACCTGAAACTGATACTTACGCAGCATTAGCGGAGCATAGGGCTCAACAACAATCTAGTTTATCTAAATTAGGCTCAGGAGTTGCAAAGGGTTTAGCAAATTTACCTCTTGGAGTAATTCAAGGAGCGAGTGTTTTATTAGATCCAGATTTCTATGCAAAAGTAATTTCAGGTAATTTTGATGAGTATACAAATTCTGTTTCAGATGCTATAAATGAAGCTAAAAAAGTCATCGAAGAATCTATACCTGTTTACAGAACTGAAGCATCTAAAGGATTTTCTCCTGGCTCATCAGGATGGTGGGCATATATTATACCAAGTGTTATAGAGTCAGCAAGTTTATTTCTTCCAGGATATGCTGTAACTAAAGTACTTTCTTTGCTGGGTAAAGCTGGAGGAGGAACTAAATTATTAAAAACTGTTGGAAGCTTAGTTGGAGTAGAAGGACAAACTATTGGAAAAGGACTTTCTCTTACATCTACAGCAACTCTTTCACGTATGAATGAACAGTTTCTTCAAGCTACAGATGCTGCAAAAAACTGGAAATTAGACAATCAAGGAAGAGTTAATCCTGATACAGGAATAGCTTATTCAGATGAGGAGTTAAATCAAATGGCTGGAGAAATAGCTAATACTACTTTCTACAGTGGATTACCTTTAGCCGCTCTTGACATGTTACAATTAAATACTATTTTCAAGGGGTTTAAAGGCTTTAGAGAGGCTAGAAGAGCATCTTTGGACAAATCTACAGGAAGTCTACTTAAGTCCATGGCTGGAACTGCCGGGCCAGAAACTCTTGATGAGGCAATTCAGTTTGTTCAACAAAAAGAAGCAGAATATGAGCAAGATGTTAAGACTAAGAAAGTAGAAGAATCTACATTTAGTGACAGACTTCTTGACTACACTAAAGATGGTGAGATGTGGACTGCTGCATTTGGAGGAGCATTTGGTGGAGCTATTATGTATGGAGCTGGAAGAGGACTTGCAAGAAGAGAAGACAAAATTCAGCAAAGAACTCAAAATCAAGCAGAAGATATAGCAAGAGTCAATGAAGCAGTTTTAAAAGGAGATAAACAAGCCTTTCATAAAGCTTCAGATATTGCATTTGGAAAAGCAGTTATACAGCATATTCAAGATAACACAATAGACTCATTTAAAGAGAATCTTGAAAAACTATCAAGATCTGAGAATGAGTTTTTAACAGGAGATGAACTCAATGATAAAGAGTTTTATAAAAGACTTCAATCAAGAATAGAAACTCTTGATACTATAGATAAAGCTTTTTATGACATACAAAATGATTCTGAAGTTTCTCCAGAATTAAAGCATACTAAGTTATCTACTATTATAGACCAGAGACTCACTCAAAACAGAATAAATCATGCTAATACTGATTTAAATGATTTATTAAGTGATGATTTAAAGAGTGGATTTAATGCAGGTTTAACAACTTTAAAAAAGCTTCAAACTGAATATCTTGCAAGTGTTGATAATCCAAGAATTTCAGCCAAAGATAAAGCAGCTTTAGGAAAAGCTCTTAATAAAGCCTATAATGATGCTATAACCATTGACCCAAGATTTGAGGAAATGGAAGTATCTGATGCAAGAGAAAAGATTTCTAAAGAACTAGTTACAGGAAATGACTCAGAGATTTTAAAAATTACAAAGGCAATAGTTGATGATAAGTTAGACCTTGAAGAAGCTAAAGAAACTCTTCGCAAACTTTCTGATAAAACAGAGGCAGCTAAATTAACCAAAGAAATTAATGAGAAAAGAGCTAAAGCTGGAAAAGAGTTAAGACTCAAAAACATTGAAGAGGAGTATTCTAAGCCTGAAGTTACTTTAGAAGGTATAGAATTTGCAATAGAATCTGAAAAGTCAAATGAAAAACCTGACACTGACATTTTGGCAGTACTTGAAAAAGTAAAAAAGATTAAACAGGCACAACCAAAAACACCTCTGGCAAGCCAAAAACAACCAAAAGTGGTTACCAAAGAGGATTTAATTGCTAAGAAGTCAGATGCTTTTTATAAAGAAACCTTTGCTGAAAGAGCCAAAAGATTCCCTCAATATGACTTAACTGAAATGAGAGAAGATCTCAAAAAGGGAGAACTTATTATGGTAGATAAAAATGGTAAGGAAATAACTACTGAAGATTATTTAGCTATTCAAAAATTAGATCAAGAAATTGAAGATAAATATTATCCTAAAACATCAGAAGAATCTATAGAAAATGTAATAGCCCAAAATCTAGCAGGATCTTATCCTACAGAGGATGAACAACATACCAGAGAAGTAGAAGTATCTACAGGAGATGAAAAGACTATGGGTAAAAGATCTGGAGTTATTATGATGCATCTTTATCAGCACTTTAGAAAAGCTGGTAAGTTTCTATGGTCAAGACTTAACGGAAGTGTTGAAAAAGACAATATTTCTAATATAGATGAAGCTGCTCTTAAAGACCTTAAAGTAAAAGATGAAGTTACTTTTAAACTAAAAACTCTTAGTGAACAGGAAAAGACATTAAATGATCCTATTGTAAACTCTATTCCTGAAAATAAGCCATTTCCTTTAGAGGGATTTCATGAATCTATTGGAATCTACAATTCTGAAGGCAAATTTTTAGGTACATATCAACTTCCTCATGAAGTAGTTGCTAGAACTAATGAGGAAATTATAGACTTTAATAAGAGAAAGCAAGCTAGAGAACAAGTTATTAAAGAAAGAAAACTAATCCTTTCTAAATTAAAGGCTGGAGAAATAGTTACAGGCAAAGTGCAGATTAAGGGAACAGGTAAACTACTTACCAAGCTAACTCCTGAAGGTAAAGTAGATGTTAACGCAGATAATGGTTATAACACTATCTTTAATGAAATAACCTCAAGACCTCAAGATCTTCATCATATAGGTAAGAAAGGAATAGCAATCTTTGTACATACAGATGATAAAGGACTTACTTTTGGAAAGTATACTCCAGAAGGTATGAATAAAGCTACTTTAGACAAGATTAGTAGAAGACTTAAAGAACTTGGTAAATGGGCTCCTAAAGGCAATGTTTTCATGCTTGTAAAGGCTCAGAATGATGAATGGTATCCTGTTCCAGTATATTCAACAAAGATTACTCAAAGTGTTGCTGAAAAGATATCAGCAGAAATAAGCAAAATAACTCATTCTACAGAACCTAAAGAGGTTACTGCCCGTCTCAATAAATATGTATTTACTTCACAATCCGGTAAACCAGGAAGTCTTAGAATTCAAAGAGTATATGAAAGAGGAAAAGATACCCTTAAATTTACAGTAGCTGGAAATGAATATTTACTTGATGATATTGACTCAAGAAAAGATCAATTTATTGCTGATTTACAGCAACTTAAGCAGAACATTGACATTAAAGGACTTAACACTTTTGCAGGACAGGCTGAACTAAAAGCTAATAGAACATTAACTACTAATGCTTATACTGAAAATGGAGAATATTTAGTTCAACCTTACATAGAACTTGCACAACTTACTCAGCCAGAAGTTCAAGTCAAAACTGAAGGACCAAAACAGGAAAAACCAAAAGAAACGGCCAAAGAAGTAGTAGAAGGAGAGAGAACTGAACTCACAGCTGAAGACTTAAATGCCCTCTTAGGTAAAGTAAGTAAAGAGGCTCTAAATAAAGAAGTTGATTTAGATGTTGATCCTGAAACTCCTGCTTTAAAATCTAAGACTAAATTAGATGTTTATAAAAAGGAAGATAGGGAGAAACTCAAGAAGTTCTTACAAGATAATTTGCCGGCAGTAACACTCTCAGACTTAGAAGATTTTAGTCAACTTAAAGGAAATTTAAGAGACTCCTGGGGCTTCTATAAAAAGATGGTCATAGCAGTACAAACTATGGCTCCTAAAGGAACAGGATACCACGAAGCCTTCCATGCTGTGTTTAGAAGCATGCTCACATTAGATGAAAAATATGATTTAATTGAAGAGGCTTCTAATAGATTTAAAGCCCCTACACAAGAAGACTTGGATGCTTTACAAACAGAAGATAAAAAATTTACTGAATCTCAATTAACTTGGCTTTACTATGAAGAGAAATTAGCAGATGAATTTGCTGATTTTCAAAACAAACTAGATGACAAGGGTTACCTGAAGAGTCTTGGAGAAAAGATAAGAAATTTTTTCAATAAAATCCTTAAATTCTTTGGAGTATTCTCAAAGAATGATCCTTCTAAAATTGATGATATTTTTAATAAGATTTCAAAAGGAGAATTCAAAGAAGCTTCAATAAGAGCTAAAGGAAAATTTGAACTAGTAGAAAAAGAACTTAAAGAAGAATATGCAAGAAGTCCAATTAAAGGCTTCTCCGCAATGAATAAAGCCCACTTTGTAAGGTCTATTAAAGGAGAAGTATTACAAGAAGTTCAAGCTCTTTATGCAAAAGGAGAACTTTCTGGTAAAGATGCTAAAAGCATTGATAAAGTCATTAAGTCTACCTTCAAAAAGATAAAAGATTCCTATACAGCTATTATTCAAAATGCAGAACAGGATAAAAGATCTGAAAAAGAAGTTGCAGGAGCGGCTAATATAGTACTTCATTTTAACAGATTTGAAGAAGAAGTTATAAAAGAACTTATTCAAGATGGAGTAGTTGGAAAGAGATTTGAACTCTCTACAGTGGAAGAAGAGATTAATGAAACAGAAGAAAATGAAGTAGAAGGAAATGAAACAAAGGGATTTAGAGAATCTTCTTCAATTCCTGGACTCAAAAAAGCCTCTAAAAGACTTAAGATATTTCTATCAGCAATTCCAGCAGTTGATGAATCTGGCAATATTAAAAAGGATATTTTTGGAAAGATTGTGTATACAGATTTCTCTAAAATCTATTACTATATTGAAAGAAATTTAACAGGAAAATATTCTTGGTCAGAACAATTAGATCATTTAAAAGCTTTGTCAGTTACAAGGCCTGAAATTAAAGCTGTTGTTAAAAGAATTGAAGAACCTGAAATAGGCACTTCTGAAGAGTACCTGCAAAATCTTATAAATGACTTTAAAACTAACTTCAGTAAACAGCAAAAAGCTGCTATGATGTTAAGTTACACAAGAAGTGGAGAGGGTTTATCTTATAGAATTTTTGAAGCCAATAGACAGAATTTAGGCATAGAAATATACAGCGAATGGGAAGGAAACCTTTCAAATCCTGAAAAGAACACTATCTCAGAATTTAAAGAAGGAAAAATACATACTTTTGGTACAGAAAGAGCTAAAACTCTTTTAAAAGATTGGGAATTACTTAGTAAAGAACATGAAAAAGAAATTCCAGTTAAAAAGCTTAATAAAATTTTATTTAAAGCTGGTATAGAATACTCTCCAGAAGTTGCTGAGAAGATATCCAATGATGTAATGCCTGAAATAAGAGATGCAATTACATCAGTATTAGAATGGTATGCTTCAGATAAACCTGAAATGCTCCAAACTAAAGGAAGAAAGGCTCTTTATGTTCTTGTAAATATTGAGGTAGCTAATAAATTGACAAGATTTACCTCTTCTTATAACAATGCTGAAGGAGAGATTGTAAATACCATTCAACTACCAAGTTATGCTTCTAGACTAGTATCTCAAATTACTGATTCTAATCAATTCTATGACTTACTAGACGAGTTCTACCAAGAAGGAGCTTACAGACATAATAATATACTTATGGAACTTGAGTCCAATGTAGATTTCAGAGAGAATAACTTTCATATTTCTGATTTAAGTGGATTGTCTCAATCTAAAATAGACTCTAAAGGAGCAGTATTTTCAAAGATGTCTCCTAAAGATTTCATGTCTGTTTCTATTGCTCTTTATCAGAATACTTTTATTAATAAAGGTCAGGCGCAGATGAAAATGCCCCTGGCTAATTATGTATATTTAACTCCTGCAGATAAAAAGCAACAAATGGTCTTTTCAGGAAGACAGTATATAGTTAAAAGAACTGAAGGAAAATTAGATACCAGTTCTGAAATAGTTGATAAATTTTACCACAGACTATTATCAGAAGCAGAAAGAATTCAAAATGCTCTTAAATTTAAAGAAAAGATTAAACTAGCTGAAGGCGAAGAAAAAGAAAAACTTACTAACCAGTTAAGTGAATTCTATCACTATAAAGGAGAAAACAAAACTGCTTATAATGGGCTAGCTTTTGAATTTAACTACTTTGATTTTGATAAAACTTTCTCAAAAACTTTAAAAGACTCTTTAGAAGATTTAACTAAATCTCCTGAAGAAATTATGGCCTCATTTGAAGAATCTATAAGAGAAGAAATAGTTAAGATTCTTGAAAAAGAAGTTGAAACAGTTACTAAAGAGGCAGCAGATAAAGCATTAATTATCAATAATAATGGAATTTTAACTTCTCTGTCTATTGAGAAGTCTACTTTAGGTGAAAATGAACATGATGGACTTAAAGATCTTTTAGATGGATTTGCGCTCAATCAATTACTTCATAATATTGATATGTCTCATATTTTAAATGGGGACGTAGCATTATACAAAGCCAATCAACTTCAAAAAAGAACCTATCAATCAGTAGCTCAAATAAGTAATGGTAATTTTGAAAAAGACACCATTAAAATTAAGGCAGTAAAAGACCGTATTATAGAAGTTTCTCCCCATTATGATGTTTGGAAAGCTGAACTAACTAAACAAGGTTACACTAAAGATCAAATAGCACAAAAACTATCTTCTTACAAAGAGATCAATTCTACAGATGCTGGAGTATTTGGAAGTGCTAAATTCTTTGAAAGATTTATGCGTGAAGAAGGAAGGTGGACTCCTGATGTAGAATTAGCAGTTAAAATAGCTAATGAAGAAATTAAAGGTACTCCTGAACAATTAGAAGCTGCCCAACAAGTAATCAGAACAGTAAAACCTTTTGGATTTGGAAGAAGGTTTAACCCTGAGACCAAGATTTGGGAATATTACCAAATAAAATGCGCTATTACTTGGTTATTTCCAGGATTCACTAAAGATAACGAGTTCTTAGATGAACAGGCAGAACTTATGAACAAATCTGGAACAGAGTTATTGGTTCCAGAATCAGCATTTAAAGCCTTTATGCCTAATAGAGAAGCTTTAGAAGACCTAAAAGAAGGAAGTTATTCAGATGACAATACCTTTACTATAAGGAGAGAAGACTTTGGAATTCAGACTGAAAATCCTAATAAAGGAGTAGATGAAGTTAATGATGGTTTAAGACAGTTTAAAATGATTCTTCTGGGTATGATAGATCCTGATTTAAGTTACTCAGAAACGCCAGGAGAAGCCCTTAGAGACACTATTAATACCTTAGAGGGTCAGAACATCAAAGAGGCTAAAGACAAGTTTATAAAGGCTCTAAGTGATCCAACGGCAACTGATTTTAAAGAGCTTTTAGCAGAAGAATTACAGTCTAGAACAGCTCCTGATAATCTAGCAAAATCTCTTGAATTAGTAGGCCCCAATTTTAGAGGAGCTCTTAATTTTGGTCCAACCTCCTTAGCAGCTCAATACATGCTTAGTTCTTTATTGAGAAAAAGAGTAATTAAACAAGGTTTTGCTGGAGGAAGCTTTGTACAAGCCTCTTCATTGGGAGTTAAAGGAGGCACTTTAAAAGCACAACAAAAAGAAATTGAAAAGAATCCTGAATTAGCCAAGTTACAATCCACTTTAAAGCATATTATACCTACAGAAGGTCAAACTGAATTAGCAGAAGTTATATTGCCTGCCTATGCAAGTGTTTTCTTTAATGAGGAGGGAACTCCAGTAGATATAGACAAAATTCCTGAAGAATTAAAGCAATTGATTTGTTATAGAATCCCTGTTGAGGGACCCCACTCAATGCTTACAGTTAAAGTCGTGGGATTTCTATCAAGAGAACAAGGAAACTACATTCTTATGCCTAATGAAGTAGTGGCTCAGTGGGGTTCTGACTTTGACTTTGACAAGGCTTATTTTGTGCATAAACACCTATACAAAAATAAAGAAGGCAAGCTTAAAGAAGTTAAATATGAGGAGAATAAACAAAAGGCCTATGATAAATTTATATTGGGCCACAAAGAAAATTTTGAAACCAAAACTGGAAGATATAAAGAAACTTCAGAAATGGTTGAAAGCCTATTAAAAAGCTTTGGAATTATTAAAGATATAGAAGACTACACAGTAGAAGAACTTAACAGCAAAGAAGCCAGGGATAATAAGATCATAGACTCTTATATGAGTATATTGAGATCTCCTCATGCATTTCCACACATTATCAGTCCATCAGGATTTAAACAGCTTGTTAGACTTAGAAATGAAATTGTTGGAACAAGAGAAAAGCCTAATTTCTTCTCAGGAACCACTCAAAGAAATTTAAAACAAAATAATTCCCTGTCTTCTAAAATAAGAGCTCTTGCTGCCCTTGCAGTAACAGGACATACAGGAGTTTCAGTTATGGGAGGATTTATTTCAGTAAAAGATCAATATGGTGCTCCAGACAAAAGATATGAATTAAAGTTTAATAAAAAGATTACAGATAATTTAAGCAGTCTTTATAATGAAGAAAAACAACTTATTATAGATGAATTAGGTTCTATTCTGGCTGCAACTGTAGATGATATTAAAGATCCTATTTTAGAGGATTTGGGTATTACAGATACTACAATTCATGTAATAGGAACAATCGTAAGAGCTGGATATGGACTAGAAACTGCAGTTAATTTAACTACTCAGCCAGTAATTAAAGAACTTTCAGAAAGACTCATAGATTCTTACTCCCTTACAAGAGACATTGGACAAAAAAGAGTAAATATTGAAATTATATTAAAAGAATATAACAGTCTTTATGATCAAGTTGCAAGTAAATTAGCGGCTCCTCCAGAAAAATCTAAGTTAACTAATACTTATAATCTTGAAGATTCTGACATGGAAAAATGGAGAGAATTTTCTAAAGATAAGAAATTCTTTGATTCTGAAGGTAAACCTATAGTAATAACTCCTGTAGACACTTCTAATGTAAATGCCAACCAAGAAGCAGATAAACATAATTATAAATTAGCTGAATATCTTGGATTTCAAATTAAAGTTCTTAAAAGATTTGATGCTTACAACAAAATAGGACAAGCTTTAAATAAAATTAACCTTTATCTACAAATTAATAACAATCCTGGAGGTACTTTTGAACAGATTCTTCAAAAACAATATCTTCTAGATGAAATTATGTCAGATGAATTTCCCATTGCAGGAATTGACTTTACTAAATTAAGAACTATAGCTGAATCTCAAGATGCTATGAGGGCTCTTTTAAAAAATTTAGAAGAAGAATTTCCTTTTTCTTCTCAAGTTTATGGAGACATTAAGACTGAATTAGTCCATTTACAAAAGAAAGCATTTGCAACTAACAAAGATTTAACTAAAATTAAAGCAGAGGACAGAACTAAAATAGACAATTTCATTGGGCACCACTTACTTTTGAGACATCCTTTCTTTCAAAAACTCAGCGATGAATCTGAAAAGAAAAGAATTTTAACTGATGTATCTAAACTTCTTACAGAGATTAAAAATCCTGAAAATTCACAGTACAATCAATTGAGAAAAAATGACTTCATTGAGAATACTAAAGTTAGATATGAAGAAGGTCATAAAAAATTAGGCTCAATATTAAGCAGAGCGGTTAAATTAGAGCCTCTTGCTCAGAATGTACTTTCTGAAAACTTTTATGCTTTATATAATAGCAATGCAGAACTTAAAAAGGAATATACTTATAAACAATTTGCTGAAGAACTAATCAAGTACTCTTTCTTAAGTTCAGGACTGTATACTGGAAAGCAAAGTTATCACAATTTAATAACTTTTGAAGCATTTGAAGAACTTGGAATTATATCTTTTATAAAAGAGACTAACAGTAAACTACATAAAGATAAACTTAATATAACTCCTTCTGGAAGACTTAACGTTGTAGATCAATTAATAAGGAACTTTCCTAAATTTTTTACCAATGTATATGATTCTAAAATGTTTTCTCCTATTACAAAAGAGAAAGTACCTTTGAAAATTCAAACTACAGATGCCGAAATTAAGAAAAATAACAGATTAGATTTTATTATAGGTATAGACGAGGCTGGACAAAATATTTACCCTAAATATATAAGAATCTTTAATAATACTGTAGGAAAAGCTGCTTTATACAGACAAGGAGAAGTTCAAGGTGTCTATGAATTAATCCACATTCTTGGAATTCCTGGAAAATCAATTGAGATCAGTATTGATGAAATTAAAAATTCAATATTTCCCACAAATGATCCTTCTTATACAAGATCTGAATTTACTCAAGATGATCTATTTGCAATGTTTAGCAAAGCTGATGATGAAGGAATATTTGCAGATGAAGAAGGAGAATTAGAAGACTATCAGAATAATACAGAATCTATAGAAGAACCTGAGTATTTACAAGAAGCCTCTGAAGAAGATATACTTAAAATAATTGGTAAGAAACTTCCTCCTATTAATCCCTGCAAATAATGCCTAAGTGTGATATAAAATCCCGTCTTGTAGACACTCTTAAAGATGATATAAAAGGTAAAGCAACCTCTTATAAAATTCATCAGGACAGTGTTTTCATTCCTTTTAGTAAAGAAAGTGAAATTAACACTCTAAAGGAAGCTAATGCTACAGCTAAAAGAATTGTAGAAGAAGTTAATAAAAAGTACTCTCCTTTTACAAAAACTGAACCTTTATCTACTGAAATAGGTTTGCCTACAGGGGCTACTATTAAAATACATCCAGCAAAAGATCTTATAGATGCATATCAAAGAGAAGAGGATAGAAAAGACTTGGAAGGAACTCAATTGGCTCTATTTCAAACTGAAAGTAAAGGCAAAGTTGAAGAAGAACTTAATACAATAGTTAAAGAATTTATCTTAAATAATGGTGGAAAAGTACAAGCCTGGGATAGTCTTGTAAATAAATATGGAAGGAATTATGCAGCAGCTTTTAATGTCTTAACTAAAACTATAGATTATGCTAAAGGAAAGATAGGTAAAGATACTCTGCCTGAAGAAGCTGGACACTTTATTTTGGAAGGATTGGGAGAGAATAACTTATTAGTCAAAAACATATATAATCTTGTCTCTCAATTAGATTATAGAGCAGAAATTGCTAAAATTGATCCTGAATACTTTAACTTATACAAGAATGATGATACTGCTTTAAAGAAAGAATTGGCAGGTAAGTATCTTGGGCAAGCTATTCAGAACAAATTTGAAACCAAAGGTAATTCTATTTTAGATCAGATTAAAAGAACTTTCACCCTTATTTTAAATAAGTTTATAAGCATGTTTAAAAATTCAGATCAAAAGAAAGTAGAAGAAATTAAGAGTAAAATTACAGAACTTACTGGAAGTCTTGGACAACAAGTTCTTAATAAAGAGAATTTAGGCATGACATTTCCTGATATGCCCACTAATCCAATATTTTATCAAACTGCTTCTGCTAAAGTAAAAGTAGATAGACAACATAAATTTGCAGAACAAGAAGCTTATTTTGAACGTAGGATTAATGAACTTAAAGAAATAATCAGAAGATCTAAGAATCCTGAAACTCTTGAAAAAACTCAGGAAAATATAGATAGATTATCCAAGTATTTAAGAGATTTCAGAGAGACTAGAAATAAGGACTTCTTAAGAGAGATGGCAGTAATAGTCCTTGATGGAATTGAAGATTATATGAATTATTTAGATACTAAAGGAACTGATAAAGTTAAATTAAAGGATAAAAATATTAACTATGCAAGAGAAGCTCTTAAAGTTCTTACAGGATTTGTGGGAGTTTCAGATAGAGTAGGAAGATTACAAGAAAGATTCTCTGAAATTGAAGACAGAGTTCTTGAAAGAACTGTCAATGAATATGCTACAGAAGGAAAGGAAATTCCTTTAGAAGAAATTAAAGCCCAAGTAAAAGATATAAATAGGGGATCCAAATTATTTGGAGCACTACAAGACGTTAAAAACTTTGCAGCAAGAACTATTGCTTCAATAATTAAAGCCGCTCAAAACAGAATCTCTACTACTAATAAACAGTTAACTGATAGAATTCAAGCAGAAGTTGATGCCATTAAAACATACCAATCTAAACAAGGAGTTTCCTCAAAAGATACTTATAAGATTTTTATTCAAAATTATAGGGGAACCACAGTATTAACAAGAGAATTTACTACTGAATTTTACAGTAAACTTGAAGAGGCAAGACAAAATTATGAGGATTGGGGAAGAGGATGGATTATAGATAATACTTTTCTTACAGAAGATGGTAAAAGAGTACCTTCCTCTCAGAAACATTATAATGAAAACTATAAAACGATTCAAAAGACTCCAGAATTAAAGAAGTTTTATGACTTTCACATGCAGATAGTTCAAGAATCAAGAGATAAACTTCCCATTAAAATTGGTCAATATTTAACAGGACAAGAAAACTTTATTGCTAATATTAAAAAATCTGTAACTGAACAAATATTTAACTCTGATGAAACATTATTTTCAGGTCTTGGTAAAGCAATTAAAAACATTATTGATGTTAAAGAACATAATATAGGAGAGGCTACTACTGATGAAAATTTATTTGGTGATTTTGTAAGAGGCAATAGATTTACTAAGAAACTTACTGAAAAAGAAAAATCTGGAGATCTTGGAGCCAATCTACTTGAATTTGCCGCATTTGCAAATAGTTATGAAGAAATGTCAGAAGTTTTACCCACAGTAAGACTCTTACAATCTACTCTTGAAAAACAGAAATTTACTAAAAGTTCAAGTCCTAAAGAAAGTATACTTGGTATTAAGAGTAATACCTACGGAATGGTAGAGGACTATATTAATATGCAGGTTAAAGGAGAGATGAAACAAGATGAAGCAAATATTACAATAAAAAATATGTACGATGCTGAAGGCAATTTAATAGGAAAGAAGTCAATTCATTTATCTCAAATAGGAGATATGGCTCTAAAATGGAACTCTTTGCTTAGAATAGGTTTGAATCCCTTTAATGCTCTTGGTAACTTAGGATTTGGTGAGATATCAAACTTTATAGAATCTGTTGGGGGAAGATTTTTTAGAATTGGAGATATGAACACAGCTACAGCTATATTTATGAAACAGAATTTTAATGAAAAATCTGTTGTAAATAAACTTCTTGAAGAAATTAATCCTTTACAAGAACTTGAGGACTTTGAAAATCCTGATAAAATCAGACTTAAAAAACTTGATGGCAATAAATTAATGGAAATAATGTATCTTCCACAAAAAATGGGGGAAAAATTTATCCAGACAAGGACAATGTTGGCAATAATGCTTAAAGAAAGCATGATTACAAAGGAAGGAAAATTAACTGAAAAGGGAGAGAATATGCTCAAAGATGAGACAGCAAAGGAAAGATTCAGAGATAAAGTTCAAAGAGTAAATGAGATGCTTCATGGAAGGTATTCTCAGAGAGATGCTGCTACCGCTCAACAGTTTATACTTTGGAGAGCTGTTATGCAATTTAGGAAGTGGCTTCCAGCAGCAGTTGAAGCAAGAATTGGAGAGAAAAAATTTGATGTAAGACTTGGAGAAGAAATAGAAGGAAGGTACAATAGCTATTTCAAAGGATTTAAATATATGATGGCAAAACTTAAAGGAGATATAAATTCTATTAAAAGAAATGAGTTTACAGAACTTGATTTTTATAACATGCGTAAAAACATGATAGAATTAGTTTTGTTAGCTTCTTCACTTTTGCTATACTATGGACTTAAGGGAGGAGAAGATGATGATGAGTGGAGAAAGAAACCAAGTGTTAAATTCTCACTTAATATGCTTAACCGTATGGTTGGAGACATAAAATTTTTCTATGCCCCAAACCAATGGATTAATATTTCAAAAAATGCTATGCCTGTTTCCAGACTAGCTTCAGATTTATATAATACTATGCTTAATGTTAGATTTATCTTCCATGGAGATGATAAAGAAGCATATTACAGATCCGGACCAAGAAAACATGAGCATAAGTTCTATGGAAGACTAGCAGATGTAATTCCAGCAGCTAAACCTCTTGCAGATGTTATAAGAACTCTTAAGAAAGATGTTCCTTATACTGAACCCAGGTAATGAAAATAAGTATCACCAGCTTCTTTCAAAATATCATTACATTCCTAAAAAGAAATTTGCTGGTTGTAAAACAGAATGCTTTAAAATATTATAACTACTTATCAAGACGTACCCCGCAAAAAATGGGAAAACGGGGTATACCCTCCTCACTAAGCTCAAAATATCTAATTTCCCCCAACTTACCAATATAGTTCTTTTTATTTATTAATAATTCTTTTCTTTCTTCATGTGACATCTTAGTTCCTGCTTGGAATTTCTTTCCTTTCCATTCAAGTGTTGGAACTCCCCATTCGGGCCTTGATTCTGCAGGAGTAATATCTATTATCTTGGCAGCAATATCCTGAAAATCTTTATATTTTAAAAGATCAGAACTTCTTCCATTAACTTTATATTTTCCTCCGCCTAATCTCACTATGCTTCCTTCGTAGCCTTCTGATAAGAATAGTTTATGGTATTTATTTAAGTCACTTTCAGAATGAATTCTTTGAGTTTCTACAGAAACAATATGACCATCATATTTTGCAAGTTTTGACTGTAACAGAACATGTCTAACATCAAAAGGTTCATCTGAGATCATATCATAACAATGAAACTTAATAGATTCAGATTTTCCAGGTCTATATTTCTTAATAAGTTCCATATTACCTTGAAATCCTATTCCATGAGCATAGAGTTCACCATCATAGATTCCATCTTTTAAAGAAGACAAAGCATCATTAATAAAAGGAACTGTAGTAATTTCCTTTCCTTTTCTGGACATAAGAGTTACTGCACCTTTTTTTACAAAAGCAAGGCAGCGCATCCCATCAAATTTTGGCTGTACAAAACAGTTTTGCCAATCAATCTTGTCCTTTTCATCTTTATAAGACTTAGCAAGCATAGGCAATATAACCTCTTCAGTTTCAGCTTCTTTTTGAGTTAAAAAGTAACCCTCATCAAGCTTAGATTTGATTAAAGAGGCCATTTCTGACTTAGCTTGTTCTTCTGGAGTAGTTTCATTGGTCTTACCTTTATTCTTGCCCGTACAGGCCTTAGAATGCGTAATAGGGCTATCTGTATCAAGTACTCCAGATTCTTGAATAAGATTATCTTCTTTAGTTGAAACCTTTAAATAACGAACTTTTCCGGAAACATCGCGTTTATAAATAACTTTCATGTTGTTTTATTTGATTTTTTAATATATCCATTGCAAAATTTCTAACTCCTTTATCAGGAGAAGATAGCATTTTAATAATAGATTCTTTATTTTTTAATTCATAAATATTTCCAATTACTTCAGATTTATCTGCAGAAGATGACCAAAATGAACCTGTATTCTCCTTAGAATAATCGTGTGGTCATCTTTCTAAAAATTCATCATAACCTAATGTATATTTAGAACTTAATTCTTCGACAACATTCTTTCCTCCACACCAAATACTAAAATACAAATTTCCTCCGTATCCATGAAATAAAATATCTCCTTTCTTCATATTGTCTTATTTTTAATACAATCTATAACATAATTAGCAGCATCAGAATCTTCTCCTGAAAATACTTTTCTTACTCCTTCAGGATTTTGAAGTTCAAAGAGATTGCCTATAACTATTTCACTACCATTAGTAGTATCTGGACCAGAATAAATACAATCTCTTAAAGAAGAATACTTCAAAGGCAACTTAAGATCAGTAATAGGTCCAAATTTACACAACCCATTATGTGACATAATTTGTTCCCATCTATTACCAAATTGATCTACTTTTCCATAAAATATCCATATATCGCCTCTAGTAGATTCAACAATATCTCCAATTCTAACAGAAATAATACTATACATACTCATATTAATATCTTATTAATCCTTGATTTACATTAAGATTGAAAATCCCCAATTTATTCCAACATTCTTCAACCACTTGCAGTCTATCATCAATTGAGAACATAACATAATACTTATCTTGAATAAACTCTTTAAATATCTCCTGTTTAACAATAGAATCTCTTCTGTTATCTCCAGTCTTTCGCATAAATAACTGATATTTATCAATTTTAGCTTTATATAAGAAATCTTCAGTTTGAGATTTATATTTATCTTCCCTTCCCGATACAAATATAACCTCTGCTAAACCTTCAAATCTATGAAGAATTTCCTGAACCGATTCTATAATATAATCCTTAGAATAATCTCTATCAAATTTCCAATCTTTATGATTTCCAGGAGCTTCTGCTAATGTACCATCAAGATCACAGATTATAGCATGAGGTAAAGACTTATTTTGAGCAACTATATGATTAGTCTTATCATAGTAATCTTGAATAATTTGTTTTCTTAATATATCAAATTGACCATACTGCCTTTCAATATAAGTAACATCTCCTTCACCATCTCTATTAAAGACATTAAGTTTGGCCTGTAAAGCACTGCAATAAAACCATTTGAGCTCTATATCTGCAAGATGATTATACTTAAACAAAATATCATTAATATAAGACTGTTTAAGATGAGTATTATCAATAATTACATTAAGCCCTTTACTAAGAAAATATCTTATTTGCTCATGTTGTAAATCATTAATTTGTTTCTCTAAAGAACCATTAGGATTCTTATTATAATCACAAGCTTTAAGACCCGTAAATTCTTCTCTCAAAGAATCTCTGTTCACACGATAATATCCCTTATTTCTTTTAATAAAATCAGATGCCCAACTTGATTTTTGAGCACCTGATATACCAATAGTTACTATAATTTTTTGCATAATTTAATTTATTTCCGTCTGTTCAGTCTCCATATCTGTAATCTCCTGATCTAGCATTTCAGTTTCTTTTTGTAAAAACATAAAAGATTTTACTTTAAAAATCTTAGGATTTAATCCCTCAACTCTTACAGCAATTCCCTCCTCAATAGTATTAGGATCTAATACTGACATTCTTTCAAGATAAAACTTCTTAATTCCATCTTGAAAATAATTAGGATTATTAATAGTACCCTCTTCCAAGGTTCCACAATGTGTATGTAAAATAAGATCTAAATCCCTATATTCACATTTAGCCATGTCTAAAGTGTCTACAATAGCTTCAGGAACATGTTTAATTCCTAATTCTGTACATCTACCCTTAATAGCTTCCCATCCTAAATCAACAGAAATTCCATCAGAATTAGTATTAGTAATTCTGTATACATAAACTTCACATTGACCTTCTTTACATCCGTAGGCAAATCCTTTTTGTATAAGAGATTGAGTTCCAGGAACATATCCTACTATTTCATAATAAATTGATTCTCCTTTATTCAATTTTCCTTCAAAATTAGACTTTCCAACTTCAGTCCAGAGATCTTTCTCATAAAAATGCTTATGATCAGGATTATTAATGTCTTTAATTACCTTTCTGGAGCCATATAAGCAACTATATTCAGTATCTTGTATCTTTACTCCAAAAAATCTTAAAGTCTTCTCTAATAAGCTTAATTTACGTTTAACAAGGACATTTCCAGCTCTGGCCGAAGTACCATGGAGTTTCCACGTAATTACTAGCTGATCTTCAGGCTTAATTCTATCTAAGTTCTTAAATAAATGCTCTGTTTCGGTATGTTCCTTAAACTGATCTTTAATAAACCTGTCATGTTTCTTTCTTGAAATCATTCTAGAATCAACTGAAACTTTGGTTTTTGGAATATACTTTGTTGAAATTTGAAAACCATGAATTTCATTAAAAGAATCTCCTTCTTTAAGTTTAGATTCAAAAGTTGCCCAAGAAGAAGATATTTTTATTCCAGATGGACTAGTAAAATTAACTAATTCTCTTAGATACTTAAGTTCACACCAATATCCCATACTTGGAATACCTCTTAATTTCATAGCTCTAACTCTTCCAGATTTCTCAAAAAATCCAGCATGAGTTTGATCAGTATTGAGAGTTTTATCTCTGTAAAGACTATTAGCTTTAAGAAATTCTTCTCCTATTTTAGCCTCTAATGGAAAAAACAATCCTAAATCACCTTCTTTAACATCATTACCGACAATTACTGTATTTCCAAATATATTAGCAATTTGGAGTCTATCTGCTGTGGGATGCTTAGTAAGTTTACCAAGTTTGGTTACTGAGCATTTATAATTAGTATCTGACATATTATTTAAGTTTTTTAAAATTAGTTCTAAAATGAAGTTTATCTTTTCTTTGTTGATTTAATAACCTATATAACAGAGAAGTATTACTGCCCCTAAGTAATAATCTTAGATTTTGTTTACTAAAATACTTATAATTTGCTTCAATAATATCATAAGCTAATTGTCTGGTATCCTGTCCACCTTGAATCATTTTAAGAAGTTCAGAAGTATTAACATTACTTACAAAATCAAATGAATCCACCATATTGTTTATTTATTATGTCAATTGCTAAATTCCTTGAAGCCACATCACTTTTAAGCATTTCTAGTAAATTAGGAGCACTTTTAAATACTTCTTTATGAAACACTTTACTTAATTTGTGTTGTTCATTATATGGAAGATATCGCACAATTTCTCCTTCTATATGATGGTTATAAGTCTTTAATAAAATAGATTCAAAAGGAACAAGATTAATTACTAAACATACATTCTCTTTAACTCCTCCAAAACCTTTAATAATATCTCCCAATTGTAAATCACAAAAAGCTACTTCCATATTACTTAAGTATTTCAATCTTTCCCTCTCTTAATTTAAAAGGATCAATTTCTTTGTATTCTAATTCTTTAGTTTTATCAATAGATACTTCTACATAAATCTTTTTACCGTCATTTTTAAAGGAATACCCCGAAGCAATCCAAAAACCCGGTCTATCTTCTGAGCATCCAGCCCCTTCAACAATATCTTCCAAAAGTTGCTTAAATTTAATATCTTTTTCCATTTAATTTTCTATTAATTCAACAATTCTAAAAGTATTACCTTGAGAATTCCATTTATTATATCTATTCAATAAAGCACTGACAGATCTTCTTAGTTGATAAGGTCTACCAACAAGATTTCCATTTTGATCTACAACAGCATATGCTAATATTTTTTTCATTAATCCCAAAATTGTCGTTGATATTTTATTATTAGTTTATTATAGATTATCCAATCTCTATCTTGTAAAACTAAGTGATTATCATTAATATCATAATTTGATAAATTAATATACCAATCACTATTAAGTCTTCCTAAGATTATAATACAAATTCTAAGAGCTTGTTCTACTTTCTCCTGACCAATACTTCTCATACAATATCTAGAAGTAGTTCTGTATTTATATGCTTTTTCAAACTTCTTTAATTGAAGTTGCCACATATAAGCATGATCCCAATCTCTATCATTCCATATTACTCTAAAATAGTAATATAAATTATAAAGACTTCTTTTTAATTCTCTTAGTTTTCTCATGAATTTATTAATTTAGATTTAAAACAATCTGCCATATATTTCATAGCATCAACATCTTTACTTTGAAATTTTCTGCTTTATATCTTTCTTTTTTTGTCATTAGTAGCAGCGCCAAGATTCGAACTTGGGATTTCCAGCTAATGAGGCTGGCGAGATGACCGCTTCTCTACGCTGCAATGTTTAATAAAATATTTGAGGCATAGCATGAGAACCAAAACCCAATGAAAACTCATGCTATGTTTATCCCCAAATCTTTTAAATATTTTTATTCAATTTTAACAGTTAAACCATTCTCTTGTAAAGCTTCTTTAATTGGAAGTAATTTATCAAAACTGCCATGCTTCACATCACACTTTCCATTATTATGAACAATATGAGAACATTGTACTGCTTGTTCTTCTGCATGACCACAATACTTCATCAAACACTCTTGAACTAATTCAAAAGATGAAACTGGGTCGTTATACAGAATTATCGCCCTGTTTTCTTCAGTTTCTTCAATAACATCAGTATCTTCTTCTTTTAACCACTTAGGTAACCAATTTTTCATTTTTATAAGATTTAAGTATATCTAATGTAAATTCTCTAATTTTATGATCCTTACTTCTAAGACCAGTAAGTATAGCATTTCTTTGATTTTCTGGAATAAACTCAATATTAATTATAAAGTTATAATGAATTTCTCCATATATAGGCCCTACAAGATTAACTTCTAATCCACTTCCATTACTATGCGACAAACATTTATAAGAGTTTAATGAGGTAATAAGACATATAATTGGTGTTTTTGTCTTATTCCAATCACTATTATCAATATAAATATCACCTATTTCCATACTTTTAAAATTTTACAATTTTGAGACACATTTGAAGTATATATCTTAACAAAATAAAGCCCCTGTGGAGCTATTAGAGCATCCAGGTTGAACGTTCCTTCTCCAAAGGATATCAAGACTCCCACCATATTAAAAACCTCATAATAACCCCCCAAATTTAAAGAATTATCAATGCTTACAATTCCATGATATTTTGAAGTACCATCAAAATCAGTTTGTTTTAACCTATAGTAATTTACTTGATTAAAGAAATCTTGATCTCTATATTGATATACGCCAATTCCATCATCTTGAATTTGAACTAATTCTGTCCAATTCTTAGAATCAGAACTTACTTCAAGAGTATAATAATTATTATTGATATTAGAAGTAGATTCCCATTCTAAAATATTAATATTATCATAATATCCTCTAAAGTATAACAACTCAACAGGAAGCGGGGTTGTGTTTTGATAATATGGACAAAAATCTGTATATCCACATCCTGGAGGCCCAGAAGCACTATAAGTCATACACCAAGTATAACAAGCTCCTGGAGTTAAACTACATACATTTAAAGTAGTTCCCACAAGTACACATCCTGGGTTACAAGTATATAAATTAAAGGGTCCAAAACTTCCACTTGCACAACCACTAACAGCATATCCTGAATTTAATGATACACAAGTTCCTGGATTTACAAAAGTCCAACAAACTGTTCCATTTTTACCATAACTTCCAGGATTACAATATCCATTAGTTTGAAGCCATCCATAAGAAGGCGGAGATATTACAGTTTCGTACATAGGCCCATTAGGCGAAGCGCAACTAGCCATAATAAATTCTCCTTTACTTAAACTATCAAACTGGAATGTTAAGTAAGGTTGACTCAATAACTGGCTGGATTGACTCCACAGACTCAGAGGCATCAACGACATCAGTATTAACAATATTACTGATAATTTTACTTGGATCAATTTTAATTTCAATTTCATAGTTATTTAATTTATATCCTGTAAATTCAAAATTATGATGTTTTTCAACATCTTCTTTAATTAATTTCTTTATATATTCAACATCTTCCTCAAAAAGATACTTATTTTCAAGTTTTAAATATTTTGTAGTAACACTAATTGGAGTCATTCCAAATAAATTATCTATTCTAAGACCTAATTTATCAAAAGACTCCCTAAATGTCTTAAAACTTGTAGAATTCCAATACCCATTATATTTCATAGCACTATGCCCGTATTTTCCAAACATTAAAGCACAATGAAAATAACTAGCTTCTAAATCACAATTAGTCATAACTTCCATAGCAAGTTTAACATCATCAACTCCTTTAGATTCAAATAATCTTGATAACTGTTCTGCTCTAATCACATTAATTGCTTCATATTGCTTTCCAAGACTTTGTGACAAATCTTGAACAGTAATTATTTTAAAATTCTTCTTTAAATAATTAGTATAAAGATACGTCAAAAACTCTAATTGAGTATAATCTCTATTATGTTCACTGTGTGGTTGATAATACAAATCACCTAACTTATCTTTTGTAAATACAGGTTGTCCAGTAGAATTATAATTATCTTGTACAAATTTCCAATTCGTCATATATCTTAAAGAACTATTAATAACTTCAATTAATTCTTTAGTGTCAATAACTATAGCATTAGAATTATCAATATCTCTTACTCTTCTTACAATTTGATTATTATTCCTTGAATATTCAGCAAATTTATATCTTGGAAAAGTAGTCATTTTTGTAAAATAAATCTTTCCTACAAATCCATTAAAAGGCACAACAGAAGTTGTCAGCCATGTCTTTAATACATTTAAATCTTCTTTACTTATCAAACCTCTTTTAGCAAATTCAGTATTTTTATAATAATCAAGATACTGTTCCCATACAATTTTTAATCCTTCAAACATTAAATAATTTAAAGGCGGGCCCTTTACACCCGCCTGTTTCACATCAATTTTACGAAATAATAAACTTAGTTAACTTCTGCCTTGTAGCAATAGTTTTAAATTTACCTCCTTCAGAAGCATGCAGATTTACTGCCATTCTGTAACAAAGATCTCCTCCAAACAAATTACCTAAAATTAACTCCTCAACTCTATCAATGAAATCTTTCTTAATAGGATTGTTTTTAGCATAATTTACTGAATAGTTAATAACCCGTGTATTCAGAGTACTTGCAATATCTGCACGATACTTTTCTTTCTCACCAATTAAACCCTTCAAAGTTTCTTTAACCTGATCAAATGGTTTATCAATAATAAACTCAGGAGTTACTAATTTATCCAGTTTATTATGAATAAATGAAGTAAACATTCCTGTAACTTCTGGTCCTACAGAACCCTCACCAATCATTTGAATCAAAGCAAGTTCACTTTCAAAGTTCTTAATACTTGAAATTGAATTAAAGAACATTTCCAAACTTCTTGGATTATTTCTACGACTTACAATCTCAGAATTAAGCAATAAAAAATTAATACATCTGCCGTCAATTCCTTGCTGTTCAGCATATTCAGCCCAGCAATCTTTATCAAATTTAAGACCTATTGAAATAAATCTTGTTCTTTGAGCATCATCAATTTCATTAACCATATATTCCCCGTCATTGGGATTATTGGTTAATACAACTTGCCAATTTTTAGGCAACTTCCAAGAAATATATTCCTGACGTGAAATTATTTCCATTACTGCATTTACGAAGCGGGGATCCAAAACTGTTATCTATAGAACTCTTTATTTCTATATTCAATGGTTTTATTTATATCCATTGTTCAGACTATATCTTCACTTTATTAAAGTGTTGTGCGCTCGTGGTACTTTACTGTCCCATTAGGACTCCATGTACTAGTCGTTGAACCTTGAATACATTACTGTATCCCTTGGCTGCTGATTATCCTGTCGGACTTTCCAGCAATTCACACAATTACGTGCCTACCCTACTTATATTTCCAAATATATCCAAATGCTTGTTTAATCTTCCCTAAACAACAAGCAGAAATCATTACACAATTTGAATCAAATCTCCCAGTTAAATTTAAACTTCTAACAGCTTCTGCAGCTGAAGAATATTCATTTATAACCTTTTTACTCAATAATTGTATAACAGATTTACTTTTAGCTTTATTACTATTATTAATATATATTTTATTGAAATTTTTATCATAAGACCACTGAAATCCATAAGCAGATTTCCTATTTCCTCTACAACAATCACTTATAGAAGAAGTATTGCCTTTCATGAATCTTTCCGCATTTGCAGTAGATTTATGTTTTCTGATAAACTTTCCTTTAAAATCAAATTGATAAACAATCTTACATTTATAAGAACTATTTTGTCTTACTGGATCTCTTTCAACATTTAATTTTGGATCTAATAAATCAATATAATATTTCTCTCTTTTTGTAAGATCTTTAGATTTACAATATTCTAAAACTTTAAAATAACATGAGTCTTCACCATATTTCCTAAAATAATTAAGAAATATTGGATTTTCATGTTTATTTGTTCTAAGTCTAGATTTATGACAATCTAATCTTTCACCAATATGTTCAGAACTTCCAATGTAAAATTCTGATTTTATTAATATAAAATAAATACCACCTTTTGGATATTTCTTTCTTAATCCTTTTTCTTTAAACAAACTTATCATTAAGTAAATTTACGAAAAATTCTTTGCTTGAACAAATTTATTTTTAAGCACGCCAAGCATCATCTAAAAGAAGAATTCCTCCCTCTTCTTTACCATTAATCCATTCAGGAGTTGCATAAGAAGCTCTTTTTTCTCCAGTAAAAGTAAATCCTAAATTAAGATATTGATCCAAAGCATGCTCAGGAATCCATTCACATTTAGTACCATCTTTTGCACAAACTTCAAATTCCTTAAGAGGAAATCCAACAAGATTTTCTACTTCTTCCATTTGAGCTAAATTTAACTTAACAAAGTGAACTTTTTCCTCCTGTGCCAACTGTTCAACAATTGAAGTTTTACCAATTCCAGCATCTGAAATTATCTCAATAGAAACAGGACGTTTACCCTGTTCCTGAAGATATCTATTATTTCTGAAAATGTGTCGGCAAAATTCCTTTGCTTCTTTTACATTTAAGCTAACTTGTGTGTTAGCAATTTTGTCTGATTTTTCTTTTTTAGCCATGATTATTAATTGTTTTGGTTTTTTATTTTTGAATGTTTTTAATTCTTCTGATTATTACTTCTGGTAATGCAAGGTATTCTTCTGATAAGTTTCCAACTCCAGACCAGGTACTTGTATAGTTAACATTAATTAAGCTTTATTTTTAGTCCAGGCAAACTCTCATTAATATTACTCTTACTTGAATGAACCCAAAGAGTCTTTTTAATAGGTTTAACCTTAGTATCTCCTTCTCCATCAGTTAAATATACCATACTTGCATACTTACTTTTATGATCATTAAAATATTCACAAGGAGCTGTGAAATCCGTCAAAACATGTTAGCTTTCACTAACAACTGGACTATCCCTTAATCCTTTACAGGATTGTTGATTATAGTCTCTGAACCTTTTTCTTTAAAATACTTATCAAAAATTGATTTTTTTCTTTCGAGACAAACTGTATGATTTTTATATAGATATTTATAGAAATTTGAAACTCTTTCAATTCGTTTAAAACTCATTGAGAAAGCTTTATTATCCTTAATTGCTTTTACAGGATCTTTATCAAACTTTATAAAATCTAATTCTTTACATATAGAAGTCAAAAATTCCTTTGTACTAACAAAATTACATTGAATTATTTTGGAAATTTTTCCACTTCTCCAATGTTTGTCATTAAACGTAAAAACACTTCCATCTCCGTCAAAATATCCACGAATAAAATGTGAAATATATTTTTTAAATAATTTTGGAAACTTCAATGTTAATGACTTTCTTTCAGTACACCCTAATTTTATTAGGTCATTACAAAGAACATCAGAAGTAATAAAAATTCTAGTCGCATACACATTATATCGTTTAATAAAATAAGTGTGAATTATAGATTCAGAATCTATATCTTTCTTAAATTTTTCAAGATGATTAATATCTGAAGCTTTAAGTGCCAACTGTAATGATTTCTGACCTTTTGATTTGGATACAATGCATCCATCAGCCATAAGAAATCCTAGCCAGTAGGCTTTTATTTCAGAATCTATTTTATTAAAAAATTTATCATTTACTTTCTTTCTTAGAAAATCTCCATTTTTAGGAACCGGAATTCCATATTTTCTAAAAATGTAATAAATAGAATGTACGCCACATTTTACTTCTTTTGCAATTTGTACAGGATATTTGCCCTCTTTTTGAAGGTTAAATACCTTTTTGTAATCAATTTTAAATCTTTTGTCCATTATGGTGGTATCAGTGTATATATAAATATACAACAATTATACCATAATATCAAGTATTTTCTCTAACATTTTACATTAGAAGAAACTTGGCTGCGGATTGTGCAATTTTGAGTAATTTTTACTGTTTCTTTGTGGTTAGCAAAGCCTGATAATAATCACTTATCATCATTAGTATACCCAAACTTAAGCAGTTTCCCGCAATTTACAACTTTTTAAATGCCCATTACTGAACATTGTGGCACAAATTTACCACCTCTTCCATGAATTTTTCCTGACCATCTCTGAAGTCCCTCAAATTTCTCAGGAGCATGCATTGAAGCATCACATTGAACAATAGTTACTTGAGTTCCTGTCTTCCAAATCCAATGAATTTCATTCATAAATTCAACCAATTCTTCATCACTTACAGAACCAGAAGTATCAATAGCAACAAGAATATGCTTTTTTTGCTTAATCTTAAGACCAGGATTTCCTTCAAATCTCCTTGATTGTTTCCTACGAAGTTTCTTTGTAAAGATTTTATTAGAACCTCCAGCAAACCTTCGTAAATATGCCCTCCAATTGAATTTAGGAGCTTCAGGATTGATTATTCCATCAAGAATGGAACTTAACTCACCAGGAATGGTTCCTCTACTCTTAATAGCTTCTGCAACCTCTTTAAGCTGAAATTCAACTTGTTTTCTAATCAATTTCTTTTCAGATTCTGATAATTTATCAAATTCTTTCCAAGAACTATGATTAGCCATATTTTGCCACATTTCTCCTTGTCCAAGACAGTTCTGAAGATCCTTATCTTCTCTATTCTGATCAAGTATTTTGTAGTAGTAATCAGTATCCTGATTTTTCTCCATTTCAATTTTTGGAAAAGAATCAGGCATAAGAAATTCTTTACTTTTATACTTTTCTTCAATCATTTGATTAATACAGATATCCATGGCAATATTAGCCATCATCTTATCTGCATACTTATTCCTCAAATTCAAATGATCCAAAGCTACATGTAATAACTCGTGGTGCAATACACCCTCACGAACATTATCAGGAATTTCTTCCCAAAATTTAGGACCTATTCCTAATTGAATGTTAATCCCATTTTTACTTACCCCAGCAGTAGGAATCCTTTCATCTACAACTTTATTAATTGTAGAGAGAAAATATCCATAAAATGGGGCTCTGAGCATCAAATTTCGGCCCATTCGGGCCACACTACTTAGTATATCCATGATAACGTAAAATATTAGAGATTTAACTTGACTTTTAAGGTAAAAAGTGTTATATTTATATATAACCAATTATACCATATAATGAAACATTTAACAAAACAACAACAAAAACAGATTTGTAGTCTTTACAAAAAAGGACTATCCATGTACAAACTTTCTTCAATTTACAAAAGAACTCCCACAGGAATTATGGATGTTCTTAAAAGAGGCAAAATTCAAAGTAGAAACTTAAGCGAAGCTTCACAAAAACATTCTTTAAATAAAGACTACTTTAAAAAGATAAACAACCAAAATAAAGCTTATTTCTTAGGATTATTATATGCAGACGGCAATTTATCTAAATCATCTAACAATATAAGTATTAGTTTAGATAAGAAAGATAAACACATCTTAGATAAATTCAAAGAAGAAATCAACTCTTCAAGGAAAATTAAACTTATAATTAAGGATAAATCAATATTTAAAAGAAAAGATCAATATAGATTAGATATTACAAATAAGATCTTTTATAAACATTTATTAGATAAAAATTTACATCCGAATAAATCTTTGACTTTAAAATACCCAAAAATAGAGACTAATTTACAACAGCACTTCATTAGAGGCTATTTTGATGGTGATGGCTGTGTTTACTCCAATCCTAAAAAGTATGATTACTTAGTTTCCTTTGTGGGCACTAAAGAATTTCTATTAGAAACACAAAAACATCTCATTAAAAACTGTAAATTAAATAAAACTAAACTATATAATCCTAAAACCCAAAAAGGTAATAATGTTTACATATTAACCTATCAAGGAAGAAAATCTGTTAAGAAAATACAAGAATTTTTGTATAAAAATAGCTCTATATATCTAACCAGAAAATATAAGAAATTTAAATCCATTTAAAATATCCATATTATTTAGTTTTAGTTTTTTATTTAGAATTACTATCAATTATTTCCCAACCAAGAGTTCTATTACTTTTATCCTCAGATGTAAGCATCTTATAAAGAGTATCAAGATTACAGTCATCAGGAGTTAAATTCTTCTGACTAGATCCATCTTCATCATATTCTTCAAGTCCAAACATTATAAACTCTTCTTTTTCATTTCTGTAAAAGAATAGTCCCCTTTTTCCATCAGGAGTATACCAATAACAAGTATTGCCTCTTTCAGTAAATTTAGCTTGAGCTAATGCCTTTGTAGGATCTATAAAAGCATCTTTAACTTTTTTAAGTACTTTTGATATGTTCATATTTTGGGTCTTTAATAATATCTATTGCAAAATTATAATTTTCAGGCAAAGAAGATTCAAACATAATCAGTAATTGTCTTAAATTAAGACCACACTTTTTTGTAAGAGTCCATTTTTTATGATAATCCACACTATTTTCTATTAACTCTATCCTTTTAATATGTTTAGTAGTTTTTGATGTAAAAATTACATTAATATGAGTAGTCATACTAAGAGAATTATCATATTTAGTAAACAAAAATTTTTCATACATATTATTTGATTAATTTACCATATTCTTTAATTAAACTCTCAGCAAATAGATGTTGATCCCAATCTGAACTATTATACATAGTATGAAGTTTAGTAATTAACTCTTCAGTATGACCATGTTTTAATGAAAGTTCATATTGCTCATGTGACCTTAAGGACCCAATCTTGCCACTACAACAAGACTTATCACAAGGAAAACTTACTCCAAATTCACTATATTTTCCTTCACAAGAAGCTGTATAATATGCCATAGTTTAAATTATATTATCCCATTGTTTATCCCTTTCAAGAAAAGCAATTTCAAATGCTTTTTCTTCAGATGCTTTTCTACACATAAAACTCTCTGTAGACCATGAAGAATTGTTAATTCTCCATTGCCATACAGTTAATTTACCGTTTAAAGAAGACTCTGTATTCCTAATTTGAACATATATTCCTTTATCATCAAAGAAATCATATAAATCTTCCATAGAAATGCCCATAAGCTTTTCTCCATGTTCTTGAACTATAGTCAAGAAATCATCTTCAGAACATTTGAAATTACCCTCTCTATGAAATTCAGAGAAAGCCCTATAAGATTCTTCATTTATTTTTGTCCAGTTCATGATATCTATTTTTAAGTATGTCTATAATAAATTCTCTATCTTCTTTGTTATGAGATTTCAACATGGCTAATTCATTTGGTAATAAGTCTTTTTCTCTTCCTAAAATGTGCACAAGAGTATTATAAGATTCTGAAAAAGATCCACTAAATTCAAATCCTGAAATATACTTTTCTCTGGGCCTATTTAAGCCTAAATAATGATATATAGTAAATCCTTCAATTCTATCTTCATAAAGCTCCTTAACTATAAATATTGCATCAAAACTATCTCTAGCAACAATATCTCCAACTTTTAAATCAGATTTTCTCATGTTGTTGATTTTTAAGTATATCTAAAGCAAATTCAAATTGTTCTTTTGGAGAATTTAAAGCTCTTAGTAACTCTTCCGAAATATCTTGAATTTCACCTATTTTTTCATAATATACATAAGAGGCTCCCCAAGTTCTTTCTTCATCAGTTCCTAAAGTTGACGGGCCCAATATTTTACATTTATGTTGAGGCCCCCTAACAAGTAAAACTCTTTGACCATCCTGAAATAGAAGATGGTCTGCACGCTCTTTTAAAATTATAACATCGCCTCCTTTAAAATTCATAGTTTTGTCTTGTTAAAAATTTCCCTTGTCATATCAGGGACACTTGTTGGATCAACATTTCTAGGTATTTTAACTCCTAATTTTTGTTCTAATTCTTTGTATAAACTTTCATCTCTCCAAAGAATTTTCTTTATTAAACTTAGGTCAAATACCTCATTAAAAAACTTTAAAATATGGTTTTTATATTGTGTTGAGAAGCTTCCAAAACAACTTGGATTAGCTTCTTTAAATAGATTATATTCATTTTGATATTCTTCAGGTACTTTAAATACAAACATAACATGTTCTTTTGTGGGATCATAATAAGTTTCAAACAACTTATGATCTCTCAACTTGACTTCAAATTGAGCAAAATATTTTGAACCATCATACTTATATAAAATAAATATGTGGTTATTAAGATTAGGCTTGTCCAAATCACCCACAAAGACTGAAAGAATATCTCCAAATTCATAAAATCCCTTGCCTAACATGGGTAATATGAATTTAAAACTCTTACTTACTTCTTTTACTGCATTTTTAGTCATTTAATTTTAGTAGATTCATCATTTTCGTATCTTTTAATCCAATTACAATTTTAGCCCTATTTTTATAATAATCACTAGTCATTAAATTTCAATTTCCCCCCCAACAAGTTTATAGTAAAAATTAGTTCTCCAATCATTCTTTAAACAATGTTGTTTATAAGTGGTAAGTAATAGCATCATCTCATCATATCCAACATCAGTCCATTTATCAGTTACATGTATTACAGAACAAGAAAAACTTTCAGTAGTATTAACAGGAACTATATGATTAGTTATCTTATACTTCTTAGCTAATTCTGGAAAGTTTTGACGTATTAATTGATTATAAAATGCACATTGTCTGTAATATTCAAATCCTTTAAAACTTCCAAAAAATCCATTACCAACATAGTCTATTCTAGGATCTCCTGATTGATTAAGTCTCATAGTTTCAAAATATGGATTAGAACTTGTAGATTTTAAATCAATACATCTGATTATTTTCTCACTATGATCAATTATAATTCTATCAGGTTTACCCTTAATTTTAACATCACCATTGGAACAATTAACTATTCCAAATAAAGACAATTCATTAAAATACTCCTTGTCTTTATCTTTATTAAATAAATATTCAACTGCTTTGGGATTCCTCTTAATTCCATCAATAGCTCTGTCAACTACATACTTCTGATTGGATGTTAATACAAGCTTATCTTGAGAAGTCTTCATAAAAGCAAGATATCTTTTAATATCTTTATCTTTAACTAGCTTATCCATAATAGCCTCATAGCTTATCTTAAATCCTGACTTTTTATAAGCAAATTTAGCAGCTTCATCTGTTTCTCCTGCAGCCATATAATGCTCTAAAAATACACCCATTAACCCTCCAGGCTTATCTATATCAGCAACAACAAACTTCTCAGGTTCTAATACAGCTAAATGTATTAATGTTCCAAGCTCAAAATGATCAAAACTTAACTTTTCAATCTTCTTATTCTTTGTAAGCCAGAACAACCATGGATCTTTCTTCAAAGTACCAAGATCACTATTAGACACATTTGGATGGCTAAAGTACTCATGCTCTGTTGCCAACTCACTTTTACTAAATTTCTCTTCATACATTATTATTTTTTTAATCTTTTTGGATATTCTTTATTTTCATTAAATAATTTTAATATCTATTTATATCTTAAATTTCTGGAATATCCACCATTTACAGAAAATTCTTTTCTAATAGTTGTATATACATAATGAAAACGCCTACAAGCCAATTTCAAAGATTTATACTCTATTTTTGTATTAATGTCGATGGTTATTTTTGAAAAACGAATAATACCTTTTCCAGAAATACATATTCTTTTTCTATGAATTTTACTGAGTTTTTTACCGTACATAGGATTTAAAATGCCTTTTTTTGAAAGACTTAATATTTTACATACCTTCTTAGAACGTCTTGTTCCAAGCTTAGAACTAGACATCTTTAATTTGGTTTGTTTTGAATGAGTAAAAGAAAGTCCTCCAGAAGTACAATTTAGATTAAATTTTGAATTTGCTTTATATTTTTTGATATAATAAATTTCAAACTTATTTAAATTTTTTATAGAACATTTACGTATTATAGTAAACTTATGGGAATCCCAACCATATTTTAGTAAAGAACGATATAACTTGATCTGACCACTACATTTTAAGTTTTTATAATGAGTAATTCTATCATTTATATTACGAGACTGGCCTATATAAACTCTCCCAGTAGGAGAAATAATTTTGTATATTCCGCAAATTTTACCCATTAATTATTGACACTTAGGAACAACTACTTTAACAAAAACATATTGTATATTAATTTGATTACAACGTATACATTCAAAAACTACTGAATCTCCAAAAATTATAGTATCATTATATACTTTCATAGGATTTACATTAGTTTTTTCAACTTCTTTATAACTTGTAAATGCAAAAATTATAGCAATTACAAGGACAAATAACCAGGGTAGTATTCTCATGTTTTTAAATTTTTAAGTTTTTCTTCATATCCTTCAATTAATAGTTCATAAGCAAATCTGTCCATTTTACAAAGAGTATTCTTTAACTTATCTAAATTTTGTAAATGTTCGGAACCATAATCTTTAATTAAATGTAAAGCAAATGCTGGAGAATTACCCTGATTAAAAATATTACATCCTGCATCCTGTGGTTTACAATTTTCTTCTAACCATCTTGTAGAATAATGTCTTCTTGAGATATAATGTCCACATTGTTGTTTCTTCCAATGTTGTTTCTTACCACAAGTATAACATGCTACATTACCACTTTTATCAGCATCTTTACGTCTTATATACTCACTAAATACTTTATCTAACTTTTTACAAAGGCTACCCAAGCTCTTTAATTTTTTCTTTTTCTGCATTAATTATATCTATAGCATAATTTCTTGTATTTTCATCTTCAGAGGCTAACATTTTTAGAATTCCTTCTTGATTTGGAATATTATCATTGATATTAAACAATAATACACTTTCCTCTCCATCAGTATTCCAAAATCTTCCTGTAAATCTAGGAATTATATCTTTAAATAATTTAGGCAATGCAGTATTACTATGTCCTTGTTCAGAGATAATTTCATGTTGAACAAAATCTACTTTGCCACTATTTTTATGAACAAATAAAATTCTGTCTCTACTTAACATAATATCTCCATATCTAATTTCACTTAGCTTCATCTTTTAAAAATTTAAGCAGTCTTGCCATCATCTCAGGATCATCTCCTAAAACTAATACATTACAAAAAGATTGATTCATGTCCATTAAAGGAGCAATATCTTTTCCACTCATTTCCTGAGTTTCAAATGAAATTTTATATCCTTTATCCTTCGTTGATATCACTTTCTCCAGTATTGCTTGTATCAGGACCATTTATTTGTAAATTAAATTGTATTAATATTTCTTCTTGTTCAATTTGAGAAAATTTGTTACCTCGTGGATAAAAATTAACTCTTTTTCTTAAATCTTCGGTATTTACTTCATAAATTATTTCAAATTCTCTAGGTGTTTCAGTATTATCAGAATTAATAATAGTATAAATACCCCTAAAATGTTTCAAATAACTATAAGGAATTTCTGAAATATTAATTTGTTTAGCTTTCATTTTATAACTTTATATTTTCTTAAAATATCCAAACCAAATTCTCTTGAAAAAGGATTAGATAACAATTGAATTATTTTCTCTTCGGAATATCCAGCATCACAAATTTTTTTTAAAGAAACTTTCTTTAGCGCTGTTTCTCTATAACCTGGTTCAGATTTGCCAAGTAAATAACTAGCATTTTTAAATGTTATACCATTAAAATCCACTATATGAAATTTGCCATCAAAGAATTGTGTAAGAACACATCCACCATTATTCAAACAATAAGACTTCATAAATCCCAATCCTACTACTATTCCCAAATATTTATTATCTTTTCTGACTATTTCTCCCTCTTTAAATCCTAAAAGTTCTTCAGCTTTTTCTTTGGTAAATTGTCCTATAACTTTCATATTAATTCCTTTAAAATCTTTATTGTTAAATCTTCTCCAAATTCCTTTCTGTAATCAGAAATATCTTTCTTACTACAACTTTCTGGTAAAAATACACATTTAAAATTGTATCTTTCATATCTTTTAGATGCTTCTATTCCGCCCTTATCATTGTCAAAGAATACTATTATCTCTTCAAACCTTTGCATTAATTCATTAATAGTACTCTCAGGAATAATAGTATGTTCTGATTGTGGAGCTACTGCTTCAAATCCCAAGGAATTTAAAAGCATTATGTCCTTTAAACTTTTACTTAATACCATCTTTTTCCCCGCAGGAACAAGCTGATTCCAGCCTTGCAAGATTTCAGAGCCTGCATTGGTGATCCATTTATAATCCCCATTATGAGGAGAATAAAGCCTATACTTATAACTACCAAAATGATAACAATATGTAGGATTAAATGCACTGGGAATAAAAAGCATTTCTTTAGTACCTTCCACCAACCAGTATTTTTGTAATGAGGATACTTCATATTTTTTGAGTATTTGTTCATTTATTCCAAAATCTTCCCAGTAATCTAAATCAAATTGATTAAAGTTTCTTTTTTTAACTTTAATTTCCCTTTTAACTTGAATTCCTGGATATAAATAATAAGGAATTGCCTGAGATTTGATTAGTCCTAAATCATCATAAAGTTTATTAAGAGCTTGATGATAATTCAAACCAAACTTTAATTTAACAAAATCAATAAAATCTCCTGACATTCCCGTCCCAAAATCTTTCCAAGTTAACTTATTATTACTTTTAAACACACTAAAACTTGGATTTCTATCATCAGATCTTAAAGGACTGTGAAAATTACAACCAAGGCAAAAACCTTCAATATAAAAACTAAATATATCAAATTCAGTTGTTAACTTTAGAAGATCTTCTTTTGACTTTTGCTTTATTGTTCCTGTAGTGATCACCTAAAATTTGTTTTAAAATATTACAAGCTAAAATATAATCATCTCTACTGCCTTTTAACATATTAACCAGTGATTCTTTGTTGTACCCAAGTGCTTTAAAATCAACTTGATTTTCTTCACATATTGCCATGTAGATATATCCATCAAGATGAAATCCATATTCATTACTGCTTGTCATTTTCAAGTTTATTTAAAATTATATCAGCAGCATATTCCCGATCTTGTTCAGAACTTTCTAACATAGCAATTAAAGTATTAGATTCCTGATCATTAAAGTATTTAGACAAATCAATGCCTTTTCTTTTAATTGTTTCCATTAAATTAAGTTTAACAGGATAATCATCATTAATACAATTTGTCCAGAATTTACCAGAAAATCTAGTTGGAAGGGATTTTTCTTTATTTCCCAACCAGTTGTCTTTTTCGTTATACATTACTATTTCATTAATCATCTTCTTATCATCTATATATGAAATATGCTGTAAAAAGGGCTGTAAACTATCTAAACAATCATAAAAATTCACATAATATCCTACTTTTAATTTCATAATGTATTAGTTTGTTGAATAATATCATATGCAAATTCAGCCTCACTTCCACCAATAAGAAGCATCTTTAAGAGATTCTCTTTATCTGGATGTTCAAAATCAAAAGGTAAAGTACTTAAAAGAATATCTTGATCCCCAAAATTAGATTTATCTCTCCATCCATTCCTATGAATTAGGATTTTTCCTCTAGCAAAAGGCTTACCTTTCCCAGCCTCTTCTAAAGCTAAACAAATGTTATATCTTTCTTTCCAAACATTTGTATGCCCCATATAAGAAATGACAATATCTCCTTTTTTAAATTCCATAGTGTTATAATTTCATAGGAATATAGAGAGGGAGCTCCCCTTTAAGCACAACTCCGCATCCCACAATTGATTTTTTAATTTGATCTTTAGCATACTTTGCCGCATAAGAATTATCATCTAATGCCCCACCTACCATAAGTGCCCATATTAAATCCTTTTTACTTGCAGAATATTGAATTCCTGCTTCAGAATGTATGTGGCCTATGACGCAGTTTTGCCTATATTGTTTGGCTAGTTTAATTCCTCCTCCAGAACCAGATAATCCAGTTCCATGAGTATAATAAACTCCATCAATTTCCCAACCTTCTGACCATTTCCAACCTTTAGGAGCTTCCCAGATCTCTTCATAAGATTTAATCATCTTACCAGGAATTCCTGCAGCACGGGCCTTTCTAAATATTCTATCACAATGATTACCAATACATGCTTTTACTGTAGGAAATGCTTTATACCATTCTTTAGAAGCTTCCAGAGCTTTGATATATTCATTTCCAGCAGAAAGTCCATCAGGATCATGTTCAAAATCACTAAGAGCGCAATTATCTACAGAGTCTCCAATATCCACAACTTGAGTACACTTATAATCTTTATATATCTTTTTACAATGTTCAAGATATCCCTCTTTTACAAAGGGAAGGTGTCTATCCGCCAGGATAAGTACATTACTTTTTGACATTTAATAATTTTAATTAATTAGGGAACAGAGTGGGTCTCGAACCCACAAACTTCCAAATACAATCTGGAGCTTTACTTAAGCTACCTGTTCCTGTCTCAATGGTACTAAGACCGCTGTTGAGACTAAAGCACATTTAAGTGCTAGTTAATTTAATAATAGATCCGGCTTTGGAGTCACATCCTCGGTTTTATTATGGATTGGCTTCACCATTATTAAAATTCTTTAGAATGGAAAAGAATCATCCTTCTTTGCTGAAACACCATTATGGGTATAATTAGTTGTTTCAGTATCAGCAGTATCCAAAGGCTTAAGATCATACTTGTTAGTAGGATCAAATTTAAGCTTTGTTGGATTTGTGGTCAATTTTTCTGCAAATGTTGGAAGTCCAATTGTAGCTTTAGCCCAATCTTTCTTCTTTTCACCATTTTCAGCATTAATTCCCCCCGCTACCATTTCTCCAGAGAATTTAACTCTAAGCCATTTTCCAGTAATTGCACGAGTTAAGTTTTTAGCATACTCTGTGTAATTCTTTCCAGTTACTGCATCCAAAGTAGTTTCATCCACTACTTTTGTACCAAGATGTTTAATCTTAGTCATTGTTCTTTCACGTGCTGCTTCAGACACATAAAATTTAACATCAGCAGTTTGACCAGTTTTATTCTCAAAACTAAAAGTCAAATAAGGACTTTTACCTTCTGGTTCTGTTGCTGTTACATTTGTTACTTTTACTTCGTGTATGCCGGGACTTATCCACTTGCTCACGAACTCTTTTGCTGTGTCTTCCACACCTTTTGTTCCAATCATTAATTGTATTTATGTTGTTAATATTCTTCTCAATTTGGGTTGGTTTTTAACAATTTTAAGCAATTACTGTTTCTCCAGTAAATTCTTTAATTTTATCTAACAGAAATTGTCCATCATTTTGAATCTTATATTCGTTAAATAGTTCAGGAGGACATTTTGCAGTAGTTCCTTCTTGATATGTATTATACCAATATTGGGGTTTACCTTTCTCATCTGCTTTAGAATCAGCAAATAAAACTACAGTAAATTCTTTTTCTACTTGACCCTTCCATTCATTTGCTTTAACTTTAACACTTTTCTCATTATTGCCATCAACATTTTCAACAACATCATAGTGAGCTGTTACAAAAACATGTTTAGGAGCTTTTTTAATAAGATCTAAAAGCTTTCCAATTTCCTCATTATACATTGACCAAGTATCAAATCCTTTCTTAGTTCTCCTTGCTTCTAACAGAACTGAATCTGTATAAGCACTAAAACTATCGATATAAATTGCTTCTATATCAGGATTTTTAGCAAAATCAATAATAGCATCATAAGATTCCCTAAAATTCTTGGGTCTAACATGATGTTTAAACTTTGTCTTAAAAGGCAAAGGTTTATTTTCAGTATTTACATATCCAATACTGTCAGGATTAAATGTTCTTGAAGTGTATGTTTTACCCTGGCCACTTCTTCCTACCAGCAATACTTTAAATTTTTCATGCATTAACAACTTTTAAATGTTTATTATAAATTTCTTTTATTTTATTTAGAAAATCACTTAGATTAAAATGATTTTTCATAAGATTACACATACCACAACAAGAAACAACGTTTGATAAAATATATCCTTTCGAAGAGTCCACTCTGTCTACGCCATTATGTTTGTAAGGAGTATTGGTTCTATTTCTACTTTTTGAAGAAACTGTTTCAATGGGAACTTGGCCGCAATAATAGCAATTTTGTGAACATATATTACTAAATTCTTCTTTAGTTAAAGCAAAAGATATGTTTCTATTTTTAGCCATTCCTTTATAAGAAGAAAGTAGAGAATTAAAAACTGATTCAACTTTTCCAAATCTTCCCGGAAAGTCTTTACAAACTTTACAAAATTGAGGATTCCTCTTTAAATGATCACCTCTTCTATTAGAAATATTTCCACAATTTAAGCATTCAACTTTATAAAGTATCTTATTTCCTATTTTCTTATAATATTTAAGTATTTTAGCCTTACCAAATATAGTTCCACTTTTAATCTTCATTAATCTACCATTTCTTTTTCTTTAATTTCACTCATTAATTTATTTTAATTCTTTTTATCTCTAAAATGTATCCAAGCCATTATATTAAAAGCTAAATGTGAGGCGTGGTCCTCATCTTCATCACCAGCCATCCACTGTACATAATGTCTTGCAGCTGATTCCATAAAAACTTCTTGGGGCATTCCTTTCTCCCAGTTTCTATCATTATATTTTTCAGCTCCTTCTCTCATAGTTTCACCCAAAGCTTTTAAAAACACAGGACTTATTAAATCAGGTCTAATTTTTCCTTTATTTGAGTTCCTTTGAGCCCCACTTTTAAACTTTCTGTTTTTCTTTGAGTTCATTTCTTAAATAATCCATTATAAATTTAATACTATTCATATCATTTCCACATAAAATACTTTGTATATTCTTTGAATCTTTAAAATCAAAGATATTTAATAGTAATTCATATTGATCTCCACTACAATTAGTTCTGGCAATATCACTCATAGGATTATAATCTTCTCTTCTATGATCTACTAAAGAATAAATATATCTTTTATCTATATAAAAACACCATTTATCTGTAAGATGTGGAATATGAACAACATCTCCTTCTTTAAATCTTATATTCCAATTTGAATTTTTATCCATAACTTTTAAAATTTTAATATCCTAATATTCCAAGACCAAATTTTCTAGTACTAATATCAGAACTTTTTAAAAGCTCTAATATTTTACTCTGTTTTTTAGTCATTTTATTGATATTAAATAATTTTGTATAATACTTAGAAGCTGATCCAGGAGCTAAACCTCCTTGAGGGCACATAAATAGAATTCTACTACTATGTCCATCATCCTCTCCAGAATATTCACATATCCAAACCTTATCTTTATTATTAGGAGCTTTATTTCTAAATAAAATATCTCCTTTTTTAAATTTTATTTTCTTCATAACTATAATTCTTTAAGTATTGATAAACCATAATACCTATCTTCTTTTATTACACTACTTAAAAGCTTTATGATGTTTAATTGTTCTTCTGAAGCACTATTTTTATTGAATAAAACTTTGTAAAATTCAGGAGAACTAAACGGACAACAACTGGTATTGATTCCATTTAAACATTTAAATGAGGTTGCTGTATTTTCTGGAATTTTAGTAATTTCTACTATATCAATATTTTCAAACCATTTATCTCTTTCTATTCTCCACACAATATCTCCTATTTTGAAACTCATAGTTCTTTTTATTAAGTTAGTTCACGAAAGAAATTACATGCCCCATTAAAGTATAAATCTACACATTGAGAACCTGCTCCTCTCCTGTTAAGAAGAATACTAAGTTCTCTATAATTATCTTTTAATTTAGTTAAATCATGACCATTATAAGTCTTTAAACCATAACGATTTGGCGCAAATAATCCTATTGCTAAGTCACAATCTCTTATAGTAAGCTTACAATCAGCCATACCATCAGTAGAAGGTCTTAATTTCTCCACAACAGTATCTCCTCTTAAAGTAAACACTTGTTTATCTGATTCTGCAGATTGTTGCTGAACCATACATAAAGTATAACCAAATCTATTTCTCATTCTAATACAGTAATCAGAACTAAATTTCATCATAGCATCCCACAGTCCTCCCCCTTTCTCAGGCTGTAAAAGACTTAAATGGTCTACTAGAATTATTACGTATTCATTAGGATCATTAGGTTCATAATAATCCTCTAATTGTTGATCAACTCCATCAATATTTACAGTTTTATAATGGATTTTACCGTGTTTAAGAGCATAATCTCTTACATACTTATAAATTCCATAAGGATTCCTTATATCATCAATATAAGTAACTGTAGATTCAAATTTTTGAAAGAAACTATCATAAGTATCTATAGTTTTCTCAACCTCATCTTCAAGAATATAGTCTTTAAATACTGAACCCAATCTTTCTGATGATATAACCTTTCCTGTCTCTTTAAATAGTTTATAGGATACAACTTCCTTAATCTTGTCCTCTTTAGACATTTCTAAAGAGAAATAGAATATTTTAAGCTTTATATTACATTCACACGACTGAATGAAATTAAAAGGTTCATATACATACAAGAAATCAGCTAACTTGGTCTTACCTACCTTACTATTGGCAGTAACAATGTTATATCTCTTTTGCTGAACACCTGGTAATACTGTGCCTAATTTTGGCAAACTTAACCAAGGAATAGCTGTTACTTTACCTTCTAATCTTGACTGTTTATTTTCTCGTAACTCTTTCTTAACTCTTTCAAATATTTGCATTTAAGTATATCTATTCCATATAATTGAGCATTAATATCACTACTTTTTACTAAAGCTAAAGTTTTTGATTCGTCAACTTCTTTGCTGTTAAATAACTTTATAAAACAATGTGGATAAGCAAAAGGACAAAATCCTGTATATTCTTTTTGAGCAAACTTCGGCCAAAAATTATTTGATTTTTCTGCTTTATCTAATTCTATTACTGGAATATTTGTAATTTCTATAATAAAATCTTGTGTTTCTTTTTTGTTAGATCCATTATCTCCTCTGTAAATATAATATAAAATATCACCTATTTTCCACATATTTATAATTTTTCTCTATGACTGTCTTCAGAAGATTCTTCTTCAACGTCAAGATATTTCTGCCAAGTACTTTGATTAATCCACACATTAAACTGTTGAAGATATTGTAATGAGCCTCTACTGAGGTCTAATTGCTTATCTAATCCCTTAATCATCTGATCAGCAATTGTTGGATCAGCTTTACAAATCTTCATAAATTTCTCTTTAGCTTGCTTTGCATCAGCTGAATCTGTATTACCAGCTCTTAAAATCCTATATCCTCCTCTTCCATCAGGAACTTTTTTAGGATATTTAGAATATAACTCCGCAAACTTACTATTTAAACTTCCTTTATCAAATAAATCCCTTGCAGATTGTCTGAAACTTATCTTATTAAGTTCTAATTTATCTCCACAAAGCTTAATATATCCTTTCTTCTCCAAAGAATTAAAATCCTCTATTGAAATAATGGCTTCTTCAGAAAAAATTGATTCCTTTAAAATATCATAATTTTGATCATTCAAATATTTCAAAATAATGAACTCTGCTGGAGTCAATTTCTTCTGTTTTAGCCAACTTAAATCTATTATCACGCTCATTCATGTTCTCTATATAAATATAATGTTTTTACCTTAATTTGTCAAGAAATTTTTGTAACATTAAATATTAGAAATTACTCTTGACTTTGCCATATTAATCTCTGTTCTTCCATAATTTCACGCAGCGTAGGCTCAAAATATATCCTAATATCTTCAGGAAAACACTCTTTTCCAGTTATTTTACTGACCTCTTGAGCCATAATATCATCAGGCAATGAACCTGATTTATCTATTATTCTGTTTATTACTTGTTGTAATTCACTTTGTTGTATTCTCATTAATATTTTTTAAAATATCTACTGCATAATTTCTGGTTTGAACATCCTTACCCAACATTGAAATTAAATTCTTTCTTTGAGGTTTAGGAATATCATAAATATTGCATAAAAAAGAGTAAAATTGAGGATTTATCAAAGGAGTATGTGTATTATGCTGTCTAGAATGTCTTCTCAGACAACTTCCCACACAAATTCTTTTTTCACCAGTAATGATAACAATAATTCCTTTTGACATATCTGAACTAATTTTATCTCTAACCAATATGTCTCCTTTTTGCCACATATTTAAAAATTATTTTACGTTTACTATTAGGAGTCATTGTAGATGCTGTAAATTCAACATCACAATCCTTCTTAAGTGACTCTTGATCAATTGAAAATGTACCTTTGAGTTTATCAAGATATAATATATATTCAATTCTATCATCAAATTCATTCTTATCCCAATCAATACTGTATCCTCTTGCATAGAATAAATCTATCAAAAGAATAACAATTATTATTATACTATCTATACTCATTTAAAACTTTTTATTTTTTAACACCTCAAATGCATAATACATAGAATCCTTATCAGATCTTAGCATATTTAAAAGCATTGTCATTGTATTTTCATCATAGTCATTTATATTTAGTAGAACTACAGAGTCATTATTAGGAATATACCAATTTTTTGCCTCTTGAGAAGGATTTCCAGAAAAACCTGATTTAGTAAGATATTCTACTTTTTTTTCACTCTTTATAAGAACACAGTACAAACCCTCTTTTTCTTTACTAAGATGTGCTCTATCATTATGTATAATATCTCCTATTCTCATAATATTAATTTTTAGCCGCCCAATTTTTCCCTATAAAAGAATCTACTTTACAAGGAATAGTCTTGCAGAAATATCCAAATGACTTAATCATTGCTTCTTCAAGAATCTTCTTAACTTGTTCTGATTGTTCTTCTTTACAATCAACCACTATTTCATCATGAATTAAATTTACTATAAAAGCATCTAGTTTAAGCTCATTTATTTTGTCTTCAAATAAAATAGCTGCTAATTTGGTCATTGAGCCAGAACTTCCCTGGATACACCTGTTTGCCCCACCACGTTCCATAGATCCTTTAAATCTATAATATTGAGATATCTGTTCTTTAGTCTTTTGATCATAAGGAATTTTACATAACTCTTTCCATTTCTCCCATTCAGGAAAATATGAAATCCTATTAGTTAAACTATCAATTCTTATAAATCCATTCTTAAGAACAAAATCTCCATTAGCTTTAAAATAAGCCTGTTTTTGGGGAGTTTTAGATTTCAATACATCAATTAACTTTTGAGCTTCTTGTTCAGTACAATTTAAATCATCTTTAACACTAAATGCGGTCTTACCATAATCAAGACCAAGATTAATCATCTTACCAATATCTCTAATCTTCATATTATATTGAGGCACAAGAGGATTATTCTTCTTAGTAACCTTAATTTCTTCCCCTAATAGAAAGCTTGAAATAGCCGTACTAGTTAAGTTGTGGCTGTCCCCGTCTCCATTAATAATGAAATCTTTTAAATAAAGATCTTGAGAATACTCAGCAGTTAATCTTGGTTCAACTTGTCCGTAATCAGAGATAATAAGATTTCTCCCAGATTCAGTGATAAAACACTCACGTAAAGGGCTAATTTCGCCACCATCAGTAGCTGTAATGTTCTGAAGATTTGGATTTGAAGAAGAAATTCTACCAGTCTCCAGAATAGGAAAAAACTCAGAATGCATCCTATTGGTAACAGGGCATAAATTATCTTTAATGAATTTTTCACCATATGTAGTAATTTCTTTTTGAGTTTCTTTATATTCAAGATAAATAGGTAATACTTCAAATTTAGATTTCTGCCTATTAAGATGTTTACCATCAACAGAATCCTTCATCTTACCAGTCTTTTTATCTCTAATTTGACAATTAATGCCTAATTTTTTGAATAGTTTAGTAACTTGTTTAGGACTTGCCCAATTAATATTACAATTAGTTCCTGCAGTAAACAAATCAATTTGATTATCTACAAAATCAGGATCTCCAAATTTAACAACATATTCATTAAGTTTCTTTTGAAGTTCTAAAGAACATACCTTGTTTTCTTCACAAATTTGAAGAACCTTCTTAGAATCGACTTTAAAGCCTTTATAAGAGATCTTAGCAAGAGTTAATATAAATCTATTCTCCAGCTTTAATGTGTTCTCTAATTGAAGCTTATTGATTTCTAGAGCCTGTTTAGACCTTATATCATCAAGATACTTAACATCATCTGCTGCGTATCTTAATACAGTATCATCTAAACCCCTGTAATGTATTTGACCTCTAACTTCTTTATTAAGCTTAACTCCGCAATACTTTTCAGCCATTGCTCCAAGACCTCTTGAACCTTTAGGCAAATCTTTACCTAAAGTCATGCTTAACTCAGCTAAGAAGCAATCATATACATTTCTCACTTCAAAGCCCCAATGAAAGAAGAATCTTAAATCAAAGAAAGCATTAACCATCAATTTGCAGATATTCTTGTCCTCAAAATAAGGTTTTAAGAATTGTATATCTGTAGTATTTGGGTCAATTACAAATTGAGTGTCTTTATCACCTATTTGTAATAGCAATACTTTATGTTGATATGGGTTAGAAATTCCTTTCTTCTTTTCTTCATATTCAGTTTCTGTATCCACATTAAACCAAGTACGTCCTTGAAGCCACTTAATTAAATCAGAAACTTCAGCAACTTTAAAATCTTCATAACTAAATAACCTTGGAATTCCTATTGTATATATCATTTAATAATCAAAATTTTAATTGAGTAATTTTTCCACTCATTTCTTCCGTAACTAATATAAATTTTATTAAATAATATAATAGTTTTCATATTATTCGGATTTTTTAATTAAGAAATTGCATCGTTCTTCAACCCATTGATAAGGAAGTTTCATAAATACAGGAATTTCAACAGATTCTTTCTGCTGGTATCTCAAACAAGATTCCTTTAAGGGGCAAAACCTTACATTGCTGGGAAGCTCTCCTTCAAAACCCCTGCACATAGTAACTGTATTTGTTGGTATCATATTATTTAATTAATTTAAATTTTTTAAGATACTTATTAATATCTGTATAAGAATTTAGTTTAAAATTGCATTCTCCATTATGTCCACAATCAAAACATTCTTTAGTATAATCCGTTAATTCAAATGTTATACCATAATTACCGTTAAGTTCATCTATAACAACAATTATATTTTTAAATCCAGGAACTGTAGATTTAAAGATTTTCTGATACCAAAATCCAGAATCATCACTTAAATATTCTTTCTTAAAACCATGAAATCCTGTAGAAAGATAATTCTCTAATTGCTGTTTTTTCTTAGAAGTCATATTATATGAGTTTTAACATTATGTTGTTTACATTTTTCTATGAATCTTTGTTTCATTTCAGAGTCTTTAACTTTAACTTCGTCTTTATCAAAGGTAAAGTCAATCTTTTCATTCAATTTATACGCATAATCTATTAAACTGCCCATTTCATAGAAGTGTTCACCATAAATTAAATGTCTTAAGTACTGATTTCTGTCAACAAATACTTTAGATCCATATTTAAATCTTTGTGGTTGAAAGTTATTAGAATTTATAGCCCCTTTAACTAAATCAACATCAAGAGTTTTGTCAAGAGCACTGTATTTACACCAATGAGTTATTAATTCAGTTATATTATTAATCTTCTTATTAAGAACCTTTTCAAAAACTGTTTTAGTAATCATTGAATTATAAGAACTATGCATAATACAATCTTTAAACCAACTAACATTCATTTTAGATAAAAATTCACCAAAATGTGGTGCTGATAGTATCTTTTTAATATCAGCTTTAAACCATATTTGTACTTTCTTATCTGCAAATGTAAATCCTAATGTACTAATTTTCCTATAATACAACTTTTTACCGTAGCCGAATCTATAATCATCAACAACAAAATAAGTCTTTTTTGGATCAACATCACAATATACTTTAAAGAAAGGTCTAAATCCATTAGTATAATATAATAGTCTTTGTTTCTCTTCAGAATAAAGCATTATATCTTTAACTTCTGGATATGAATCAAATAATAGTTCTCTCATAGTTTAATCTTTAGTTAACATTTCCATACAATATGTATAATATTTCCTTATAGAAAATCTCTTTTGTATATAATTTCTGAAATATTCTTGTGGATCTCCTGCGGATAGTTCAAATATTGCCCTATTACTAACTCTTTTACCATAAAGCAATCTCATGCCCTCTTTTGGTGTAGTAGCGTCCCATCCTTCTTTTGTCCAATTATTATCATCTTTACCATATTCTTTAATAAACTCTTTTTTGGTCTTGAATCTCCACATATTATTTCGTTTTTATGATGCACATTGGGGAATTGAACCCCAATGTTTCACCCATTTGTGCATTATTTATGCCAACACTGCTTTTTGAGCACCTGCTTTGATAAGTGTGTCAGTTGCTGACGCGTCTTCCACAAAGTCATATGTCAAGTAAACTTTCGCACCATCAACAAGATGTACTTGTTTAGTTGAAGGATTAATCTTAGGAGATTGTCCTTCATACCACGGAGCTCTTGATTCCTTTGCAACAATTGTGCCAGGAAGTTCCTGTCCTGCAGTAAAACCTGCAAGATCTTTTACTTTACCACGGATAAAAGCACTTCTGCGGTAAGCATTAGCAAAACCATTGCTAATACGCATTCCTGTTTCTTCAACACGGATAGTTCCATACTCCTTGTTGTTTTCACTGATTGTTACAACTTTTCCTGTTTCAGGATGTGTTGTTACTCTAACTGAATTCTTCATTGATTTGTAATTGATTTGTTTTGAGCTTTAGTATATTTAGCTCGTTATTATTCATTTGGGTCTGTATTTCTTTGGCTTCCCACAAACAATAGTTTCTTTGAACTGCAGATTCATACTATTGGCTACATTACCACCTTGCTTTAAGATAACTGACATTACTTTGTGCAAGGCTCAGAGGATAACGAAAATAACCTCTAAATTAAGGAATATTAATAAATTCTTATTCTTCCCTCGGAAGTCTTAATATAATACTCATCTGGTAATGAATCATATTTCTTGATCTGATCAAGTTTTTTATCTCCTGATCCATAAATAATCTCCATTGGTTTAGGCATTACAGAGGTATCTTCCCAAGGATTAAATCCTCCAATACCTGTAGTGCCAATTCCCCCCTCAAGCATTTGAGGTGGTTTCTTGTGTTTCTTCTGTTTTTTCTTCTTCATGATAATGTTTTGGAATTTCTATTGTTGTTCCTGCGATTTTAATCCAAGATTTACTTAAATCATTGGGCCATCTGCCCCATGAAATCTTTTCACCAGACTTTGCTCTTTCAGAGTAAATAGAATGAGTATCTTTCCTTTGTTCTATAAATTCCATATCATTAACTAGTAATGCTTTACATCCTGAAGGTCTTTTGAATATTGCAAGATTTCTATCTTGAATATTAACAGATTCAGAACCATTATGTAATGCCAAATGGATTCTTAATATTTCGTTTTTATTTAGTTTTTTCATTTTTGTATTAAAATTTATTGTTTCCTTTTTCCTGCATCATTTCATTTAAACATTCTATCTCCAATGTTCTTAAAAATTCATTTGAAGTTAATTTTCCAACCAAATATCCTTGGAACAATAACTCAAATTCATAAGCAGAAGGTTCTTCAGTTGTATTCAAATGTTCCTTTCTTACTACAGTAATAACATCATTCATTATAGATGTCATACTAAGCCTATCTTTACCAGATTTGATTTTTTCTTTAAGCTCTTGCTTAATTTCATCTATATAAATCTTACATTTATCATCTGTAATGCCAAATGCAAGATTTAAGCTTTTTGCTTTTAGGTTAGGTTTCATAATAATTATGTTTTTAAATTTCTAAAGGTAAAACAATTTTTCGGTTGTTATTTAATACTGCAGCTAATGCATTTGCTAAAGCTTCCCCGTCTTTATACCAATCAGGAATAAAAACAATAATTTTATCATCTAAAGTTACTGAATACTTTGTGGGTCTTTTCTCTCTAAGAGTTAAACCCCTTTTACTTTCTTGAGTAATATCTGTATTTTTTATTGCTTTATAATTCATGTTAATTATTGTTTTTAACTAATAAATAATTTCCAAACCATACAATTGCGCCAATAATATCAAGTATCAACAAAAGATTATTGTGCAAATCAAAAGGGATACAAATTAAGTTTAATACAATTAGTATAATTGATAATGCTGGTAAATACGGATTTTTAAATTTACTTGGAATTGCTATTATTAGATATATCATTGCTAATAATAAAATAAGTATTCCTAATATTGCGCTCATAAGTTTAGTTTTTAATGTTTAGTTCATTGTAATTAAACTGCTTTCCAAATTTCTTGAACAAAAATTAACTCCATTATGAGTATGTTCTGTTAAAGATAATTTAATTTCACAAGCAATTGCATAAGGAAGTTCATATTTTGGTCCATATTCAATAAACACAAAATCAATAGATCTTCCTTTTTGGTCAATTAATGGTTTCATATTATTTCGTTTTTGAGTTAATTTATATAAACAAGTTAAGTTGTTCATCCGAACAAGGGCAATTACCATCCATATCTTTGACAGTATTACACTTATCACAGAATGGATTTTCAAATTCCTCTTTATTTTCCTGATAGTTATTGCTTAAGTGTTCTGCATGGTACATGTATAATCTATATTCTTCATTCATGGGTTATTTTCTGTTAGTTATTGTATAATCAATTTCTCTGTTTGTAAACTGTTCACATTCTTTGTTAATATATAACCCATCCGCTGTTAATTTCAGAAAAAGCTGGTTATAATATGATTTTTTAGAACAAGTTAATGAATCTCTCCATTCTTGTTTAGCCTTTTTAAGAGCTTTCTTATGTTCTGCCCTTTCTCTTGCAATGTGCAAGTCTTCTAATGTAATTGATTTCATATTATTTTTTCCGTTTAAAAGTTCTTAAATGCCATTGCGGTTTTGTTCCATCTTTATTCACACATAAAAACGGTTTCAAGTCTTCTAAGAATATCCACCCATTTATGCTTGTTTCATATTTGAAATTCGTTATTCTTACTGCCTCTGTTTTTTTACAATAATCAACTATTGCCGATGAATGAAGTCCATATCGTTTATACCAAATATTTATTTCAATGAATTTTTTTTGTTTAAGAAATTTATCCAAACTTACATAATCCCATTCTTGAAATCTTTTATCTTCCCATATTCCTAATTCTTTCCAAACCCTTTTTATGTTTATGCAACTACCATAACAACACCCAGCAAGTTCAGCAAGTTGTTTATATTGTTCTGAATCTTGTTTAATGGTTTTGCCTGTCAAATGATAATAGGCATTGACGGCAGTTACTAACTGGCAGTCGGCATAGTATTTTTCACTACTACTATTTTTATGAATATATTTTTTCCAATTCATTTTGTTCGTGTTTTCAGGTTTTTCAAACCTGCGCCATTTTTAAAAAATACTTAGTTTCATTTTTCATATTTAACATTCTGCAATTTATCCGCACTGCTGGTAACAGCGGGTATAAGAAAAAAAAATTCCTTTTCATCTGATTTTTATTGATAAATTTTTTCATCTCATACCCGCAAAACGTTATGGGTAATATTAAAAACCTTCCAACGCTCATTTCATTCTATTGTATAACTTAATCCGATGGTATGGATAGTCAACACAAACAACTTTGCCCTTATAAATTCCGTAGTTGTCGGGTTTCCTGTCCTCGCCTTCTTCATTTGGTATTGTCTTTATTTCTTCTTCTGTTTCGCAAATTTCAACTCTCGGCATAATACTCAAAAACCCTCCGAAGCAGTATAGCACAGGGCAAAGGTGTTCAGATTGTGTTGCCTTCCAGCATTGTTGCTCACTTAGGTTGCTATAAATTCCCTCAATGAATTTCATCCATCCATAGTTCCATCTCGGTAATTTAATAGCGTAGTTCTTTGTGAGCAACACTATCCTCGTTATTCCGTTTCTATTTATCCTCATCTCAAAAGGTTTTTAATACTACCCATAAAAGCAGCCAGCGTAAGGCTGCAAACCGTTACCAGCAATGCTAATCGCAGTTTCCAGTATGAACATATCCTTTCCAATTAACTTTATCAGTAGGTAAAATACCGCCATTGATTTTTCCAATTACGACAACTGGCCACCACCCCTCCTGCAACTCATTCAACCTGTCATAGTCAAACAATATTTGATACCGCCAACCCTTTGTTCTTTCTTCTAAATATTGTTCAAGGGCTTTTGCTAACTTCTTTTGCAAATCTTCGTCTTGGTCAATGTGATGGCATCCATAAGAACAATCGTCAAAGTCTTGCCCAAGATTTCCTACACTTAAGCAAAAGCCCTCACAGGTTGGATGAGTGCAACCCAATCCGCCCGCTTGCACTTCGTAATTTATTTTAGTTGGATATGAAATTAGTAAGGCGGTATTTTCCCCTACAACCATTTCCACATCTAAAAGCACTGCTGGTAACACCAGCTTTGCGCTATTGAAGAAACAGCGCAAAGCTGCGGAACGTTAGTTGCAATGCTTTTTTGCGGAGCAGCCAGCAGCCGTTATACTAAAATGTTATTCCCATTTTATTTTTAAGTTCTTCGATAGTTGCCGAATCAATCGAAGCAAGTATTATTTTATCTTTCAACGCTTCTGCTGAAACTCTTTCGGTCTTAGGGTGTAGTTTTTTCATTGACACAACCCCTTCGATTAACTGATTTAGCTTTTTGTCAAGGTATGCTACTCTCCTAACCTCTGATGGAATTGTTAGAAGTAAGTTATAATACTTCTTCGCTTCCTGCTGAACATCTTTTCTTGATTTGATGTCCGCTTCTTCCTTTGCAATCTTTTTGTTTGTTTCTGCTTTTACAGAATTAACGATTGCTTCGATTTGTTGATTTGATAGTTTCATTGTTTTGGTTTTTATTGTTGTTTATATTTAAGTTTCTAATTCAAGCAGCCCGCAAAAAGTAACAGCAGTTAACAGGCAATTTGCGCTATAAAAATTTCTGTCTTTTTCATTTGGTTTTTATTTGTATAAATT